>Ga0209487_1001826_pt1 | contig 17661 bp, 12 predicted proteins | sample Poulit2012_FD_187524 | JGI IMG/M metagenome (GOLD analysis project Ga0209487, IMG submission 187524) | Agricultural soil microbial communities from Georgia to study Nitrogen management - Poultry litter 2012 (SPAdes) (version 2) | ecosystem: Environmental > Terrestrial > Soil > Agricultural land...
TAAGGATAATGAGTATCGTGATTTTTATATTTGGAAAGATAACGTTAACGGGCATCCCCCGAATAATTGGCAATCCAAGTTCGGCGGATCTGCATGGGAATTAGACAAAAAGACAGACCAATATTATTTACATCTATTTGACCGTACGCAAGCTGATTTGAACTGGGAAAATGAAAAACTGCGAGAAAAGCTTTTCGACATGATGCGTTTCTGGGCGGATAAAGGAATTGATGGTTTCAGACTCGATGTCATTAATCTTATTTCCAAGAATCAAGGTTTTCCTAATGATAAAGCTGGAGATGGGCGTAAATTTTACACGGATGGTCCACTTGTTCATGACTATATACATGACATGAATCAGGAAGTCTTTTCAAAATACAACATGTTGACTGTGGGAGAAATGTCATCGACAACGCTTGAAAACTGTGTATTATATACGCAACCGGCACGCGAAGAACTTGCAATGACCTTCCAGTTCCATCATTTGAAAGTCGATTATCCAAACGGGGACAAATGGTCAACAGCTCCGTTTGACTTTTTCGAGTTAAAAAAGATTCTTTCAGCGTGGCAAATAGGGATGCATGAAGGTGGAGGTTGGAATGCCTTGTTTTGGACGAATCATGATCAACCTCGTATTGTTTCCCGCTTTGGTGATGATGAGAAATACCGTGAAAAATCGGCTAAAATGTTGGCAACAACACTTCATATGATGAAAGGCACACCCTATATTTATCAAGGTGAAGAAATTGGCATGACCAATCCCTATTTCACCTCGATTAACCAATACCGAGATGTCGAATCCTTGAATGCCTTTAAAAAGTTACAAAACGAAGGAAAAGCGAAAAATGAGATTATGAGTATTCTCCAGCAAAAGTCTCGTGATAACGGTAGAACACCAATGCAATGGTCAGCAAACGATCAGGCAGGATTTACAAACGGGAAACCGTGGCTAGACTTAGCACCGAATTACCGAGATATTAATGTGGAAGAAGCGCTACAAAATTCAGATTCGGTTTTCTATCATTACCGACAGTTGATCAAGTTACGAAAAAACTATGATATTATAACGTATGGGGACTATCAATTACTTTTTGAAGATGACCCACAAGTTTTTGCCTATAAAAGACAATGGAATAATGAAGAATTAATCGTGATCAGTAATTTTTACGGAGAAGAAATTACGGTGGATATGCAGATGAGAGAGACGACTAACCAGCCAGAAATTCTGCTGTCCAATTATGATGATTCTTCCAAGAATTTAAGCCAACTCTATCTAAGACCTTATGAATCCATTATTTATCATTTGAAATAATGAGGGGATTACATGCAGAGAAAATATTTAACGATTTATGATGATTTAGTAAATAAAATTGAAGCAAATGTCTGGCCTGTTTCAACGATGCTTCCATCTGAAAATCAGTTATCCATTCAATACAGCACCTCACGGGAAACGATACGAAAAGCACTTGATCTTTTGTCGCAAAATGGCTATATCCAAAAAGTCCGCGGCAAAGGATCCATTGTTATTGATATGAATCGTTTTTCTTTCCCCGTATCTGGTATTGAAAGCTATACAGAATTAACGAACAAGCTTCATTTAAACAGCAAAACCATTGTAAGCGACATTGGTTATTTAAAAGCGGAAAATGATAAGACAAAACTATTAAAGTCAGATGCACAGGATTCAATTTGGCATGTTACACGTGTCCGGGAAATAAGCAATGAAAAAATCATCTTGGACAAAGACTACTTCAGCGAAAAACATGTTCCACTGCTTTCTAAAGAAATTTGTGAGCAATCAATCTATGATTATATTGAAAATGAACTCGGTCTCGTTGTTGGCTTTGCGCAGAAAGAAATCGTCGTCGAAACGCCAACTATCCAAGACCGTGAGTTACTGGATATGGATGGTTTTTCAAATATTGTGGTGATAAGAAGCCAAGTTTATTTAGATGACGCCAACCTTTTTCAGCTTACTGAATCTAGACATCGACCAGATAAATTTCGCTTCGTCGATTTTGCAAGACGGGATAAAAATTAAAACAATGCCAATATTGGAGGAAATTTTGTATGGAAAAGAATTGGTGGAAAGAAAGTGTTGTATACCAAATTTACCCAAGGAGTTTCTATGACAGCAATGTAACTCGCCGGTAAACACTGTAAAATTTAAAAAACTGATTCAGGTCATCATTAGTTGGTGACCTGAATCAGTTAGATAAATTGAAACTTCAATCAGTGGGGGGTTTCATACTTCCTCCACTTATAATTCTTGATTCCCCTCGAAACCTTGATGTAGGGGGTCTTACAGCCAGTTAACCTGCGATAAATGGATTCCCAATCTATTTATTCTTCGTTAACATCCGCCCATTTATATTCATATGTTGCACCGAATGGATTGACATGAACATCTTCAACCCGTGGTGAAATAAGCTGTGCACGTGATGCTTGATAAAGTGGTGCGATGGCTCCATCTTCAAATAATACTTTTTCAGCTTCAAGGAAATTTTCATAACGGGCAGGATTATCAGTTGCTAAATCCGACGCCGTATCTTTAACTAGTTTGTCATACTCTGGGTTAGAATAATCCATATGGTTATTGCCACTATCTGTTGTAAACAAGTTCATAAACGTAAATGGATCAAGGAAGTCAGGACCCCATCTTGTCACCTGCATTTCAAAATCAGCACTGTCGTCTAAATCAAGACGTTGCTCTTTCGGAACCTTTTTCAAATCAATCGTTAGTCCTGGTAGATTTGAAGAAAACTGATTCGCTAAATATTCTACCATTGTTTTCGTTGTTTCATCGTCATCAGTCAGTAACTCAATTTCTACCGAATCTGTTCCAAGTTCTTCTAAACCTTTTTCCCAGTATTCCTGAGCTTCGTCGACATCGTATAGAACATGATCTCCACTCACTTCACGGAAATCTTCTTCTGTGTCAGGCATTGGTGTGAAATCTGCTGGAATAATTCCGTTCGCTACAAATGAACCATTATTTAACACTTCATTGACCATTGCTTCTTTATCAAATGCTCTACTAATTGCTTTACGAACATTTTCGTTTGCTAAAGCTTCATTATTTGTCTGATTTAATTTAATATAATGAACAAACGTATCTGGTGTTGCCACATAATCATCATTAGTTGAGAATTCGTCTACAAGATCAGACGTTAAGTCTACTCGATCTACAACCCCTGATTCATACAAGTCCACAGCTGTTTGTGGATCTTTCACCACTTCAAATGTTAGTTTATCCATCTTAACTTCGTCTGCATCCCAGTAATCTTCATTTTTCTCTAATTCCCAAGAATCGGACGTACTTTCCCAATTAGCCATTTTATATGGACCATTCGCTAATAAATTTTCAGCACTTATTGCATAATCATCGCCTTGCTCTTCAACAAAGTCTTCATTTAACGGAAAGAATGTGCCAAATGTTGTCAGTGTTTCAAAATAAGGCGTTGGATTTTCTAATTCTACAACCAATGTATAATCATCTTCTGCAGTAGCTCCTAAGTCCTCTACTGGCTTGTCCCCTTTACTGATGGCTTCAGCATTTTTAATAACACCATTCATCATATATGGTCCGTATTCTGAACCTGTATCAGGATCAACCGCACGTTGCCATGCATAGACAAAATCATGTGCAGTAACTGGATCACCATTTTGCCACTTGGCATCATCACGGAGATTAAATGTCCAAGTTAAGCCATCGTCACTTTCCTCATGATCTTCAGCAATCCCAGGGCTTGTCTGTGTTTCAGCATCCAAGCGGTAGAGCCCTTCTGTAGTTGCTGCTAAATAAACAAAAGATGATTCATCTGTCGCAAGAGAAGAATCCATTGTCGGTATATTTTCCGGATTAGTGAAATTAAGCACCTTTTCCCCATCTTCACCTGATGTATCTTCAGCATCTGCTGATGCATCTGTATTGGCTTCTCCGGAGGTGTCACTTGCATCGCCACCGGAACATGCTGCCATGACAACTAGCATTAGGCCAATAACAATTAATAGTCCCCATTGTCTCAATTTCATTGCCTTTCTCCTCTCAGATTTTTCTGTATTTTTTCAAAAAAGAAATTATAAATACATTAACAGAAAAATTATTGAATTGCAAGAATTATTTAAATTAAAATTCTTCCGGGGTTATACTATCGATAAAAGATCGATTGATGATCAACTTTGATTAACTACGGCTTAACCCCAAACCTGCACGCGACTTTCAGATTTTCTATATGCTTTGTAATGGAAAATGAATTTCTACATAAAAAGGACACGCCTCAGTCGAACAACTGTCCAAAACTTGAGTGCGTGCCCCATAACCGTCTTTCAATTAATCTTCCAATACGTCTATAAAAATAATTCCATTATGATCTTTTAAATCACTGAGTAACGAGTCTCTCTCTCCATCTGGATTACCTTCCACCCATAACCGTTTAAGCTCAGTTAACTCCGAAATGGCCTGAAAATCTTCAATTTTGTTATCTTCTAAACCTAACATTTCTAATCGTTCTAAACTCGAAATCACTTCAATATCCGTTAATTTATTTCCGCTCAACCATAACCTTTTTAGGAACTTTAAATTTTTAAGAGTATCTATTTTTTTCAGTTTGTTTTTTCGAAGTGTCAACTCATTAAGTTTCGTTAATTTTTCGAGTGGTTCTATGGATGAGACGCGATTTTTATCAAGGTCTAGTTGTTTTAGTTTCTTTAAGTTCTTTAAAGGTTTGAGGTTCTTAATCTCATTATCCGATAAACTCAATCTTTCCAGTTCTTTTAAAGACTTCAGTGGCTTAAGCGACTTTATATTATTACTTGACGCATGCAAATTTTTAAGATTTTTCGCATGTTGAATACCATCCAACGAGGAGAGTTCATTTGCTAGCATAGTGATTTCCTCCAAATTATTTGAAGGAGTTAAAAAATCAAACGAATCTACCTTCGATCTAAAAATCGTTAAAAATTTCAACTTCGGCAATTGACCGATTGAAGAATAATCAACACCGTCAGGAAAAGAGATTTCGAGATTCTCTAAACTCTCCAGATTTTTCAAAAAAGATAAATCCGTAAGATTCTCGGAGTTTTTTATAGTGTTCAACTCTTTAAGCGAGGTCAACCCTTCGAGTGCACTAAAATCTTGAATATCATTCTTTTCTAAATCAAGTACTTCAAGACCAATCAACCCTTCAAGCGGTTCTATGTTAGTCAGCTTATTCTCGGTAAGATAAAGTGTCTTTAGCTTTTTCAAGTTCTGAAAAGAGGTTGGTATATCGTCTATTTGATTGTTTCCTAAATAAAGCTCCTCTAACTGTTCTAAATTACCCAAAGTTGATATGTCTCGAATTTCATTATCTGATAAATGGAGCTTTCTTAAAGACGTTAACTTTTTTAAAGGGTTAATATCTTTAATCATTCCCTTTGGCTTTTCTGTATAAGTTTCTCCTTCCCATGGAAAATAACTTAAATTTAATGTATGTAGTTTTGTTAATGATTCAAGAGGCTCAAGATTATCTATCTCATTTCGATTAATAATTAGCTCCTCTAAATTCGTCGCATATTCAATCCCTTCAAGATTTCTCACCGTTTCTCCTTCTTCTTTTTCATGAGAATCAAATACAAGTGATTCTAATTGTTGCAAATCATCTTTATTCGGCCGTGACTCATCTTCTTTATATTCTAGTAAATCCAATTCGTTTAAAATCTCTTTCCTTAATACTTCATCTTCAATTGGTGTGATTCGTACATCGTTAACGTAATAATATGCTGAAAAGCCAATCGCCAAAAAACCTAATGTAACAATCAGCATAACCATGGCAGTATCTTTCTTTTTCAATTATTCCTCACCTCTGTGCATTTACTTGTGGCGTTTCATTATTTATACATATTTATTAGTCTAGCATATTAAAGATGAGGTGATTGGAGTATCTTGGCAACTGGTACTTAATATTCTTTTTTTAACGTTCACGTTCCAACTGTTCTATTAATTTTCTAGTTTGTTGCTGCTCCTTGCTTGTTTTTTCTTCATTAACACCTATCCTCGTGCAGCCATTTTTATCAATCCAAATGCTAACCCATGTACCAGGTTTTGCTTTGTCAGGAAGAGCGTAGCCTGGTATAACAATTTCCTCATTGAGATCTTCAAAAAGGAGGACAGCTTGTTCTCTGTCTACAAACCTATCAAAAAAAGCGGATTCAATTCGTGTCAGGGGAATGTCCAGGATATTCCTCTGCTCTTCCTGATGTGAATATAAAATAAAAGGCATTATTTTAGATATGTCAAAGGGCTCCATACAAAGAAGATTATCATTAACTTTTTGTCCCATTAATAATGGAAGTTGTTGGTGATTAATCGTAACTTTTTTGTACTGTTTACTATATGAATCAACTTTATTATTTTCCAAGTAAATATAACCATAGAAGAAAAGACAGATGAGCAACACCAAAATCTTGCGTACTAGATTGATCACTAGTTTCGCCCCATTGCTCTGCCTCACGATTTTCTCCTCCTTTTTTAACGAGACTCAAGCAATATCGCTACTGAGTTTTATTTATCTTTTGTTTATTATGTCATGTTTAAGCCTCTTGGTCACATGAGGAAAATGAAATTTCTAAAGTTAATCACCATATTAAAACTGACTTTTCTTGAATTGAAGTTTTACTTTTTCAGAGAGATTGAACTTTAATAACAAGGTTTCATTATAGATTTACCCGATTCTATCTGATATCTTTATACTAGATTTAGATTTACACCGCTCGAGAAGACTAGTTAAAGTGGAGGAATAAAAATTGAATAGACACCCTAGACACATTTTCATTGCTTTTTTCGTGACTCTTTTACTTGTCATTTCAGGTTGTGGAACAAGCAATGTTGACCAACCAGATACCGGCGACGAGAACGCTGAGGAAACGACGGAAGAAACTGCGGATACTGCTCCTGATGAGTCTAAAGAAGAGATTGAAGACGAACAGACCGAAGATGAAGAAAGTGAAGATACGGCCGAAAATGGGGGCGAATCAAAGACAGACAAAAATGATAATTTACAAGATTTAACCGTCCATTATATTGACGTTGGCCAGGCAGATGCCACGCTGTTCGAGTATGCCGATGGAGATGAATCATATACTCTATTATTCGATACGGGCGATTGGACACGTAATGACGTCGTGAGTTATTTGGACAGTGAAGGCATCTCGTCTATAGATCTTGTCGTCATCAGCCATCCACACTCTGACCATATCGGGCAACTCGCTGAAATCATGCGTCGCTATGACGTAGGCGAAGTCTGGATGTCTGGAAATGAAGCTACATCGAACACATTTCAAGAAGCCATTCAGGCCGTTCTCGACAGTGACGCTGACTATGAAGAACCTAGAATGGGTGATGAATATTCCATCGGTCCTATGGATATTACTGTTCTTTATCCCGATCACATTTCAGGAGATTTGAATGAAGAATCTGTGTCATTGCTGATGTCCTATGGCGACATTGATTTAATGTTTACAGGTGATGCTGAAAAAGGCGCTGAATCAGCGATGGTGCGCTCCGATATGACGCTTGATGCAGATATTTTACAACTCGGGCATCATGGCTCACGTACATCAAGCACACTAGAATTCATTCAAGCCGTCAATCCGGAAGTCGCTATATATAGCGCAGGAGTTGATAATCAATACGACCATCCTAGCGCAGAAGTTGTAGAGCGCATTCAAGATGCAGGCATTGACTTATATGGCACGGATGTTCATGGGACCGTCATCCTTACAACAGATGGATCAACCTACGATATTCAAACTAAAGAAGATGGCACCATCAGTCCAAAAAGTACAGGATCAACCAGTAAGAAAACATCCGACAGTAACAAAAAGAAAGAGGAAAATAAATCCAAAGAAGAGAACAATACGAGCAATTGTGTAGACATCAACAGTGCTTCTATTGAACAAGTCCAGGAAATCATCCATATCGGATCTGCTCGAGCACAGGACTTAATCGACCTCAGACCTTTCGATTCAGTTGATGACCTATCACGCATCAGCGGCATCGGACCGGCACGCATCGCGGATATCAAAGAACAAGACACTGCCTGCGCAAAATAGCTTTGATTCATTTAGGAAAGGAGAAATAAAGTTATGAAAGGCGTTCTTGATCGTCTTGAAGAAAACAAAGCAGTCATCTTAATTGAAGAAAGTAAACAAGAAATAGTCATAAATAAGAACCAACTCCCAGCTAACAGTGTTACTGGAACATGGTTCACAATTGAAAAGCAAGAAGGTCGCTATCACTTCACCATTGATCAAGCTAAAACAGAACAAAAAAAACAAACATCCTCTGATTTAATGGCTAAATTGAGGACTAAAAGTGGTGGAAGTAAATTTAAGAAAAAGTAAGATTCTGAACACCGGTCGTCCTTACGTTGTAATGCGTGGGAACCGGTGTTTTTTATAATCACATAACCAGGTTAACAACAAAATTACAGTATCACTGACCCCCTATGTTGAAGTCAACGCCCATTCAACTCTCGCCTCTAAATCGTGATGATGATGGTTCTGTTCCTCGTCATCAGTAAACTCACCGCCTATGAGTACTTGAAAGTTTCTATGTGTTTTCATTTCGATTTATGCATCGTTATTACTTTCTATGCGTCTTCTGTTCGTTCTATGAGCCGTTATAGTTTTCTATGCGCATTCAACTCAGTCTATGCGTCTATCAAGATTTGTCTCCATGTTATTAAACAACATAAAAAAGTCCCTATAGAGTATCGATATCAGCCATCGCCACTCTATAGGAAGCACTCTAATCATCATTCAATCATTTAATTACTAACTCAAACATGCGACACAACAAACTCTGCTCTACCCGATAATTCATAAGTCTCAACACCGTGCGGAATTATAAAATGCTGTCCTTTCTGGACTTGGAACGACTTTTCATTAATACGGATAGCCGCTTCTCCCTCAATCACACTGACTTGAAGGAAGTCTTCGGTCAACTCGCGACGTGCCTCTCCGTCCAAACTCCAGTGATAAACAGAGAAGTACTCGGCTTCAGTTAATCGTTCTATCGTTAAATTGGTTTCTTCTGCGATTTCCCTATCTTCTTTGGTCGTACGAGCTAAATCGTCTGGAACTGTTGTAACGTCTTTTGCTCGTTCTAGATGCAATTCTCGTTTATTTCCTTCTTGATCCGTCCGGTCATAATCATACACACGATACGTCACATCTGAACTTTGTTGAATCTCTAAAATCATTATTCCTTTTCCGATGGCATGGATTGTTCCACTAGGGACATAGTAAAAATCACCTGGACTGACCTTTTGACGACGCAACAATTCGTCCCATTTCTCTTGGTCAATCATAGCGTCCAGCTCATCTTTCGTTTGAGCATGATGCCCTAATACAATTTCTGCGCCCGGCTCCGCTTCTAAAACATACCAGCACTCCGTCTTACCATATGGTACATCCTCCACTTTACGAGCGTAAGCATCATCTGGATGAACTTGAACCGACAAATCATCATTAGCATCCAGCACCTTTACAAGGAGGGGGTACTCATCTGTAGAATGAGCATCTTTATTAAATAATTCACCATGATCATTCCATAAGTCTAATAGTGTTTGTCCCGTTAAGGACTCATTTTCGACTTTGTTTGAACCGTTTGATAAAGCCGCAACAACCCAAGCTTCACCTGTATTATCATTAGGGATATCATAATCAAATTCTTCTTTTAATTTGCGACCTCCCCAAATACGTTCTTTAAAAACGGGTGTTAAAAAAATAGGTTCTTTATACATATTATTGCCTCCAAGAAATCTGTGATAATTAACTTAAGTTTTTAGTCCTTACTTTAACCCTTCCCATATCTGTTCCTCTTGTTCAAGACGAACAACCGGCTCCCAGCCAAGCTTTTGATATAAATGGATCGCAGCTTGACTAGACTCTTGCGTTTTCAAGTAAGCAGATGAATGGTAGTCACTTAATATAGCCATCGCTTTAGTAATAAGTGGGCGTCCCAATTTTTTCCCTTGATGTTCTGGTATAATTTCAACCCAATGTAATCTGCCAATGTCCTGACCGCCCCACGTACCAAACCAAGCTGTAGCTGTACCAGCGATATTTCCATCACTTGTTTCAATAAATACTACTCTTTTTTCAACTTCAGACACATGCGGTAAAAACTCTTCATTAAATCTTTTAATCGCATTTTCTTCATTTGAAAACTCATCTGTTTTAGTCACAGTCTTAGCCCATAGATTGGCATCTTCTTCACGACTGAACAAACGAAAATGATAGCCAGCAGGCAAAGAAAAATGAGGAATATTTTTCAAATCATGTTTCATATATAAAGGGATCTCAGACACAACTCGTTCACTCCTATTTAGTTTTAAAAAAGAGAGGTTATCTCAAGTGAGACACCTCTATTTTTTATTTTTATTCTATCGTATCTAAAAGGGTATAGGCTTCTTCTGTTGAAGTTACATTTAATAATTCATTTCTAAAGGATTCATCCATCAGTTTGCGGGAGAGCATTTGTAATATTTTTAAATGGGCATCTCCTGCACTTTCTTCAGGCACTGCAATGATAAATATCAATTGTGCTTGTGTACCATCTAAGCTTTGCCAGTCAACGCCGTGTTGGGAAATTCCAAAGGCAACGGTTGGTTTTTTGACTGCGTTTGATTTTCCATGAGGAATGGCTATTCCCATGCCAAGTCCTGTCGTTCCTTCCGCTTCTCTAGCTAAAATAGCTTCTTTATACACTTGCTTAGAATCTAGAACGTTAGCTGTATCTAATTTTTCAATAAGTTCATCAATAACTTCCTCGCGACTTTCACCAGATAAGTTGGTTTCGATTAAATTTTTATTTGTAATATCTGTTAGCTTGTGAATTTCTTTGTTTTCTACTTTTTCATCTTTAACATTGCTTACATCAGGTTCAACGGTCTTTAGATCATCTGTAGATACATCTTTTTTCAAGAAGTTAACCAAGAAAGCGGTAACGAGTGTTCCGATAATTGCTGCAACGAAGAACATAAGAACATTGTCTACAGCCCCGAGAACTGCTACAATTGGACCACCGTGTGCGACGTGGTCACCAACACTACTCAACATAGCAATAACTGAACCTACCATAGAGCCTACGACAATACTCGGAATAACACGTAACGGGTCTTGCGCTGCAAACGGAATAGCTCCTTCAGTAATTCCGAATAATCCCATAGTGAACGATGCTTTTCCGGCTTCACGCTCAACTTGTTGATATTTTTTCTTATTTAAGAAAGTAGCTAATCCCATGCCTAGTGGCGGGATACAAATAGCTACAGCGATAGGCCCCATGATTTCATAGTTTCCTTCCGCAATCATAGCTGAACCGAATAAGAATGCAACTTTATTAAACGGACCACCCATATCGACGGCAATCATCGCACCTAATATGAGTGCAAGAAAGATTGAACTTGTTCCTTGCATGCCTTGGAGCCAAGTTGTTAAAGCTTCAAATACAGCTGAAACTGGAGCACCAATGACAAATATAAATAACAGACCGACAATTAACGTTCCAAATATCGGAATGAAGATTATTGGCATAACGGGTTGGACAGCAGCAGGTACTTTTATTTTCTTAAGCGCTAAAACAACATAACCTGCTAGAAAACCAGCGATAATACCACCAATAAATCCAGCATCTGCTTCTGTTCCATAAAAGCTTCCATTAACTGCAATAAACCCACCAATAATACCAGGAGCTAGACCTGGTCGATCAGCAATACTATAAGCTATGAATCCTGCCAAAATTGGAACCATAAAACTGAATGAGGCTGCACCTATTGCCTCAATTTGAGCCCAAAAAGAGCCTTCTGGAATCACAATACCACCAGGTGTTTGTTCCCCACCCAACGTTAGGGCGATGGCGATTAAGAGTCCACCGACCACAATAAAGGGAATCATATATGAAACCCCATTCATTAAATGGCGATAAACAGGTGTTTCTTTTTCCTTTTTCTGTTTTTTAACTTCATCTACCGTTTTCATTTCAGGTTGATAAACGGGAACGTTACCCTTTTGAATCTTTTCAATTAATTCTTGTGGTTTACGAATACCATCCTGTACACCGACAACAAGTAACTTCTTACCAGAAAAACGTTCTTTTGACACTTCTTTATCACTTGCAATAATAATTCCATCGGCTTCCTCAATGTCTTTGGCTGTTAATTCATTTTCAACGCCAATAGATCCTTGAGTTTCTACTTTTATATCAACATCCATTTCTTCTCCAGCTTTTTGAAGGTTTTCAGCAGCCATATACGTATGCGCGATACCAACTGGACAAGCGGTTACGGCTAATATTTTCATGGGTTTTCTCTCCTCTCGTTATTGCTTTCATTTAATCTATATTTATTATATTCCCTAAAGAGGAGAGATTAATTTTTTATTTTTACCGGAGCAAAGGTAAAATAAATTTAATAAGAATAAATTAGCTAAATAAATCTATGACTTCCTCTTTACTATCTGCATTAATCATTTTTTCAACTAAAGTAGGTTCTTGACTTAAATTAGAGATTTCCTTTAATAAATCTTGTGTAAGTTGTCTGTCTTCCACACTAATCGCTAGTAGAAACACAATAGAAACCATCTCACTTCCCCACTCAATAGGCTTTTTTAAAATAGCTACAGATAAAGTTGACTTTTTAACAGTTTCCGGCTGAGCATGTGGAATAGCTATTTTTCCTCCAATTGAAGTAGAAGAAGTTCTTTCCCGGAGCAAGACATTGTGAGTAAATGATTCATCAACAACGGCCAAACGAACAAGCTGATTTGCCAACCTTTCTACAATCTCGAATGGATGCTCTAAATCAATATTTTTCTGAAACAGTCCCTCATTCATAAAATGATGCAATGTAGGATAGTTTGTTATTTTGGTGTCTTGCTTCTTGTTTTGAATAAAATGATTAAGCTTCTTTTTATCGCTTGAATCTAATAAAGGAGATATGACAACTTGCGGTATGACTTGGTTAGTGAGAGGCACAGTAGAAATTATAAAATCAACAGAGTCATGATGATTTAAATATGACCCTAATTCATTTTTAGCTATACAGTCAATGATTTCTATACCACTGTACTGCTGCTCTAATTTTGCCTGTAATAAACGGCTCATGCCAATTCCCATATGGCAGACAACCAATGCCTGCTTAGGTGCTCGTTCTTGTTCCATCCGTTCAATCGAAGCCTGGAAATGTAGTACTAAATATGCCGCCTCTTCCTCTGGTATTAGCACGTTGTATTGTTTATTTAAATCATTCACAGCGAAAACAACCATGCTAAATAAATAAGGATATAACTTTTTAATATCATCCAACATCGGGTTAGTAATATGAAAACCATAGGAAATTCTTTTAATGACAGCATCCATATGAATGATTAATCCATCTTTCAACCTCAAATCGTTCTCAAACGGCATACTAGTGAGATAGTGAACTTGTTTGATCATTTCATTCACCGCTTGTTCTGCAAGTCCATTAGAGGGACGCATGCTAATAGATGATTCCATGACTTCCGTATTTTGAATGGAACTTGAGATATGCCATGAATAATATATACGCTCATTTTCCGGAAAACTTAGCTTAAGAATCTCCTCCAGTTTATTTAGTAAATAAGTTGTCACCTCATATTCTTTCGTGTTTAATGTCCGTTCAACATCGTCTTTTGAAACAATAACCGGCGTATTTTGTCTTGTCCGTTTTATCATAATCAACGCATGAATGACTAAACTTTCAAATCCCCCATCCGTTAAGTCAAGCCTATATTGAAGTTGGGTATCCTGGATCACCTTCCTGACGGCGTTAATTTCAGATTCTAGGAAAAAGTCTAATACATAATTTCGCTGAGAATATGAAGAAACGAGTTCAGATAGATGGGCTATCGCATTACGTTTATAAAATTCATCACCTTCAACGATACTGCCGAGTCGCTGTTTTGTTGTAACTTTTAAATTAAATCGCGACAGCCACTCTTCAATTTTTTCCAAATCCCGTTTGATATCTGCCGGGTTTGTAAAATACTTCTCCGCAGACTCTTTCAAAGTGAATGGCTTTGAACTTATCAACAAATGGTAGGCAATTTCAATAACGCGCTCCTCTTTCGTTTTAACATTCACCTGATATAAATCTTGAAAAATTTCAGCTTGCGTTGACTCACTTGCTTGAAGAATAATCCCAATACCTGGCTTTCGGATTAATTCAGCTTCCTTATAGGATTTTAGAAACTCTTCTATTTTATTAAGGTCATTTCTAACTGTTTTTTCCGAACACTTAAGGATCGCTCTTAAAACTTCTATTTGGAAAACCTTATCTGAGTTAACCAGTAATACCCTAAGCAAATTTCTCTGTCTCTCATTCATGAACTAACATTCCTTTTAAATGAATTCTGCCTTCATTTTACCGAGTTGAGCGAGACGATAGCAAGTTTGATTAATATAATCCAAGCAGTTTAACACAAAAAGAAATATCTACAGTAAAGTCGCTCCTTTAAGATAATTATTAAAAATCAAAATATTATTGCGACACAAAACAGCATCGTGTACAATAATGTCATAGTAAAACTTTTAGTAAAATTTTATTCAAGGAGGCAACTATGAAAAAAGTAATCAGATCATTCGTTCAAATCATAGTAAGCATTGGGGTAGTTGTAGCTCTTTCTGCATGTTCTGGAAGCGAAGATAACCAAGTAGTCTCAAATGAAGGCGATGACAAAAATGACACTGGGAATCAAGTTCTAAATTTATCCAATAAGAGTCAGATACCTACGATGGACTCCGCTATGGCAACAGATGAAGCTTCATTCCGATTTCTTGGTATAACTATGGAAGGGTTATATCGGCTCGGTGAAGATGCTCAAATAGAGGAAGGCATCGCCAGCGATCACGAACAAAGTGACGATGGACTTGAATGGACATTTAACCTACGCGAGGATGCTGTATGGTCGAACGGTGATCCGGTCACAGCCCACGATTTTGTTTATGCTTGGAAGCGAGTGGTAGATCCCGAAACTGGTTCTGAGTTCGGTCCATACATGATGAATGATGTCATAAAAAATGCTGAGGAAATCAACAAGGGAGAAAAAGATGTCGATGAACTGGGTGTAACCGCAATCGATGACTATACTCTTCTTGTCGAACTAGACAGACCTGTTCCTTATTTTGAATCATTGATGGCATTTGGTACGTTCCTACCATTAAATAAAGATTTCGTTGAAGAACAAGGAGATGACTACGCCCAGACATCTGACAATCTTCTGTACAACGGTCCTTTCAAGTTAGAAGATTGGGAAAGTACAAGTGATTCTTGGAACGTCGTCAAAAATATGGACTTCTGGGATGCCGATACAGTAGAGTTGGAAAAAATGACTTATGAGGTCGTCAAAGACACCCAAACAGCTGTGGATCTTTTCGAATCAGGTACAATCGACCGAGTTGAACTTAGCTCTGACCTTGTCGATCATTATGCTTCAAGTGAAGAATATGCTACAAGATCCAAACCTGTTATATACTATCTAAGAATGAATCAAACTCGTAATGAAGCGCTGGCCAATGTGAATATCCGAAGAGCAATCAGTCGAGCGTTTGATAAACAGGCCTTGACAGATGAATTATTAAACAATGGTTCGGTTCCACTGAATGGATTTATCCCTGAAAACTTTGCACCATTGCCGGAAAGTGATAAGGGCATTAGGGAAATCAACGGTGAACTTGTTGAATACAACATTGAGGAAGCACAATCTTACTGGGAAAAAGGATTAAAAGAGCTCGGGAAAGATTCAATTGAAATAGAGTTCCTTGGCGGTGATAATGATACTTCAAAGACGCTAAATGAATATCTAGTCAATCAGCTAGAATCAAACCTAGAGGGACTCGATATTACACTGAAAGAAGTACCTGGCGAGCAAGCAATCGATCTCACAAATAGTATGGATTATGACATCCAACATTCAGCAGCGGGACCGAGTACATTAGACCCTAGCTCTTTTATGGATATGCTCATTACAGACAGTGCGACAAATCAAATGGGATACTCAAACGAAGAATATGACAAACTCTTTGAAGAAGCACAAAGTGAGCTTGCCGTGCCAGGAAAAGAAGTCGAACGCTATGAAAATTTTGCAGAAGCTGAAAAGATTGCATTCGATGATGCAGTCATTGCTCCTGTCTACCAAGAATCCGTTGCCATGCTCGTCAATCCTAAAATTGTAGGCGTGATAACCAATCCAATTGGCCCAACATACGAATACAAATGGGCAAAAGTTAACTAAAGGATAAATCAAATAGGCATTGCCATTACTGGCCACGTTTCTTAAGCTTAGTTTACCTGATCTTTTCTTCTTACTCTGTTCTTTTACAACTTAATTTAAATCAGTACTACGAGAAGGCCTCTCTCTAAATGTATTTGCCCTGCCAAGCATACATTTATGTATAGAGTGCCTTCTCTTTTTCATCTAGGAAAATAAACTGAAATATCTCCTGAGTAAAATTTTACACATATTAAGATTTTAAAAGTATTTACGTAACAATAAATGAGAAGCAAGACCGTAAAATTAAATTACAATAACTTTACTTTCCTTCTTCCTGATTATCAAGACCCACCTTCATTTCAGTTGGCAACTCAAAAAAAGGTTGAATATCTTGAACATATTCCATAATCCCCAAATATTCGCCGTTTTCATCAAAAATAGCTTTGAAAGACACATAAACGTATTGATCTTTTTTCTTAAACCACATACTTTCAATATGGCGCTTTCCAGATTTTAAATCACGAACTAATGGCATCACTTTTCCGTGACTTTTAGAGGGATGACTCCTCCCCACATCGTCTCCAATCATGTCCGATGTCCGGACAAACATCATCTCGGAAGGTTCCAATTCTTCATTAAAATATTTAAAAATATCATTTTTGTCGATAAACGATATTTCCAGTGGAAGATTATTGAGAAGATGATTCGCCTCATGTGCTGTCAAGTATCCTTCTCCAAAACGCAATTGTTTTGTATACATCTGGTCTTTAATATCAGTGGGTGGCTCGGATAAGAATGCGATTTTATTCGACAAACGTTTTATTTCATTGGTAAGTCGTTCATTTTCTGTAATTAACGCTTCAACTTCAGTGGGTTTGATCTTTTGTTCTTTTATACTCATTTCAGCACTCCTCCTGATTCGCTTTCACGAAAACCACGTAATATAAAGATAAACGGATCATATCAGTATTTTTTAAATAGTCAGTTCTCGTGATAGCCATTTTATCTTTTTGATTATTTGTTCTTTTAACCATTAAAATTTGATCATAACGGAAAAAGTTTGTGATTATATTCACATTATAATCATTTATATGCTTATTATCAAATAATTAAGTACTATAAAAGCAAGGTAACTATACTTTTGATTTTTATAATTGATTTTCCTACTGCGAACTTTTTAAAAAGTATTGCATTATATTTTAAAATGAACGAACCGTGTCTGCTTTGACACTTTTGACTACACCATCTCGCTCAACCCTTAAAAAATGTTCAACATCATTTGATTAAATATTCTGTTAAATCTCCTATGCGTCTTCAGCCTGTTCTATGCGCCGTTATATCTTCCTATGCGGTGCCATACTGCTCTATGCGCCTTTACCTCGTTCT
>Ga0209487_1001827_pt1 | contig 17661 bp, 16 predicted proteins | sample Poulit2012_FD_187524 | JGI IMG/M metagenome (GOLD analysis project Ga0209487, IMG submission 187524) | Agricultural soil microbial communities from Georgia to study Nitrogen management - Poultry litter 2012 (SPAdes) (version 2) | ecosystem: Environmental > Terrestrial > Soil > Agricultural land...
ATCATGTAAATAAAGACGAACAAGAGGGAGGGGAATGGAATGAATCAACAACAAGCAAATAAACAAGAGCTATTGCAAATCGATGAAGCAATCACTCATATAGATCAACAAATCCAAGACGATAAGAAAGTGATTAAACAAATCGAAACGAGTAATACGTGGAAAACATCCAAAGCATATCGACGTCTGAAACAAATGGTAGCAAATGATGAGAAAGTCGAACGAACACAATTCGAATCTATTATAGAGGAACTAGAAATAGCTTTATATCATGCAGATGATAGAATTGCTGAACTTCAATTGAAAGATACCGAGTTAACGAAACAAGCAATCTATCAACAAATTCGCGACTTGAAAAAGGAAGGAAAGCTACTTTCTTTTTTAGATACATTGATTCAAGATAAAAAGCAGCATCAACAAAATTATCGAGAAGCATTGATTTATACTGCAAGACTCTATATGCAAGCAGAGGAAGAAGATCAACAGCTCCTGTACGAAAAAATTCTTACAGGTTTAACAATTGAAGAAATACCAGAGTTTATGATTCGAGCAGGATTAGTCGAAGATGCCATTCCATTACATCAAGCTTCCTCTTTTCGTGGTAGCTTGAATATGCGCATGCGTAAAAATCAAATGCAGCCAGGCCTACCAGAATGGCCATTAGATGATAAACGTACAGCATATGAATTTGCTCAGAAATTAGAAATACCAACACCAGACATCGACCATGAAATTTATACAATCGATACGATTCCTGTTAAAGAGGGGATTGTATTGAAGCCTGCAGAAGGTGCAGGTGCAAGAGGGGTATATTTAATTCACGCAACAGAGGACATCTTTGATGTGAAAAACTCTAGCACTCTCTCAACTTGGAGCGAGTTAATTGAAAGTATGCAAAGAGATTTACAAACCGGTGCAGTAGAGGCAGACGCTTGGATCGTCGAACAACTTGTCTATGAAGATCGAACAGAACAGCAACCGGCACGCGACATTAAGTTTTACAGTTTTTATGGAAAAGTCGGTCTCATTTTAGAAATTGTCCGTGATCCGGAAATAAGACAATGTTGGTGGACAGTATCAGGTGAACGAATCGGTACTGGTAAATATGAAGAAAGTCTATTTCATGGGTTAGGAGTTAATTCAGAAGAAATAGCCATGGCAGAAAAGATTAGTAGCGAAGTGCCAGTACCGTTTTTACGGATTGATTTCTTACGAGGAGAAAATGGACTAGTATTTGGCGAATTTACACCTAAACCAGGGAATTACGATGAATTTGATCAACAGACAGATCAATTGCTTGGAGATTACTTTTTGGATGCGGAAGCAAGATTAATAGATGATTTACTCCAAGGCAAAGCGTTTCATACCTATAAAGAATTGGTGCAACAGACAGACATGATGGAAACAAAATGAAAAGTGTTGAAGGAGGAAGTTTGATGGGAAGCATAAATAGTGATTGGTTACCCCACCTATCACCAGAAGTTGTTTCAGAAACAGAGGGTAATTATTTAGACGCATATGTGGTGGCACTTGAAGGTTGGAGAAGAGGTTTAACCTTAAGGTGGCATGTGAAAGATTCAGAGAAATTTAAAGAGATGAAAACATGGTATGTCGATCAGCCAGGCCAATTGTTCTCTCTTCATTCAAAAGATAAATCCCATTACTTCTTCCGCACACGTGGCGATAAAGTTCCTAATGAAGCAGTAGAAAAAGGTATGGATAAAGATGCAACGAAACAACTATTAAAAAAAGCAGGCATTCCAGTACCAGAAGGAAAGCAATTTTCCCGGGAACAAACAGTGGAAGAAATGCTCGAATACGCAAGAGAAATAGGTTATCCAGTTGTCATCAAACCTACCGATGGAAGCTTTGGTCGTGGTGTACTTTCCGATATCCAAACAGAAGAAGAATTACGTCATTCAATCGATTATTTACGAACGGAATTAAACCCTGAGCAAATAATAGTAGAACGTTATGTTCCAGGAGAAGATTATCGTTTGTATGTTGTCGGTGATGAAGTAATTGGCGCCATTTTACGAGTACCTCCTAACGTAGTAGGAGATGGCATTAATTCGATCGAGTCTTTAATAGAAATTAAAAATAATGAACGAAATTTAAACCCGAGACTTGTTAGTTGTCCAATTAAAGTTAATCAGGAAACAATCGAATATATCGGACGTTCCAATTATAAATTAGAATCTGTTCCAGGTAATGGCGATATTATTTATTTAAGTGATATTAGTAATATTTCCATTGGTGGCGATCCAATCGATGTTTTCGATGAGTTATCGGATGAGGTCAAGACAACAGCAGTTAAAGCATTACAAGCAGTCCCTGGGTTAGTACAAGGTGCGGTTGATTTAATGGTAAATACGGATGAATCAGGGAAAGAATTAGCGTATGTCATTGAATTAAATCCGACCTCACAATTAGGTGGCATTCTTTTCCCAATCAAAGGGAAATCGCGAGATGTACCTGCAGCAATTATTGATTATTATTTTCCTGAAACAAAAGATATAGAAGTTGAAAAGGAAAAAATGTACTTCGATTTTTATGATGTACTAGAACCACTATTATCCCGACAATCGACTGTATCAACAGTTTCTCCAGCTCCAATTGGGAAAATATATATGAAACAATATACGGTAATAGGTGAAGTACAAGATCTTGGCTATCATTTAGGCTTAAGAAAGCAAGCCTTTGAACGTGGGCTTCATGGTTACGTACAAAATATAGAAGACGATGCAATTAATATCGTTGTCGGTGGTCTAGACGAAGAAATGGTTGATGAGTTCAGAGATGGAATCACCAAAGATGAAGAACGAGCAAACGTATTGGAAATTCAAGAGCAAATATATGATGGTTACTTAAAAGTAGGTTTTGATTCTAGAGCGAACTTGAAGACTGCGACAGAGGAACTGAAAGCATTCGAAGACCAAATTGATACATTGAGTATGGAAGTAAAAACGCTAGAAGTAGAAAGAAGAAAACTCCAGAAGAGTATGTCTTGGCGATTAACTTATCCTGTTCGTGTAGCTGGTGCAGTGAAAAAAATATTTAAGAAATAAAAGGAGTATATACGGTGAAAGATATAAGAGGTGTTAGCTTACCCCAACTTCCCAATGAAATCGTAAAAAATGCAAGAAAAACACGTTTAGATGCATTTGCAGTTGCTCTAGAAGGTTGGCGAAGAGGGCTTAAATTAAAATGGTATACGAAGGATTCGGAGCATTTTGATAATATGATTATCTTCGGTGTGAATCCACCAGGACGATTGTTCTCCCTAAGTTCAGAAGATCGCACGCATTATTTCTTTCGAACAAGAGGAGATAAAGTATCTAGTGAGGCAGTAGAATTAGTAGATGATAAAGGTATTACAAAAGATATTTTAGCAGAGAAGAACGTGCCTGTACCTAAAGGAAAAGGTTTTCCGGAGGATGCAACAGATGAAGAAATAATCGCATTTAGTAAAACAATTGATTTTCCAATTGTATTTAAGCCAACGAACGCTAGTCTCGGAGATGGCGTTGTAACAAATATTAATAGCAATGAACAATTTTTAGATGCGCTTCACTACGTGAGACACGAGCTAGGGTATGGTGAAGTAATCGTTGAGCAACATGTCTACGGTCCAGAATATCGCTTTTATGTCGTAGATGATCAAGTAGTCGCAACTTACAATCGAATTCCAGCGAATATTACGGGAGACGGTATTCATACAATTGAGGAATTAATTGATTTAAAGAACTATGAGCGTCGTCAAAATGCACGCCTTAATAGTTGCCTTATTCATATTGATGTAGAAATTCTAGAATTTATCGAAAAAAAAGGATATGATTTAACGAGTATTCCTCCAAAAGGAGAGTACATTTTATTAAGAGAGAAAACGAATGTATCAACAGGTGGAGATCCTTTAGATGTAACAGATGAGATCTCTGAGGCCACTAAGAAAATTGCCGTTGATACAATCAAGGCAATACCAGGACTGACCCATGCTGGTGTAGATATTATTATTAATGAAAGTAATCAATTAAAGGAAGCGGCTTATGTATTAGAGATTAATGCAACCGCACAAATTGGTGGAATTTTATATCCACTGCGAGGCAAGGCAAGAAACATTCCTGGAGCAATTATCGATTATTATTTCCCAGAAACAAAGGGAATGGATACATCACATTCGAAAGTGTATTTTGATATGTCGACTGTATTAGAACCAATGGAAAACCGTGCAGCATTAGAAGTAGAGGTTGCACCCGCACCGATGGGGAAAATATATGCTAGGAAATTTACGGTAACAGGAAATGTTCAAAAACAAACGTATCATCGCTGGCTAAAACAACAAGCACTTGATCGTGGCCTACATGGCTATATAAAAAACAAAGTATATGATGAAATTGAAATCATTGTAGGTGGAACGGACAAAGATATTGTGGAAGACTTTAAAGAAATCATAAATCAATATCCACGAGGTTCGAAAGTGAACCGTATTCGTTCGGAGTTTCACGGGGATCCAATAACAGTGGGCTTTGAAATTATGGAAATGTCCTCAAACACAGGAATACGCTCGATCCGTCACAGCTTACGAAAAACAGAAAAGGAATTTATCCGTTTAACACGCCAAAAAGATCGCCTTGAAAAAGATATTAATCACATTTTAAATAGTACATCATGGAATATCTCGGAGCCATTGCGTAATTTTAAGGGATAATTTATTAGCACTATATTTAACCAGAAGGAAGATAATCTTCCTTCTTTATTTTAGATAAGAAAGTAGAGAGGTGTATATAATGACCAGTTCATTTCCAAAATGGCTTACGAAAAGAATGATAAAAGGAGTAAGTGGTTTTAATTTAGATTCTTATCTAGTTGCTTTAGAAGGGTGGCGCCGTGGTTTGACATTAACATGGTATTATGATCCGGCGGAAGTAACTGATATGAAAATTATTGGTTTTAATCCATTAGGGAAAACATTTTCTTTAGAATCTAACGAGCAACAAACAACACATTACTTTTATCGCTCCAGAGGGGATAAAGTGTCAAATGAAGCAGTTGAGATTGTTCATCAGAAACATCAGGCGAAAACGTACCTTAATAAAGAGGGTGTTCCTACCCCAAAAGGAATTATGATTGATAAAGGAACTGATAAGAAAGAAATACTGAATAATATAAATGTTTTAAACTATCCACTAGTCGTTAAGCCAGTTCTAGGGAGTTTAGGAAAAGGTGTTACAACTGAAATTCAAAATGAAGAAGATTTATTTGCAGCAATAAAAAGTATAGAAAATAATTATGAAGATTACGATCAGTTTATAATTGAAGAATATGTTAATGGTGAGGAATATCGTGTATATGTTGTAAATGATCAAGTTGCAGCAGTTACTAAGCGAATTCCAGCGAATGTAATTGGTGACGGACAAAGTACGATAAAAGAATTGATAGAAACAAAGAATCATGAAAAGAAGGAAAATCCTTATCTATCAAAAAAACCTATTAAATTGGATGATACAATAATAAATTACCTACATAGACAGGATATGTCAATTGAGGATGTGCCTGCAAAAGATCAACATGTTCGTTTAAAAGGACAATCAAATATTTCAGCCGGTGGAGATCCGATTGATGCTACTGATGAATTAAACGAATTTAGTAAGAACGTCGCTATTTCAGCTATTAAAGCAATTCCAGGTCTAATTCATGCTGGTGTTGATATTATTGTCAATGATGAAAGTACTACAGTTTTAGAAGTTAATGCAACAGCGGATATTTCCATGCATATCTTCCCAATGGCTGGTGAATCACAAAATGTACCAGCAGAGATTATCAATTATTATTTTCCTAATAAAGAAGTCAATTCAATTAATAAGAGTAGACTTTACTTTGACTATATGGATGTTCGGGGTATTTTAAGGAGAAAGCTTGCTCAAGAGATAAGATTAACGAATGTACCAAATGGAAAGTTCCACACAACTAGATATATTATTTCTGGTAAAGTACAAAAAGTGGGTTTTAGAAACTGGATTAGAAAAGAAGCTGTTCGAAGAGGGCTACATGGTTATACTAGAAATTTAAAAAATAAGAAAGTAGTTGTAGTTGTAGGTGGAAATAAAAAAACGGTAGAAAACTTTAAAGATGTCTGTGCAAAGGGACCATCCAAGGCAAAAGTCAAAAATGTAAGTGAATTAGAATGGGAATCCCCAATCAAATTAGGCTTTGAAATACGTAAATCAGAATAAGGTATTGAAAAAGTTATTAAAATGAAACAAAAGTCTGGGGCTGATATTATGAAAGGTTATAAAGCAGGTTGGCTACCACACCTAAAGTATTCTATCCCAAAGGAAGTATTTGGATATTCGACTAGCATGTACAGTATAGCTTTAGAAGGTTGGCGGCGTGGGTTAACTTTAAGTTTCATCAATAAAAATCAAAATAAGGCACAAACTGAATTTGTTTTATCAAATAAAGAAAGACGCTATCGTTTTTTTGGATCTCGGGGAAATATAATATCTAAAGAAGCCATTAATATTTGTACGGATAAATATCTTACGAAAAGAGTTTTGAAAAAATCGGGTATCCCAGTAGTAGAGGGAGAACGATTTCATAAAAACACCGATGATGAAGCGATCGTTGAATACGTTGAAGAGTTTGGTTACCCTGTCGTTTTAAAACCTCATAATGGTAATGGTGGTGAAGGGGTAATTGTTAATATACAGGACGAGCCAACTTTAAGGCAAGCACTTGTTTATCTGCGCCGAAAGCTGAAATATCCAACCGTTCTAATTGAACGGTATATTTCAAGTCAAGATTATCAACTTTATGTAATAGAAAATAAGGTAATTGCTGCATTTGAACGAGTACCTGCATTTGTAATTGGTGATGGGAAGAGAAGTATTAATCAATTAATTAATAGGAAAAATGGACAACGACGTAGAAATCCTAGTTTATATCAACATTTAATTGATAAGAAGGACAAAACACTACAAAACTTAATAGAAGAACAAGGATACAGTTTAGAAGATATTCCTACTAGAAATGAAAAAATCTATTTAAGTGTTAAATCTAATATAACAGTTGGTGGTGAAACTGTTGATAAAACGGAAGAACTACCAAAGGAAATTAAAAACTTGGCAATAAATGCTGCAAAATCTGTACCTAATCTTTCAATATGTGCAGTTGAACTTATTGTTGAGAAAGATTCAAAACAAGGTTATGTTCTTGAGTTGAAAACTCAACCAACAATCGCTGGTCACTTATTTCCAAGTGAAGGAACAGCGAGGGATGTGCCAAAAGAACTTATAGATTATTTCTTTCCAGAGTCTGTATCGGTCGAACGTGATACTTTACACTATTTTGATGTTAATCCTGTTTTCAACGCTTTCCATGAAAATTATATACAAGAATATACTTTACCAAAGATACCAAAGGATAACAATGTAACAAAAAGAGTATTGATTGAAGGATTAACAAATCGAATGGAATTTATTAAATCGATACGACCTAGGTTATTAGAATTAAGAGTAAATGGTTTTTTTAAATATCGTAGTAAAAGTAAATTAGAGTTGGTTATAGTAGGTCCTGTTAAAAAGTTAGAAAAGATTGATTCTATCCTTAAAACAGGCAATGGATTAAAAGAGGAAGCTTTTAGTGTAATGATACGCGATTGGTACAGACCAGTCAAGATTGGTTTTGAAATAAAAAATCTTAACGATATTAATCGAAAAAGAAAGTTGCAAAGGAAGTTTTCCAAAAGGAATACGAAGTCTAAAGATAAAACATTAGAAACTATGAACCCATTAGATAAAATCATAGCAACAATAAAGAAAATAAATATTCAGTAGGAGGACCTATGACACAAGAAAATAAAGTTACAATAGGTGCGACAGGAGATATCCTTCTTCATAAACGTGTTTTTAATCAAGCAGTAACAGAAGATGGAAAAGGATATAACTTTGATGAAATGTTAGCAGAATCTAAAAAACTCTTCAATAAAGATCATTTAATTATAGTAAATCAAGAATCAATTATTGCAGGAGAAGAAATAGGTCTATCAGATTTTCCACATTTTAATAGTCCAGTTGAAATTGGGTATTTTTTAAAAGAAAATAATGTTGATATTGTTAATATAGCAAATAACCATATAATGGATCGCGGCGAGGAAGGTGTTCTTAAATCTATTAAGAATTGGGAAAAGATAGGGCTTCCTTATGTAGGAGCCAATAAATCTGTTCAGGATCAAGAGACGTTAAGAATTATTCATAAAAATGGTTTAAGGATATGTTTCTTATCGTATACAAAATCTTCAGGAACAGTGAAACGCCCTCCAAATAAAAAATATTTATCAAACGAATATAGGGATGTTGGAGTGAAATGGCTACGTAGAATTATTGATAGAATAAGAAGGGAAAATTTAGCTGATGTTGTTGTGCTATCTATTCATTTCGGGTCAGAATATCAAATGTTGCCAACAGCTTATCAACTAGAAACAGCAAGTAATATTGCAGATGCGGGTGCGGATATTATCATAGGGCATCATCCACACGTATTACAACCACCAGCATTCTTATTAGATTCTAAAGGGAGAGACGCTTTTGTAGCATATTCTTTAGGAAACTTCTTTTCAGGACAAAAAGGTTTATATAGACAAATTGGAGGATATATGACAATTGATGTTGAAAAACCTAAAGATCAATATGGCTCATTATTAAAAATTGATAATCCCACAATGAAATTAACTTTTGTAGATAGTACAGAAAAAGGTGACTATAAACTGCATCTGTTAAAGGATGTTGTTGATAGGCAAAAGACAATTAAAACAGACATCGGTGAATTTAATTCCCAAGAGGTATATGATAGAATGCTCACCCATTTAACAAAGTGGGTTCCCGATTTAGATATATCTTAACATATGATTGAAATGAAGGGGGAGAAATGAAGTTGGAAAAGAAAGAATTTCAATGGTTACCGCATTTGGAGAACTCCATACCATTATCAGCCAAAGGATATACAATGAGCTTTTATTCAATTGCTCTAGAAGGCTGGCGTAGAGGTTTAAAATTAAAATTTATTAATGAAAACCGAAGAAGGTCTGAATTGTTATTTGAACTAGAATCAGATAAGAATAAGTATAAATTTGTTGTTTCACGTGGCGAATTAATCACGAGCGAGGCGCAACTAATTTGTCGAAATAAAATTGAAACAAAAGAATATCTATTGAAAAATAACGTTTCAACCCCAAAAGGACAGAAATTTGAAAAAGACACAGACGACAAAGATATAATATCATTTGCTAATAAAACTGGTTATCCTTTAGTAATCAAACCTAGTGATGGCACTGGTGGAAGAGGAGTTATTGCAGGGATTGAGGACGAAGCTGCATTTATAGAAGCTTTAAAATATATTCGTGAAGATTTACGATACAAGGAAGTAATAGTAGAAAATTATTTTCAAGGTGACGACTTTAGAGTATACGTAATTGATAAAGAAGTAGTCGGAATTATAAAGCGAATTCCAGCTAATGTAGTCGGTGATGGGCAGTCAACAATTGCTGAACTAATCGAGGAAAAAAACAAATTACGACAAAAAAGCCCCATCCTATCATCTAGCTTAATCAAAATTGATAAAGAACTCAGAAATATGTTACAGCAAATAGGGTATGATACTGATTCTGTTCCATCAAAAGCAGAAAGAGTTTTTCTGAAATCTAAAAATAATATATCTGCTGGAGGAGATCCGGTCGATATTACAAATGAAGTATCTGAGGAAATTCAACAGGTCGCTATTGACGGTGTTAATTCAATACCTGGTTTACCACATGCAGGTGTAGACTTAATGGTCAATGAAGATACGGGTAAGGCAACTATAATAGAAATAAATACACAAGCAAATATTCGTACTCACCTATTTCCAATGATTGGGGAAGCAAGGGATATTCCGTCTAAGTTAATTGATTATTACTTTCCGGAAACCAAAAGTATTAGAAGAGACCCTCTTCTGTACTTTGAGGTAGGACAAGTTAAAGATATGTTTACAAACGGTTCTTTGAAAGAATATGTTTATCCAAAGTTACCAAAAGGTAAGATCGTAGCTACAAGATTTTTAATAAGTGGTAAGGTCCAAGGCGTTAATTATGGTGCTTGGGTCCGCCGTAAAGCCCGAGACTTAGATTTAAATGGATATGTTAAATTTCTAGAGAGTTCACAAGTTAGCATAATTGTAGCAGGAGAAGAATCAAGAATTGAAGAGTTTAGAAGGCTCATACATTCTAGTTCTTCTAGAGATGCCAAAATAGTAGATATTGAAGAGAAAAATCGAGGAAATCCAGTGAAAATAGGCTTTACAATTGTTAATGCTAGTTTTGATCAAAAAATAGAAGATGGATATTTCCCAGTAAGACTTGAAGGTATTTCAAGATTGGGCAAAAAAAAAGTGAACAAAAAGAGAAAAAAACGCAATAAAAAGGTAAAAAATTATGAAAAAAAGTATAACGAGCTTATTTCAAGTAGATCATGGAAGATAACTAAACCATTGAGGCTTGTTGCAAGAATTGTTAAAAAACAGTAGATCATTGAAATAAATGCTTTGAATTTTTGGTTTGATCTAAGTGTTTTGATATATAATAGACAAGAATCACTTTAGATGTTTTCTTTTAATATTCATTATTAAAGGTTATGCTTTAAAAAGGAGAGAATAATTATGTCTGAGAATAATAGTGAAAATAGACTAAGCGAATATGGAATAAAAGCTGATTCAAAAGCTTTCAAAAGATTTGATAAAGCAGGTCTGTTAGATGAAATTGATTATAATTACTTGAACGAAGTGCAAGATTATTGGTTGAAGCATTATAAAAAGAAGATCACACCTATTACACACTTAGCTTATATGAATTTGACAGGTGAAAGAGATAATCGAATTGTACCAAGTAGTGAAATGTGGAATGAAATGCTTCCTTTTTTTAATGACATGACTATTAGACCAGGTTATAGTGATAAAAACATGTATGATACTTTAGTTAAAACCAATAATAGACCAGAAATTGTTTTGAAAAGAGTACATGGAAACTATTTTAATACTAATAACGAGTACATTGATAGTTCAACTGCAGAAGAAATATTAATAAAGACAAAAGAAGATTTAATAATAAAACCTAGTAATGCAGATAATGGTCGTGGTGTTGGAAAAATACTTCACCGACAAGGTAAGATGTATTATAAGGATAAAAGTGTAACGATTGAAGATTTAGAAAAATCTTTAGGACATAATTTTATTGTTCAAACTGTTATTAAACAACATCCTTTAATGGCAGAGCCACACCCTGCATCCGTGAACTCATTAAGAATGGTTACATTCAGATGGAAAGGTGAAATTAAACATTTATTGACTTATGCTCGTTTTGGCGGAGGGAATAATGTTAAAGATCATGCGATTGCGGGTGGAGTAAGTGTAAGTGTAGACGATGATGGTATTTTAGGAAAGTATGGACTAGATACACATTGTATTGCACATACTCATCATCCAACAACTAATTTTTCATTTATTGATAACCATATTCAAATACCAAACTATAAACAATTTACCCAGTTTGTTGTTGATTTACACGATAACATTCTGCACCATGATTATGTTTCGTGGGATATTGCGGTAGGAGAAGATGGCGAACCTGTTTTTATCGAACCTAACTTTAGGGGTACTACTTGGAGATATCAGCTAGCCGCTAAAAGACCTATATTTGGTGATCTGACAGAAGAGGTATTGCAATTTGTGAGTAATGAGTTAAACAATGATGGTTATGTAAGAAGCGGAAAATATGATATTAAAAAGTTAATAAAACAAAATAATAGATTAAAAAAGCAAAATGAAAAATCTGATAAGGAAATAATTAAGTTAAAGAAAATTTTATCTAATGTTAAAAAAGATATTGAAGTTATGGATAAATATTATACAAAATTACAAAATATCATAAAGTAATTAAGGAGAAATTGAGGAAATTAATGTAATAATTTCCTCATTTTTTTCTATATTTATAAGAAATTTATTCGATATAAGGAGAATAAAATGGAAAGGCCTATAGCTGTAATAGATTCGGGCGTTGGTGGATTAACAGTGCTACATGAATTAATGAGGCAACTACCTAAAGAAAAGTTTGTTTATTTAGGAGACACATACCGATGTCCTTACGGTTCGAAGACAAAAGAACAAGTAAGAGAGTTTGTTTGGGATATTGTAAATTATTTATTGAAACGAAATATAAAGTGTTTAATTATTGCCTGTAATACAGCAACTGCATATACGATAAAGGAACTTCAATCAGAATTAACAATACCTGTAATAGGAGTTATAAAACCAGGTGGAAGAGCTGCAGTTAATGTTACAAGAAATAAAAAAATAGGAGTTATAGGTACCGAGGGGACTATACAAAGTCGAGCTTATTCAAAAGTATTACATCATATAGATCCAACATTAAATATATATTCATTGGCTTGTCCTCCTTTTGTTCCTCTGATTGAAAAAGGAATAATACAGGAGCAAGAAGCGAAACAAATAATTACTGAAACACTTATTCCTCTTAAAGATACAGATATCGATACATTGATATTAGGGTGTACACATTATCCAATTATAAAAGACTTAATTCAAAAAGTATTAGGTCCCGATGTTAAAATTGTTTCTTCAGGGGAAGAAACAGCAAGAGAAACTAGTAGTATATTAGATTCATTTGGTTTAACAACAGTAAATAGCGATATGTTATCTTTAAATCATGAATTTTATACTACTGGAGAATTGGAAAAGTTTAAAGAAATAACACGATTGATTTTTAATGAAAATCTTAACAATCTTAATGAAGTAAAGTTTAATAATGCCGTATTTAGTTGATGCAAAAGCTACACTTTAATAAAATGGAGTCTATATGATAAAAAGAACTGTTGATGCTGGTAGAAAGTTTTCTCGTTCTAATCGAATGCTGATAGATAGTGCTGCAAATGAGGGTATTAATATAAAAAAAATACCTGTTGAGAAACTTATATTTCGTATGGATGATGGTAACAAGAAATATCTAATCAGACATTGACAAATAGTGAACTCTTATAAATCGGTAAGCACTTGAAATGTGTAAACAAAAAGATGTAACAAGTTGTTATTTAAGAGGCAAAGGATTCCCTGCACCAGAAAAGTGATACCATTTATAAAGGACAGGAAGATAGGACATGGAATTTGGCTAGAGATATCTTACCAGTAGTGCTTCAACCAGTCCATGGTGCACTTGGTAATATGATTTATATAAATATTGGTGATAAAGATGAATTTATTGATTTATTTCATCAAATATCCGAAAAATATAATAGGGTTATTATTGAGAAATTATGTAAAGGAAATGATCACCGTGTTTTAGTTGTATGAAATAAAATAGTTTGAATCATTACTAGAGTATCGGCCAGGGTCTGCGGGAATGGAAAAGATACATTAGAGCAATTATTGAATCAAAAGAATAAGTCGCGAAAAAACTATCCAGTGTTAAAATAAGTTAAAATAGATAATCACATTCTTATGAAGTGATGACTTAAAAAAATAGCTCAAAATGCAATAAAATCAATTCCAGGATTAAAAGTATGTGGGATAGATATGCTGATAGATGAAAATAATGAGGTACATATTATAGAATTGAATGGTAACTCTATGCTAGATGTTCATCATAATACAACATGTGGTAATGGTGTTGATAGCTAAAATTGTACTAAAGGTAATGTTTCCAAAATTAACAAAAAGATAAATGTTTTGGAAAAGTGGATAAGTAAGCTATATGGCATAGAAAACAGACTTTTATTAATGGTTTGAGCACGACTAAGTTAGTTTTTAATTTGATTAGTTAAAGATAGAAAAGAGGATAAAAATGTTTGATTACAAAGAAAAGTGGTTGTTAAAATATAAGAATATGATTTCTGAATCAGCTTTTGGTTTTTCTACCTGCATGTATGCAATGTCTTTAGAGGCCTGGAGACGCGGCCTAGAAGTAACTTTTAAATTGAAAAATGAGAAAAGATTATTTCATGGTATTTCATATACAGTAAGTGATGGTGAAATAGTACATAACTTTGATGGTTCAATGGGGGATGCTTCAGATCCAAAAACGGTTCCTATTTGTAGAAATAAAGGTATAGCTAATAATTATTTGAAAGAGGCAAGTATTCCTATTCCAGTTGGTAAGTCATTTAATAAGGAAATATCAAATAATGAAATCTTAAATTATGCTGAAAAAATTGGGTATCCGTTAGTATTAAAGCCTATAGATGGAGGCGGTGGTGTTGGAGTAATTACTAATATCAAAAATAAAAATGAGTTAGAAAAGAATTTATTACACTTAAGAGATCGCCGTTTTAGAAAAGAAGTTATTGTTGAACGTTTTTTTGTAGGTGAAGATTATAGGGTGGTAGTTCTAGATGGAAAAGTAATTGGTGCATTCCATAGAAGAGCACAAAGTGTAGTAGGAGATGGAAAGAGTAATATTGATATATTATTACAAAACAAGAATAAAGAAAGAAACACAAGTCCATTTTTATCAGGTAGTAAAATAAAAATTGATGCTAAAATGGAGGCTTATCTAAAAGAGCAAAATAAAAGCATCAACTATATTCCTGATAATGGAGAAAGAGTATTTCTACGAAGAAATGGAGAGTTCTTTGGTCAAAGAGATTCTATTAATATTACAGATGATCTAGCACCTGAAATTAAACAAATAGCGATAGACGCAGTTAAAGCAATTCCTGGATTGAAATATGGTGGAGTCGATATGCTTGTTGATTTAGACAGAAGTAAAGGGGTAGTTAATGAAGTAAATGCAAAGCCTCAAATAGGTAACCATTTATTTCCTATGGAGGGTGAAGCCGTAGATATTCCAAGAATTATATTTGATTATTACTTTCCTAATACAATGTATGTAGAAACTCCCAATGCAAGTTACTACTATGACTTTAAACCTGTGATAGAAAATTTTAGGGATTCAACAGCTTCCGAAATTAAATTACCATTAAAGCCTTCCAAAGAAGCAGCTGTCCGAAATTATTTAATAACCGGTGATAACTTCAGTGATAGGTTTGTAAGTAGAATTAAAAGGGAAGCTAGGGGATTATCAATCAGTGGAAATATTGAAATTATGAATGAGAATCTCATTAGTTTAACATTATTAGGTAAATATGAGGATAGGAAAAAATTATTGAGTAGAGCAAAGACTAAACTATCAAAAAAAGTAAATATTACAAATATAGAAGAAAATGAATGTTATGATCCAATAAAAATTGGTTTTGAAATTAAAAGGTAATATTTAGATAATATGAATCAATTTCATAATTGCTTTTTTCAAAAAAGCAAACAGCTACAGAATTTTTGAATCATGCTCAAAAAACTTATCATGGTTTGTCTGTCGAACTTGTAATTGTTCTATATTTCTTTGTATGACGATTCGTCTATGCAGCTTGTTGCTGACTTAATTGTGTACCAATACGATCAGCAGCTAGTTTTGAAGCATTATAAATGAGTGTTACGATATCAAAATGAATCTTGGTACGTTTTCCAGTTCGATAACGAACATTGTTAAGCTGGAAGAATTCTTTAAGATAGCCATTAACTCGCTCAACAGCTGTACGACGATTATAAATATTTTTCCAAGCTCTTGAGCCCCTTGCGGGCACTGTATATTTTCTAAGATCTTTTGTTATTTTCATTTTAAAAACCTTTTGACAGATACCTTCATTCGCTAAGGGACAATCATGACATTCTTTTGGTTGAGTATACTTTAGTGTTTCATATTTAGAGTTATAACTGTCATAGCGATAAGAATGCTCCCTGAAACAGGTAGGTGCAAAGTGGTTGTCAAATCCGACGGATTCTGATTCATTTCGTTTGTTATAAGCAATCACAGATTGATTTCCCATTTGATAAACATGTTTATAAATAGGCTCATAATCATATCCTGCATCCATAGTTTGATAACGCGAATTAGAAAGTAATAATCGTTCATCAATCCTTTTTAAAAGAGGGATGGCAGCTTAAGTTTCCTGATGAAAATAGAGTTTGTAAAATATACTGGCTTGATGTTCCAACGGCTAAATGCCCTTTATAATCGAACCAGAATTCACTTTTACCATTACTGTTTTTCTTCACACCCCATTTGGGGTCCTGAGGAACTTCAGTACGTAATTCTATTAAAGATGCATCTAATTGTACTTCAATTTTCTTCTCATAAAGAGATAAATTAGCTTCTTTTTTAGCTTGGTCTTTTAACCATTGTTTACGTTCATGCTTTGTTTTTCGACCACGTTTCTTAGGTTTTGATTTTGGTTTTTCTTCCTTTGCAGGCGCTTGGTCGCGAGCATCAAAGTGAGTAGCATCAATAACATTAATAGCATCTGTGTCATCAATGATGTAGCCTTCGGCTACAGCTAGAAGTACAAGCTTTTCTTGGACTTCTTCTAAGATATTAGATTCACTTAACTTCGTTAAGAGTCGAGAATAAGATGCTTCAGATGGAATGTTATCTGAAACAAGAAAACCACAATTAAGTTTAAAGGCAATATCGTTATTAAGACGTTTGATTAGATCCTTAATCGTTGGAATACGTTCAAAATACCAAATGAAAATTGAAATGGTCATCGCTGCATAATTCAATTCAGCAGGTGCACCCAGTCGGGACTTTTTACTAATTTCATGATAAATAGCATCCATATCTATCGCTGAAATAATCGCACCATACTTTTGGGTAGGTTCCATGTCATATAATTCTTGAATGCTAAACAAGCTAGGTTGTCGTATAATGGTCATAAGGATTACCCCTCCAGTCTTTTGGTTGTTTTGGTCAACTACCATTATAGAAGATTTGGGGAGGTACTTCCTTTTTTATACTTTATAACCCTTGCCCTGTAAGGGCTAGGAATTATGAAATTGATTCAATATACATTAATAAATCAATTTTTAACCTAAGATATATGACCTTTATTTAAATGATGCGCTATATACATATTAAGCGTAATAATAGGAGGTTATTGATAAATGATTGTTGGTTTTATGAGGAGTTTTGTTAAACCTATAGAAATGGCTGCTTTAACAGCTAAGATGGGGAAATTTTATGGATTAGATATTGTTTATTTTACCCCACGAGATATAGATATGGGTATTGACGAATAAAATACTGGTGGATGACGAATGGATTACTACGAAAACGAACCTGCCTGATTTAATTGATATATCACCTTACTGCATTTAAAAAAAGAAATAGGAAAGTTATAAGTTATCTAAGAAGAAAAACGTATTTAACAGATAATCGTAATAATTTAATCGATAAAGAACAATTAGCAAAGGACAAAAATTTTTCAAATTTAGTAATACCTACAACTCGTATAGAGCAAGTGAGTGACATTACTAAAGGCCTTTCTATATATGATTGTGTTGTGTTAAAACCTATTGGTGGAGAACGTGGAAAAGGAATCTTTATAATTAGCAAAAAAGGTCGTAAATTCAAAGTAGGTTATCAAAAAGAAGAAAATATTATTTCAAAGAGAAAATTAAAAGAATTATTTAACGAACACTTATCAAAGAAATATATTTTGCAAAAGTATATTTCTTCTCATTCTTTAAATGGTGATCCCTTTGACTGCCGAATACATTTTGAAAAAAATG
>Ga0209487_1001828_pt1 | contig 17638 bp, 14 predicted proteins | sample Poulit2012_FD_187524 | JGI IMG/M metagenome (GOLD analysis project Ga0209487, IMG submission 187524) | Agricultural soil microbial communities from Georgia to study Nitrogen management - Poultry litter 2012 (SPAdes) (version 2) | ecosystem: Environmental > Terrestrial > Soil > Agricultural land...
TTCTGACACTGCTGGACGCGCCAGTCGATGACGCCGATGAGATCGCGGCGGCGCTGTGAACGGGCGGCGATGCGAACCTGCCCGCCGGGAGCGTCATCGGCCTCGAGCAGCGTGACTCGGTGCCCGCGGAGGGCGGCGACCCTGGCGGCCTCGAGCCCGGCAGGTCCGGCACCGACGATGACGACGTGCTTGGGGCTCTCGCCGGCATCGTGGGGGACCTCCTGGGGCAGGTCGGCCTCCCTGCCGCTGGCGGGATTGTGGATGCAGGTCGCCGCTCCCGAGGTGTAGATGGAATCGAGGCACATGTTCGCGCCCACGCAGGGGCGGATGTCGTCCTCGCGCTTCTCCTCGATCTTTCTCACCAGATAGGGGTCGGCCAGCTGTGCCCGGGTCATGCCCACGAGATCGAGGCACCCGTCCTCGATGGCGAACCTGGCGGTCGCGGCATCGGAGATGCGGGCGGCGTGGAGGACGGGGATGTCGATGGCCTCACGGATCCGGCGGCAGGTCTCGAGCCACGGGGCCGAGGGAGTGCCCATGCCCGGTATCGCCTCGGCGAGTTCGCGGTCGGAGCTGATGGTGCCGACGTTGAGGTTGAGGAAGTCGATCCCATGCGCGGCATACTCACTCAGCGCCTCGACCGCGAGGTCCTCGGTCAGGCCGTCGTCGACCTGCTCGAGCACCGACATGCGCACGCCGAGGGCCATGCCGTCCGCCTCGGCGCGCATGGCGTCGATGATGCGCAGCGGGAAGCGCAGTCGGGCCGTGAGGTCGCCGTTGTACTCGTCCTCGCGGTCGTTGAACCGGGAGGCGAAGAAGTAGTCGATGAGGTGCCCGGTGTGGAGGAACTCGAGACCGTCGAATCCGGCGGCCCTGATCCTCGCCGTGGCCGCCGCGAAGTCGTCGACGACCCGCTCGATGTCGAAGTCCTCCATCGCCTTCGTGAAGGACCGGTGCGTGGGCTCGCGGTGGCGCCCGGCAGAGATGAGCGGCAGCCAGTCGGCGGTGAAGTTCGAGTTCCGCGGACCCAGGTGGGTCAGCTGGATCATCACGGCCGTCCCCTCCGCATGGCAGTCCTCGGCGATCGCCGACAGCCAGGGCACCACCTCGTCGGTGGATGCATCGACGTTGCCGAAGGCGGCGGGAGAGTCCTTCGACACGGTGGCCGAGCCGGCCGTCATGGTCAGGCCCACGCCGCCGCGCGCCTTCTCCCGGTGGTAGAGGCGGTAGCGGTCCTTGGGCATGCCGAGCTCGGTGTACGCGGGCTCATGGGCGGTGGAGACGATCCGGTTCTTCAAGTGCACCGGGCCCAGCGTGAACGGCTGGAGCAGCGGATCGTGGGACATGGGTTCCTCCTTCATCGCAGGAACGACAGGGTCAGCGGACCGACCACGACGGGTGCGACAGCCCCTCGGAGAGGGGTAGTCGATAACCGATTACTTCCCTCAAGCGTGAGACTTCGCGGTTATGCTGTCAATAGTCATCGAAGGAGAGAAGTGATCAGCAGCGAATCACCCGCCCGGACGAAGCCGGCATCGGCACCTTCGCGCCCCGAGTCGGCCCCGGCGAGACCCGAGTCGGCTCCGTCATTGAGGGAGCATGCCCTCGTGGTGATCCGACATGCGATCACCACCGGCGACCTCGACGAGGAGACGATCTACTCCGCGGCCGGATTGGCCAAGCAGCTGGGGATCTCGCTGAGCCCGGTCCGAGAGGCCATGATGTCGCTGGTCGCCGAGGGCACCGTCGAGGCCGTGCCGAACCGCGGGTTCCGCCTCGTGCCGGTCACGCGCGAGGATCTCGAGGAGATCGTCCACATCCGGGCGCTGCTGGCCGGGCCCGCGGTCGAGGCCCTGTGCGCTCGGGCCGTCGAGGACCCCGAGCGGCTGGCACCGCAGCTTGAGGATCTGCGCGGGCACGCCGAGGACGCCCTGGCCAGTGCCACCGATGACGACACGACCGGGTTCATGACCGCAGATCGTGTCTTCCACGAGCACCTGCTGGAGTTCGGCCTCGGCCGCCGGGCCGCTGAGATCAGCCTGCGGCTGCGCGACCAGTCCCGCGTCTTCGCCGCGCGTCAGGACGCCGCCGTCGTCGACGCCGAGTCGGCGCGCCAGCTCATCGACCTCGTCGATCTCATCGAGTCGGGTCGAACCGGTGAGGCGAGGGAGCTCGTCGTCGACAACCTCCACTACTTCAAGCGCGCCGAAGCCCGGGAGCCGTGACGACGGATCGAACTCCGGCAGCCGCGTTCGACCTCACGCGCCGTGGATGACCGGGATCGGCATCGTGTCCGGGTCGAGATCGGGGTTGTCGTCCTGCCCGGCCACGAGCTCGACGGCCTCCTCGCGCGTCTCTACCGTCGGGAAGGACCCGAGGAGCGGACGGCGGGCGGATTCCTTGATGAAGCACACGGCGATGAAGGCGATCACGGAGAAGAACATGATGTAGAACGCCGGCATGTACGAGTTGCCCGTGACATCGATGAGCGCCTGTGCGAACAGTGGGGTGGTGCCGCCGAACAGGGACACACCGAGGTTGAACGTCAGGCCCATCGCACCGTAGCGAGAGGCAGTCGGGAACAGCGCCGGCAGCGTCGAGGCGAGGCAGGCGATGTAGAAGCCGGCGGGGATCGCGACCATGAACAGGGCGATGATCACCGCTGTCATCGTGCCGATCTGCATGACCGCGAAGGCCGGGACGATGAGGACGATCGTCGCACCCGAGGCGACCATGAAGACGAACTTGCGGCCCATCCTGTCCGAGAGCCTGCCGATGAGCGGCAGGCAGAGCGACATGATGACGAGCACCGGGATCGTGGCCACGGCGGCCTGGACGTTCGAGACCTTGACGGTCTCCTCGAGATAGGTGGGCATGAAGCTCGTGAGCGCGTAGCCGACCGTCTGCGAACCGGCGACGATCGCGATGCCCAGCAGGATCTCCTTCCAGAAGTGGCGGACGACGCCGAGGAGGCCGTGACGGGCGTACTGGTCGTCCTTGTCCTTCGTGATGAGTCCCGCGTCCTCGTTGGCTTCGAAGCTCGGGGTCTCGGGGATCTTCAGGCGGAACCAGATCGCGACGGCACCGAGGGGGATGGCGACGAGGAACGGGATCCTCCAGCCGCCGTCGAGCATGGCGTTCTCGCCGGCGATGGACGTGGAGATGACGGTCGTGATGGCCACGGTTCCGGCACCGGCGGCGAAGCCGAGGTAGGAACCGACATCGAGCCACGAGGCCCAGTACCCGCGGGACTTGTCGGGCGCGAACTCCGAGACGTAGGTCGTGGCGCCGGCGTACTCGCCGCCGGTGGAGAAGCCCTGGATCATCTTGAGCAGGTAGAGCGGGACGATGACCCACAGGCCGACCTGTGCCGCGGTCGGCAGCACGCCGATGAGTGCGGTGGCGGTGGCCATGGTCGCCATCGTGAAGAACAGGACCTTCTGGCGGCCGACCTTGTCGCCGAGCGGTCCGAGCACCATGCCGCCGAGCGGGCGGACGAGGAAGGAGACGGCGAATCCGAGCAGGGTCACGAGCAGACCCATCTGACGGTCCATGCCTTCGGTGAAGACCGAGGTCATGGTCACGGCGAGGTAGCCGTAGACACCGAAATCGAACCACTCCATGAAGTTGCCGACGGTGGTTCCCCCGATCGCGGTGCGAATCGACTTGGGTTCGACGAGGATGCAGTGCTCCTCTTCGAGCCGCTTCTTCATCGCCTTCCGCGCTCTGCGCGAGGGCCTGTTGCCCTCCGCGGCGGGTTCAGCATGTTCAGTTGTCATGAGTGGGTCCTCATTTCGACAGATTCATGGCCTCCGAGACTGGCCCGAAGGCGAGGCGTTCGGTTTCGAACAGCGCGAAATATCCTTGCCTGATCGATCGGGCATGTCAATAAACTTCGTGATCGGCATCACAGAAATGAATATGGCAGACGAGCAGTCCTCCGGCGGACGGTGCAGCGAATTCTCAGGAACCGACGAAGCCGTTGTCCCCAGTCGGGACAACGGCCTGCGCGGGTGAACGCTGAGTGATCTCCGGGGCGCTCGACGGTGCGGTTCGTCGCCGACCGGCACCGCGGGAAGTCGTCAGAATTTCGTCACGCGGAAATGCTGTAATTCGGCGTCGGCGGACCCGCGGACATGACCCGAGGGGCTGGCGGCCACGGTCTGGAGGAAGTCGATGGTCTCGGCGGTGATCTCCTCGCCGGGCAGAACATTGGGAATGCCCGGCGGGTAGGCAGCCAGCGAGCTGACGCTGACCCGACCGACCGCCTCGGCGGCGGGGACGAGTTCGGACTCGGCGAAATAGGCCGCGCGCGGCGTCAGCGCGAGCCGACCGGGGGTCGGCAGCGGCGGAAGCGAACTCGTGGTCCCGGCCTCGGCGTGGGCGGCGGTGTCGAGGCGCAGGGTCTCGAGGGCGTCGATGAGCCGTTCGATATCCGGGGACTTGCCGATGCCGATGAGGGCGACGAGCGTGGTGGCCGTCGACATCTCGGGGAAGATGTCGAAGTCCTCGGCCAGGCGTTTGCGCACCGTGTGCCCGTCGAGTCCCGTGGCGGTGATGTCGATGGGCAGGCGGAAGGGGTCGATGTCGACGACATCGGCATAGCCCAAGAACTCGCCCGAGAGCAGGTGGTAGCGTTCGGTGGCCTCGAGCTGGGCGCGGACGCAGCGGATGTTGTCCAGCGATTCGCTGATCGCCTCGCCCGAGGTCATGAGTGCGCGGCGGGCCAGATCGATCGAGGCCAGCAGGTGGGCGTTCTCACTGGTCGACGCCGTCATCATGAAGGCCTGGGCCAGCGCCGGCTCGAGCCGGTCGGCGAGTTCGGTGTCGCCGAGGTGGAGCACCGCCGACTGAGTGAGCGAACCGGCCAGCTTGTGCGTGCTCATGATGACGATGTCGGCCCCCTGGGTCACCGGGGAGGCGGGCAGGTCGGGGTGGAAGCCGAAGTGCGCGCCCCAGGCGGCGTCGACGATCAGCGCCGCACCGGCGGCGTGGGCCACCTCGGCGAGGGCCTCGACATCGGCGACGGCACCGAAATAGCTCGGGGTCACGAGGTAGACGGCGGTGACGGGCTCCGTATGGCTGCGGATGGCCCGATCCAGGGCTTCGGGGGTGACGCCGTGGGCGATGCCGTTGGCCTCGTCGACGTTCGGGCTGACAAAGGCGGGGTTGAGCCCGGCCAGCACGATGCCGTCGATGAAGCTCGAATGGGCGCTGCGCTGAGCGACGATGCCGCGGCCGAGGCCGGCGATGGCCAGGGCCGCCATGCGATTGCCCTGCGAGGAGCCGTTGGTGAGGAACCAGGTCCGCCGCGCGCCCCAAGCCTCGGCGGCCAGGTGCAGGGCTTCGTCCTTCGGGGTGTGTGAGCCGAGGTCGATGCCGTCGAAGAGCGGGGGGATGTCCAGGGAGAGGGTGTGCTCGCCGAAGAATTCGGCCTGACCTGCGGAGATTCCCTCATCCGTGCCTCCGTGTCCGGGCGTGGACAGGAACAGCGAATTGCGGTCGGCCGCGTGCGCCAGGGCTTCGGCGTAGGGGGCGCGGGACTGCGCCTCGGTGGGATGCGGCGCGGTTTCCGGGTGGGAGTGCAGGGCCGGGGTGAAGGGGGAATCGTGGTGCACGGTCATGGTTCCACACTAGGGAGGCGAGCAGGGCGAGGAGAATAGCAACTTTCCTCGATTGCTCTATAGTCAGTATTGAACTGGAGAGGGGAGAGCAATGGAACCTCTGGACACTCGCGGGCTCACCGCTCTGCGCGCCGTCGCGTCGGCCGGATCCGTGGCCGCGGCGGCTGCGGACCTGCAGTGGAGCCAGCCGACGGTCAATCATCATCTGCGCAACCTCGAACGCAGCCTCGGCGCCACACTCATCGAACGCACTCCGCGCGGATCGCATCCGACGACCGTGGGCAGCCTCGTCGTCTCGCGAGCCGTGGAGATCCTCGGACTCTGCGAACGGCTCGGCACCGAGGTGGCCCTGTGGCGGGAGTCGCAGGCCGTGCCGGTCAGGATCGGCGCGGTGCCCACCGTCGGCGCCCGTGTGATCCCGCCCCTGCACGATCAGCTGCAGGTCCGCCCCCGCTGGCTCACCCGCGACGAGGCGGTCGCCGGTGAGGGGACCGAGGTGCTCACCGCGGCTCTGGACGTGACGATGGACGAGCATGCGAAGCTCGTGTCCCGGCTCGAGTCCGGTGACCTCGACCTCGCGCTGCTCGTCTCGACCGATATCGACCGGACCTGGATCCCGGCGACGCTGAGCGCTGACCATCTGTATTCCGAAGGGCTGTTCCTGTGCGCGCCGAAGTCCATCGGCCCCATCGCCGTCGACGCCCACGGACTGCCCGATCTCACCGCGCTTGTGTCCCAGACCTGGGCGTTCAGCATCGATCCCGGTGACGCCATCGACGAGGTGGTCCGGTCGTTCTGCCTCGCCGCGGGCTTCGAGCCGCGGGTGGGGATGCGGATGGACGACTATGCGGCCATCAACCGGATGATCTCGGCGGGTCTGGCCGTGGCGATGATCCCCGAGTCCTCGCTGTCGACCGATCCCGACATCGAGGTCATCCCGATGCCGCTGAGCGCCTGCCGCCGCGACGTGCTGCTCGTCTCCCGGTCCCAGCGTCCGTCCTCGTCCGACTCGCGGACCCGCCACGATCCGATCGTCGCCGCCCACGATTCCGCCATCGCCGAGGTGGTCGCCGACGTCGCCACGGTCACGCAGCGCTGGCGGTGACGCTGCGCGGCGGGGAGAAACCTGCGTTTGTGGTCACTCCACCGAGGGGAATTCGCTGATTTCCCGGATTCCCCTCGGTGGAGTGACCACAATCGCGGGCTGTTGGCGAGATCCACGTCGGCCGGCCGTGGGCAGGCGGGCAGATCGCCCGGCCAGCAGGGCCGGCCGGAGGGGCCAGCGGCGGGCGGCTCAGAGGGCCAGCAGGGCCGGGACGGTGAGCACCGCGACGTAGTAGCCCATGAACTGGACCCCGGCGTGCATGCCGATCATCCGATTGAACAGGCCGCCGACGAGGCCGACGGTGATGGTCACGCCCAGGGCCAGCAGCCCGCCTTCGTAGAGGCAGATGACGCAGATGAGCGCCGCGAAGCCGGTGATGATCGCCTCGTGGGAGACCGACCGCATGACCCAGGTCGCCGCCCGGTGGGCATTGGTCATCACGAACGGGTAGGCGATCGCGATGGCGATGACGGCCGCGATGATGGAGAAGAGCGCGAACTGGCCGGTCGAGAGGAGATCGTGCAGGTTGTGGCTCGTGCCCGACTGGGCATCGAGGGTGTAGACCGGGGGAGCGTTGAACAGCGGCGCGGCCGGGCCTGCGGCCATGGGCGACAGCGGCAGGCCGATCGCGATGAGCGGGATCAGGGTCTCGGCGATATAGGTCGACTCCGTGGTGCCGTTGCGCACGCTGATGACGGTCGTCAGTCGGTGATAGCCGTTCTTGATCCGGCTGCCGGCGATCTCACCCATGAGCACGGCCATGGCCACGGGGGAGAAGACGAAGGTCGCGCTCGTGATCGCGGCCGATCCTCCGGTGTAGGCCAGCTGCTTGCCGTCCAGGGCCCTGAACGGGTTCGGCAGCCCTCTGCCGCCTGCCGGTCGGACGTCCGGGGCGAGGTTGAACTCCCGTTTGCCCTCCTGCGCCATCGCCCGCCGTCCGACGGGCGAGAGGGCGGAGAAGAGGTCGAAGATGAGCGGGCCGGTGGCGATGCCGAGGAAGAAGGAGGTGGTGAACGTCGCTTCCTTCTGCTCCATGATGAATGCCTGCAGGCCGACGATGAGCAGAACGAACGGGATGAGCGCGGCGACCGCGGCGAGCTTGCCCTTCGAGGTGTAGGCGACGAGGACGGCTGCGGCGATGAAGATCCAGGGTGCGGCCGCGCCGATCGCCTCGGCGAAGGGGGTGAGCACCAGGGCGAAGATGATCGACAGCGGGATCGCGATGATCACGGACAACACTCCGCCGGAGATCGCCTTCTGCAGAGCGATGTGGGGAATGCCGAGCGAACGCAGCAGCTGGGCCTCACGCAGCATCGGCACCGCCGTGGTGTCGCCGGGTATGCCCAGCAGAGTGGTGGGCACGGCATGGGAGATGTGCTTGGAGATGATCGCGGCGAGGAAGAAGGCGATGACTCCGGCCGGCGGAACCCCGATGAGGATGACCAGCAGGGCCAGAGGCGCGACGATCGCGGTCTCATCGGTGCCGGAGATGAGGCCGATGCCGGTGAACAGCACCGCGGCCAGCAACGCCATTCCGATCGCCCAGAGAACGGGTTCGAGCAGTTCCGGGCTCACTGGTGGCCGCCCTTCTCCCGCAGCCGGGTCTCGTGGTTGTCGACGAGGGCGTCGAAGAGCCCGAGGGCGCGGATCTCCTCCTGGGCCTTGGGTCCCAGCTCACGCGGATCGCCGAGGGGGCCGTATTCCTCGACGATCTCGTCGATGATCTCCTGCCGATTGCGCGTATCGGCGGCCGAGGTCGTGATCACTCGCTTGGGTTTGAACAGCACGCCTGCGATGACGGCGCCGAGGATGCATCCGACGATGCCGATGAGCAGGGCATAGGAATGCGACAGTGCTTCATCACCGCCGGAGGAGCTGAAGAGGTGATCGGAGATGAGGAACGCGGGAACGGCGATTCCGACGCCGATGGCGATCCCTCCGATGAGGTGCTTGGGGTCGACGGTGTCATTCCACACCTCGATCAGTTGCGGCATCCTTGCCTGCCTTCTTGTTGGTCGATTTCGGTCAGGGACGGACGGTCATGGTCCGACCGCAGGTCAGCGGCCGGTCACGGCGGCGGAGGTCGCGGAGGGCAGAGCGTGTCCGAGCTGTTCGCCCAGCCACTGACTGGTCGCCGCTACCGCGTCGATGTCGACTCCGGTCGAGATGCCCAGGCCGTCGAGCATCCACAGGAGGTCCTCGGTGGCGAGGTTCCCGGTCGCACTGCCCGCGAACGGGCATCCCCCGACTCCTCCGGCAGAGGCATCGAACTGACTGACTCCGCGCTGCAGTGCCGCATAGACGTTCGCCAGCGCTTGACCGTAGGTGTTGTGGGTGTGCAGGCAGAGACTCTCGATCGCAATCCCGGCGCCGACCAGGGTATCAAGGACGGTGGTCACATGCCCCGGGGTCGCGGTCCCGATGGTGTCGCCGAGCGAGATCGTCGTGCAGCCGGCATCGCGCAGCGCCCGTGCGGCGCCGGCGACGGTGTTCGGATCGACCGCCCCTTCCCAGGGGTCGCCGAAGACCATCGACAGGTACCCGCGCACGCGCAGCCCCGCCGCCGAGGCGGCCCGTGCCGTGTCGACGCCGCGCTGAGTGGTCTCGTCCAGCGATCCGCCGAGGTTGGCCTGCGAGAACGACTCCGTGACGCTGATGAACACGGAGACATCGGCCGCGCCCGCGGTCATGGCGTCCTCCAGCCCCCGTCTGTTCGGGACGAGGACGGGATAGGACACCGACGAGTCGAGATCGAGCCCGGCGAGGACGGAGGCCGTGTCGGCCATCTGCGGCACCGCCCGAGGCGAGACGAAGCTGCCGGCCTCGATGGAGCTCAGTCCCGCCTCGGCGAGGCGGCCGATGAGTTCGAGGCGCACGGGCACGGGAAGGGTCCGCGATTCGGCCTGCAGCCCGTCGCGGGCGCTGACCTCGCAGATGCTGACCCGGGCGGGCAGAGCCGGGTTCGAGAACCGCTGCGGCAGGTCCGTCACCGGGCACCACCGGAGCGCAGTTCGGCCAGAAGGGACTCGGCGCGGTCGAACCGGAAGGCCTTCTCCTCGATCAGCCGGTCGACGATGATCTCTGCCTCCTCGGCGCTCGCCCCGACCGAGGCCGCGAGGTTCTTCGCGTGCAGGGACATGTGCCCGCGCTGCACGCCCTCGGTCGCGAGCACCCGCAGAGCCGCGAGGTTCTGAGCCAGACCCACGGCGACGATGATCTCGCCGAGATCCTGCGCCGTGGTCACCTCGGCGATCCGCAGGTCCGCGCGGGCGGCCGGGTGGACTTTCGTGGCGCCGCCGACGAGGCCGACGGGCATCGGCATCTCGAGGGTGCCGACGAGGTCGCCCGCGGCGTTCTTCTCGAACCTCGACAGGGACGAGTATCGACCGTCGACGACAGCGTGGGAGTGGGCGCCGGCCTCGACCGCGCGGGTGTCGTTGCCGGTGGCCAGGACGACGGCCGAGACCCCGTTCATGATGCCCTTGTTGTGCGTGGCCGCACGGTAGGGATCGGCGGCGGCGAGCTCATAGGCGTGGAGGATGTTGTCGACGACCTCCTCACCGCCGAGCAGCTCCTTGTCGAAGACAGCGCGGGCCCGGGCCAGACGACGGTCGGCCTTGTTCGTCAGGATCCGCAGGAGCGCATCGCCCTCGGCGATGGCGGCCACGGCCGACGACACGGCTTCGGCCATGGTGTTGACCGCGTTCGCCCCCATGGCGTCACGGACGTCGACGAGGAGATGGACGAGGACGTAGGTCGTCGACCGCGCCTCGACGAGGCGGACCTCGAGGTCGGTGACACCGCCGCCGACCTCGACGAGTTTGGGGTCGACGGCGTTGGCGAGATCGATGATCTCGGACTGACGCTCGAGGATCCGGGTGCGCGCGGCATGCGGGTCGGCGATGTTGATCAGTTGGATCTGGGCCTGCATGAGGGGGCGGGTCGAGCTGGTGGAGAAGCCGCCCTGCGGGCGTGCCATCCGGGCGGCATTGCTCGCGGCGGCGATGACCGAAGCCTCTTCGGTGGCCATGGGCACGAGCACATCGGTGCCGTTGATCGTGAAGTTCGTGGCCGCGCCCAGCGGCAGGGAGAACACTCCGAAGACGTTCTCGCTGAGGTCGGCGGCCGCCTCGGCGTCGAAGGCAGAGGCATCGACCTGGGCGAACAGCTCGGCCCCACAGCCGGTGGCATCGGTCAGGGCCGCTCTGCGGTCGGTGACCGACATGTTCCGGAAGCCTGTGATTCGGCTGTTCTCTGCCATCGTGTGTCTCCAGTCGGGTCGTCTTCGACCGACGAACGCCGTCGGTCTGGGTTCCTTCGCGGAGAACAGTCAATCATCGCGGCCCGGATGCCACCATGTCCGTTGCGGACATGATCATCCCCTGTCCATGGCTGTTTCGGACGTAGAGTTCAGATGGAGGATCGCAGCCGGTCGAGACGAAGTGCGACCTGAAGCCGAAAGGCGTGCTCGGGGGCTCTCCATCCGTGACCGAGCAGGCGGTCGACTCGCTCCAGACGCTGTTTGACGGTGTTGACGTGCACCGACATCCGGGCCGCCGTGCCCCGGATGCTGGTGCCGGAGTCGAAGTACTCCCGCACGGTGGCAAGCAGGTCGGCGGAGTGCAATCGGTCCCACTCACGGAGGTCGGCGAGCATGCGGTCCATGAATCCGGCCACCTGGTCCGGTGCGGTGCCGAACATCGCGGTATAGGGGGCGAAGTCCTCGATCGGGTGGATTCCCTCCTCGACGCCGAGGGAGTCGAGGATGCGGATGCACGACCACATCTCGTCTTCGAGGGTGCGCAGCCGGGTTCGCTGGCAATCGGTGTCGGAGATGACCGCCAGGCAGCCGGCGAGGGTCGGGGACTGCGCGAACAGGGTGGTCAGGGTCGGTCTCTGACGCAGCACCGAACTCGGGATGAGGACCGTGATCCCGGGTGAGCGCTGGGTCAGCAGGATCCGTGGTTCGATCCGCGCCAGGCGGGCGCCGATGCGGTCGTCGATGTCGGCATCGGCTCGGATCGTCATCAGCCGCCACGGGCCGCGGAGGCTGAAGTCGCCGGTGCGGGATCGGGCCTCGAGCTCGTCGAGGTCGCGGGTGCCGGCGATGATGTCGACGGCGAGCTCGCCGCGGACACGGTTCTCGGCGTCGGCGCGGGCCTGCTCATTCATCCGGATGAGGGCCAGTGACTGTGCCGCCTGGGCGACGATGTTCGCGTCCCCGTCGGCCGGATCGCCGTGGAAGCGCACGAACAGTCCGCTGTGCTGACGGCGGTGGGAGGCCACCGAGGCGACGAGCAGATTCCCCGCCTCGTCCACCTGTGCGCTGCGCCCGGTCTCTCGGCTCGAACTCAGTGCCGAGAGCACCTTCGCCCGGTCGAGTGCGATGCCGTCGAAGAAGCGCTCCTCGGCGGGAAAGTCCGGGGAGTCGAGGCGCCCACTGTCGACGACGAGCACTTCGGCATCGAGCATCTGCGAGATCGTGTCCTTGACCGCTGAGACGCCCTGACCCGTGAGGACCAGTTGCGTCAGCTGCTCCTCGACCTCGACGAGGCGCTGCAGCGTCGCGGCCTGAGCCGCGGCCGATTCCTCGGCTTCGGCGGAGGTCCGGGCCGCCTCGGCGAGGTCTGCCATCAGCCGTGCCGTCTTCAGCACCACGGAAGCGTGGTCGGCCAGTGCCGAGAGCAGGGTGATCTCGTCGGAGGTGAAGTCATGCGTGTAGCGGTTGGCGGCGAAGAGGGCGCCGAGGACCTCACCGTCGACGACCATCGGCACTCCGAGGAGCGATTCCATGCGCTCGGCCTTCACCGCCGAATCGACCCGCCTCTCGTGCGGCAGGGTCGTGAGATCGTAGTCGGAAGTCCAATGGGCGGCGCGGTCGGCCACGACCCGGCCGGCCAGACCGATGCCGGGAGGCACGCGCAGCCGTTCGAGAGTGGTCGAGATCGCGCCCCGACTGGCTTGGACCCGCAGATCATCGGTGGCCGGGTAGTACTGGGACAGATAGGCGATATCGCAGCCGATGAGCGTGCGGGCACGATCGACGAGCTTCTGCAGCAGCTTCTTCGTGTCCCTGACGCGGATGAGCTCGGAGGCGCTTTCGAGCAGCGCCGAACGCTCCCGGTCCTTCTGCTTCCACCGGATCATGGTCGCCGAGAGGTCGAAGAAGGAGTCGATGAGCTCCGGCTGGTCGCCGAGCCGCTGGGCGAGCTCGGCCCGGTCGATATCGATTCCGCGCGAGAGCGCTCCCACGATCTCGGACACCGCTGCGGCCGATACGTCCCTGACTCCATCCTCGCGCTTCGCCATGGCACAAGTGTCTCAGGGGTCCCCTGGCTTCGGCTCGGCCGGCCCGCTCCTCGGTCGGCCGGGTTCGCCGAGTGCCCGCCTCGCGATCCTCAGCCGGCCGGTTTCGCTGCGCCCGCCTCGCTCGTTCCTCAGCCGGCCGCGGCGGAGCCCGACACCGCAGCAGAGCCCGGCACCGAGGCGGTCTCGCGCACGACGGGCAGCTCGCAGGTGGTCTTCGCGACCTGCCGGTAACCGGACAGGAAGGTGTCGAGCCGCTCGATCGCCTCGGTCAGCACCTCGACCGAGGGCAGGGTGACGAGGCGGAAGTGATCGGGGTTGGGCCAGTTGAAGGCCGTGCCGTGCGAGACGAGGATCTTCTGCTCGCGCAGCAGGTCGAGGGCGAACTGCTCGTCGTCGGTGATTCCGAACTTCTCGACATCGAGCTTCGCGAACATGTACAGAGCGCCGTCGGCACGATGGGCCGAGACCCCGTCGATCGAATTCAGCCCCTCATGGGCGAGCTCCATCTGCGCCCCGAGGCGACCGGTCGGCAGAACCAGGTCCTCGATCGACTGCTTGCCGCCCAGGGCAGCCTGGATCGCGTGCTGGGCGGGAACGTTCGAGCACATGCGCATGTTCGCCAGCAGTTTGATCCCCTCGAGATAGCTGTGCGCCTCGGCCAGGGGACCGGTGATGGCCAGCCAGCCGGAGCGGTAGCCGGCGATGCGGTAGGCCTTGGACAGGCCCGAGAAGGTCAGACACAGCACGTCGTCGCCGGTCAGGGTGGCCAGATTGGTCAGTTCGACCCCGTTGTAGGTGATCTTCTCGTAGATCTCGTCGGCGAAGACGATGAGGCCGTGACGGCGGGCGATATCGGCGATCTGCTTGAGCGTCTCCTGCGAGTACACCGCGCCCGTGGGGTTGTTCGGGTTGATGACGACGATGCCGCGGGTGCGTTCGGTGATGCGTGATTCGAGGTCGGCGAGGTCCGGCTGCCAGGCGTCCTCCTCGGCGCAGCGGTAATGGACCGGGCTGCCGCCGGACAGCGCCACCGAGGCCGTCCACAGCGGATAGTCGGGTCCGGGCACGAGGATCTCGTCGCCGGGATTGCACAGTGCCTGCAGGCTCAGGGTGATGAGCTCGCTGACGCCGTTGCCGAGGAAGACCTCGTCGGTGCCGAGATTGTGGATCCCGCGGGTCTCGTAGTATTGGACGACCGCGCGGCGGGCCGAGAGGATCCCCCGCGAATCCGAATATCCCTGCGTCACCGGCAGGTGCTGGACCATGTCCTGGACGATCGCGTCGGGAGCTTCGAAGCCGAAGGGAGCGGGGTTGCCGATGTTGAGCTTGAGGATCGTGTGTCCGGCGGCCTCCATGGCCTGGGCCTCTTCGAGGACGGGTCCTCGGATGTCGTAGAGGACATTGGCCAACTTCGACGACTGCCTGAACATGTGAATCGTGGAACCTTTCCGTACTGCGTCTGCTATACCCACGCTAAGACCCTCGCCGAGGTGGTCATGACCACACAGAGGCGCGTTTCGCGAACCTTTGGAATCTGCGGCGGATCGTTGTGCATACCTTTGGTGGCCCACGCCACGTTCGTCCTCGTCAGGCGGTCGGTCCTGACCCTGGCCTGCTGGACGTCTGTGGGACCGGTCGAAATGGTCAGCGACTACAATGCACGAAAGGCATTCGTTGCCGGGAAGCGACCGAGGGCGTCGGCCGGTGAGCACATGGCCGACCCCCTCGCAGCGGCCTCTCGGCAGAACGCCGCCGTTACGAAGGGAGCGCAGTCATGGGTCGAATGGACGAAGTGCGGAAGAAGGCGCAGGAAGTCAACGAACGGCTCGATGAATTCGCGTCGCGGGCCAGCGGGCCCGATGTCTCCTACGGATCCACTCCGGGATACTCGGACGCCGACCCCGAGCAGGAGGCGCAGGAAGCCGCCGAGGCCGAAGGTGTGACTCTCTACCGCAACACCGACGGCTCCCACGAAGCGGTGGACGAGTCGAAGCTGCCCGAATCGAGTGAGGACGAGCCCGACAGCTGACGGGACGGACGACGGCAGGCTGGGCAGAGCGGGACGTCGACGCCCCGCAGGTTCACTCCGTGTCGAACCGCCGCGTCGCGGTCACCCACTGCTCGAGCTTGGCGGTGGCCCGGCCGTCGTCGATCGCGGCCGCGGCCTCGTCCAACGCCTCGCCGAGGCGCTGGATCAGGTTGCGCTGAGCCTGTGCGGGGTCCTGGAAGAGCCGGTAGGCGACGATCCCCGCGGCCGCGTTGAACAGCACGATATCGCGCACCGCGCCCTGCTCACCTGCCAGCGTGCGGCGCAGCACCTCGGCGTTGTGCTCCGGTGTGCCGCCGAGGAGGCTCTCGATGTTCGCGGTCGGCAGGCCGAGGTCGCTCGGGTGCACGTCGAACTCGTGCATGTCACCGTTGGTGATCTGCCAGATGCGGCTGTACCCGGTGGTGCTCAGCTCGTCGAGGCCGTCCTCGCCGCGGAAGACGAGCGCCGTCGCTCCGCGGGTGCGGAACACTCCGGTGATGAGCGGGATGCTCTCCGGCTGTGACACGCCCACCGCGTTGGCCTCGGCCCTGGCCGGGTTGACGAGCGGTCCCAGGTAGTTGAACACCGTCGCGACCCCGAGCTCGGCGCGCGTGCGTCCCGCGTGCTTGAACCCGGGGTGGAACGCCGCCGCCCATGCGAAGGTGATGCCGGCCTCCTCGAGCACGGCGGCGACCCGGTCCGGGGCCAGACCCAGCTCGATGCCGAGTGAGGCCAGGACGTCGGAGGAGCCGGACTTCGAGCTGGCGGCCCTGTTCCCGTGCTTGACGACGGGGATGCCCGTGGCCGCGATGACGATCGAGGCCATCGACGAGATGTTCACGGTGCCGAAGCGATCGCCTCCGGTGCCGACGATGTCGAGCACGTTCGGGTCGACCGGCAGCGGCACGGCGGCCTCGAGGATGGCATCGCGGAAGCCGATGATCTCCTCCACGGCCTCGCCCTTGGCGCGCAGGGCGAGCAGGAAGCCGCCCAGCTGCGCGTCCGTGACCTCACCCTCCATCACACGGCGCATCGCCCACGTGGCCTCGGAGACGCTGAGATCGCGTCCCGCGAGCACGGTGGTCAGGACATCGGGCCAGCTCAGCGAATCGGTCATGCGGCGATCTTAACCGTCATCCATCGATTCGAGCGACCGATCGTGACACGAGGCGCAACCTGGTCGGGAGATGTCTCTGCCGCGCCCGCGGGGCAGGCGCGGCAGCTAAGCTGAGGAGCATGGCCGAGTCAGCATCCGTTCCCCGCCGGCGGGGACGTCCGCACAAGGCGAGCAGCGGTGAAGTCGATCGGGGTGAGCGTGCTGCGCTCGGCGGTGAGCGATTCGGCCCCCGGCCGCCTGATCAGGCCGTACCTTCTGCGTGAGCTCAAAGGCGCCATCCGCGACCGGATCGAGCAGCGGGGGATCGAGCCCGCCGAGGCGGATCTGCGGGCCACTCTTGTGCTCACCAAGATGGCCGGTGCGCTCATCATCCGCCACGTCCTCGAACTCGAGCCCCTCGTCTCGCTGTCGGCCGATGAGCTGACGGCCCGTCTGACGCCGGCGGTGCAGGGCCACCTCGACGGGGTCGCCGAGGGAACCGACGCCCCTCTCGCACAGCCGGGACATCACCGTTAGTCTTGACGCGCCCACTGCCCGGGTGTCTGATTCGTCATATGGTGAATAATGCGATCGTCACACGCGGCCTGCGGGTCCGCCGTGGTCGCGCGACCGTCATCGACGGACTCGACCTCGAGGTGCCGCAGGGGGCGATCGTGGGGTTGCTCGGGCCCAGCGGAAGCGGGAAGACGACGCTGATGCGCGCCATCGTCGGAGTCCAGATCATCGCCGGCGGAAGCGTGCGGGTCTTGGGCGAGTCGGCCGGTTCGACGCCCCTGCGCCGGCGGGTCGGGTATATGACGCAGGCGGCCAGCATCTACGACGACCTCAGCGTGCGGGACAATCTGCGCTATTTCGCGCGGGTGCAGTCCGCGCCGATGGCCGATGTCGACCGCGTCCTCGAACGCACCGATCTCATGGGTCAGGCCGATCAGCTGGCGCGGACGCTCTCGGGCGGGCAGGCCAACCGGGTGTCCCTGGCCGCGGCGATGCTCGGATCTCCCGAGCTGCTCGTCCTCGACGAACCCACGGTGGGCCTCGACCCCGTGCTGCGGGCCGATCTGTGGGAGATCTTTCGCAGACTCGCCGACGACGGCACGACTCTGGTGGTCTCGAGCCATGTGATGGACGAGGCCACGCGCTGCGATCGTCTGCTGCTCATGCGCGAGGGCGCGGTGATCGCGGACACGACCCCTGAGGAGCTGCTGACGAGCACGGGGTCCGCCTCGGCGGAGGAGGCGTTCCTGCGGATCATCGAGAAGGACTCGCAGACCACCCGCTCAGGTCCGACGCATCTGCTCTCGCGGAAGGCAGGCCCGCTCTCGGAGAAGGCGGGCCCGCGCCCGCGGAAGGGAGGCCGGCGATGAGGCCGATGCAGACCCTTGCCACCGCGGGCCGGGTGCTGCATCAGATCCGCAACGACCCGCGCACGATCGCCCTGCTGCTCGTCGTGCCGA
>Ga0209487_1001829_pt1 | contig 17636 bp, 16 predicted proteins | sample Poulit2012_FD_187524 | JGI IMG/M metagenome (GOLD analysis project Ga0209487, IMG submission 187524) | Agricultural soil microbial communities from Georgia to study Nitrogen management - Poultry litter 2012 (SPAdes) (version 2) | ecosystem: Environmental > Terrestrial > Soil > Agricultural land...
CCATTTCACCTAAACTACGGGCATCAATAAATAAGGTTTTCCCTTTTTGAGTTTTATTTTTATTAATGATCCAAAGAGATACTGGAATTCCAGTCGAATAAAATAACCGATCCGGCATTGAAATAACTGCTTCAACTAAATCATCTTTGATAATATTCGCTCGGATTTCACCTTCACGTCCTCCTGCAGATAAAGAACCGTTTGCTAAAACGAGACCGAGTTTACCTTGAGGCGCTAGATGGTATATCATATGTTGCATCCACGCATAGTTCGCATTTCCTTCTGGTGGTGTACCATATTGCCAGCGTGTATCTTCAGCTAATTGATCTCCACCCCAATCGCTCATGTTAAACGGCGGATTCGCTAAAATATAATCTGCTCGCATACTTTGGTGCTGGTTATTATAAAATGTATCAGCAGCGCCTTGACCTAAATCCCCTTCTAAACCATGAATCGCTAAGTTCATTTGCGCTAATTTCCATGTATTGGCATTAGCTTCTTGACCATAAATCGAAAGGTCATTCACTCGACCTTGGTGACGTTCGACAAATTTTGCGGATTGGACAAACATCCCGCCTGCCCCACAACATGGGTCATACACTCGTCCCTCGTAAGGTTCTAAAATTTCGATGAGCGTACTAACGATTCCAGCTGGTGTATAAAATTCACCAGCGTTTTTACCTTCTAAACTCGCAAATTGAGCAATCGCATATTCATAGGTACGGCCTAGAATATCTTTTGAATTTCCATGCTCTTTTAATTTTAAGTTATTAAATAAATCAACAACCTCTCCTAAACGACGTTTGTCTAATTCAGGTCGCGCATAGTTTTTAGGTAATATGCCTCGTAAGCGGTCATTTTCTTCTTCGATTGAAACCATTGCCTGATCAATCACTTGTCCTATTTCAGGTGTTGTCGCTTGTTTTGCGATATAATCCCAGCGAGCTTCTTCAGGAACAAAGAAGATATTTTCTGCGATATATTCGTCTCGGTCTTCTTCGAAACCATCGCCTTCATCGACTAATTCTTGATGGCGTTCTTCAAAACTATCGGATATGTATTTTAAAAAAATTAAACCAAGTACAATGTTTTTGTATTCTGCAGCATCGACATTTCCACGTAGCTTATCAGCTGCTTTAAATATTTCTTTTTCAAATCCTAAATCTGCACTATTAACTCTTTCTGCCATTGTGACCGCTCCCTTTTTGTATACATACAATTATTATAACATATTTTAAATTCAATCAAGTTTGATCACATAGGTTCTATATTAGCATCATTCCAAATTATAATGCTCATTCAAAAATATTGAAAGTAAGTCAAGAAAATATTATTCTAGTGAATTAGCATAAGATTGTGCTGTGGTTTTACGAAAAAACCTCATCTATTTGTGGTATGGCTCATTTCTTATAATTTTAAATGCTCGATAAATTTGTTCAATTAAAATTAAGCGCATGAGCTGGTGCGGATAAGTCATTTTACCGAAAGAGATTTTTAAATCCGTCTTTTGTAAAACTTCTTTACTCAGACCATGAGAACCACCTATGATAAAAGCAATTTGGCTGGTTCCGTAAGTCATCGTCTCGTTCACTTCTTCCGCGAAAGCTTCTGAAGTTAATTGTTTTCCTTTTAAGTCTAAAGCAATGACACGTGCTCGCTCCGGTATTTTTCCTATAATTCTTTTTCCTTCCGCTTCTTTTACTTGTTCTACTTCAGCATCGCTTAGTGTCTGTCCAGCCGGTTCGTCATTGACTTCCACTATTTTTACATTTGCATAACTTTTCATTCTTTTTAGATATTCCGCTATACCATTTTTTAAATATTTTTCTTTTAACTTACCCACAGCAATAATTGTTATTTCCATTCTTTTCCTCCAGAGTTATCAACATAGTTATCCACATGTCCACAAGTTATTTGCGAAAATTTTCAATCTAATTTGTTCATATCAAGCTTCAATTCCTAATGGGAACACTTATTCAATTAAGTTATCAACAAGTTACCCACAGTTATAAACACATCATTTTAAAGTGTCAAACCTTGACTTATAGCCGTTTACAGAAAAATATTATTCTGTAAATATACGTTATCCACAGCTTATTTTCATTAATGTGGATGCTCCATTTATATAAACCTTATTGTTATCCACTTTTCCCCTAAGTTATCCACAGGAGTAATTATTTAACCACAAGCTATACCCAAATCCACAGCTGTGGATAAGAAAAAACACAATATCCCTACAAATAAGATATTGTGTTTATTGATGTTTTTAATTACTTTCTGCTGCCTGCATTTCCATAGTCGTTACGCGAGGCTCACCATTACGGTAAAATTCTATTTCGACTGTTTCTCCAACCTCCGTTGTATAAATTAACTGACGTAAGTTGACCGAATTTGTAACTTCTTCTCCACCAAAAGTAACAAGCACATCTCTTGGTTCTAAACCAGCACTTGCCGCAGATGAATTATTCTCTACTCGAGTAATCACGACACCATCTGAAACATCTTCAGGAAGGTTCAGTTCCTCTGCTCGTTGCGTTCCAGAAATATAAGCTAAATCAATCATTGTTATCCCTAAAAATGGACGGACAACTTCTCCATTTTGTTCTAACTGATTAATAATCTCTACTGCATCATTACTTGGAATCGCAAAGCCCATTCCTTCTACTGTTGCGGAAGAAATTTTCATTGAGTTAATCCCTACAACTTGTCCAGCAATGTTAATCAGCGGACCACCAGAGTTCCCTGGGTTAATTGCCGCATCCGTTTGAAGTGCCGTCATTTCCCAATCATATTCGCCATCTGTGTCTGTATCTACTGGAACTGTTCTTCCTATACCAGAAATAATACCTGAAGTAACCGAAGAAGCAAACTCAGTTCCTAATGGTGAACCGATAGCAATTGCTGGTTCTCCGACGGTTAAATTTTCTGAATCTCCAAATTCAATCGCTGTATCGACAGTTGAGGCATCTACTGATAAAACCGCTAAATCCGTCCAAACATCTGCCCCTTCAACCTCTGCAGTAGCTCTCGTGCCATCTTGGAATAAAATCTCTATAGCGTCAGAACCATCAACGACATGATTATTTGTAAAAATGTATGCTCGATCATCTTCTATTTTATAAACGGCACCACTTCCAGAACCAGCCTGCAGATATTCTTCTTCGCTAGCTTCCATACCATAGTAACTTGCCCATGAGCTAAAATCATTTCTTTGTAAATTAATAATAGAAACAACTGCTCCTTCAACTTGTTCGACAGCTTCAGTTATTCCACTTTGAACATTTACTTGGACATTTGAAATTTGAACTTCTTCTTGTGCTTCTTCTGGCTCTTCTGCTCCATTATCAGTTGTATCCGAATCATTTAGCCCATTGGTACAACCTAATAAAACTAGAGGAACCGCTGTAAGCATCATAAATCTCTTAATTTTATTTTTCATTGAATATACTTCCCCTTTTTCGTCAAACGTTAATTATCTGTTATTTTTTGATATATCTGATTCTCTTACAAAATTATGAAAATCATTTGAAAGTAATCTTAAATTATATTATATATTTTAACATGGATTGTTGCAAAAATCAGAAAAAGACGGCTTTTCTCTAGTAGCGAGTATTATAAGAATTAATTGTTTTCTTACAAAGACTCTTTAAAACAAAAAAGTGTCAGTAAACGATATTTCTCAACCGTCTACTAACACTTCAAATTATGGGTTTTTATTTATAAAGTAAACAAACGCTGTGCACTGTCCGGATCTGTATCATAAAGATGGAAGTGTTCATTTACACCCATCCCTTTGCGAAGTAGAATCTCTTCAACAGTATCACGAGCAATTTCTTTCATATTATTTTCTTTACTTAAATGTCCTAAGTATACTCGCTTCGTTTTGTCACCAATCATGTCAACGAGTGCAAGAGCTCCATCTTCATTTGAAAGATGTCCCTTATCACTTAAAATACGTTGTTTTAACGGCCAAGGATAACCACCCATCCTTAACAGAGAAACATCATGGTTACTCTCCATTAAGTAAGCATCCGCATTTTTCAAGCTATCACGCATCCGGTCGCTTACATAACCCGTGTCAGTTAAAATAACAAATTGCTTTTTATTTTTTTCAAATGCATAAAACTGTGGATCTGCGGCATCGTGAGATACTCCAAAACTTAAAACATCAATATCTCCGATCGTTTTTAATTCTTCTAAATCAAATAAAAATTTGTGTTCTGTTTTAACTTTTCCAATTTTTTTATCCATAGCTTGCCATGTTTTTTCATTCGCATAGATATCTAGGTTATATTTTCGAGACATAATGCCTACACCTTTGATATGATCGCTATGCTCATGACTCACTAATATAGCATCCAAGTCATATGGATCACGGTCGATTTGGCCCAGGAGCTCAGTCGTTTTCTTTCCAGTCAAACCACAATCAATTAAAAGCTTTGTTTGTGCAGATTCGACATAAATAGCGTTTCCTGAACTACCACTCGCTAAAACACTAATTTGTAAATCATCCAATTTATTTATACTTGATCGCTTTAATGTTTCCAATTATAAAATCCTTCCAAATTAAATGTATTATCGAATAGCCGATGAACATCCTGAAATAACCATTTATTCTGGAGCATTTCCTTCAGTTTGTTCTTCATCTGTCGTTTCATCGCCTGTATTTGTATCACCATTCGTATCTTCATTATTTCTATTCTCTTCCGAATCATCAGATGATGCAACAGGTTGCCTAATGATTGTACCATTTACAGCATCCACACGAAAGGTATTTCGTTCAGAAGATCGTTCAATGTTAACTATCCACACTGGACTATACATGCTCAAATCCTCAAGGTGTAAAGCTCTTCGATAAGTTAATATTGGTGTTTGTACTACAGAACCTTGCGTAATTTCATTATTTAAAAATAAAATTTCTATCGCACGAGAACCATCAATTAGTTGCAAAGCATTTCCCTGTCGCGTAGCGGGTCCAGCATAAGTTTGTTGATAAGCATAAATTTCACCTGCATCATTAACATATAGTGAAATTTCTGAAGTACCATCTGCTATTGGAATCCCGTCAACATACTGATTAAATACAAATCTTCGTCCTTCTTCTTCATAACGGGACAGTCTATACTCAGAGCCAAACATCACTTGATCAGAGATCACAAATTCTCTTAAAAGGTCAAAATCTTCGTCTACAAAGCCTTCACTTGGATTTCCTTCAAGTTCCATTGGATTAGAAGGAAAACTCTCATAGTACACTGTTTGATCCTCATTTAAGCTTCCAGTCAGTTCATTATTAGTTTCTAGTTCTTGCGCCAGTAAATTATGTGCATTTACTTGCAGTGGAAAAATTTCTTCTCCTTCTGTGTCTAAACCTTCTAAATCAGGTAGTTCAATATCTAAATCGGCCATATTACTATAAATATTATTCGTTGTGGGCTGCGTGGATGTATATTGAATATCTTGTCGTTCAAATATTCCTACAATTAAGTAAATATTTAATAAAGCAAAAGCAAGAATAAAAATCCGAGCAATTTTTTTAAAATCCATAAGCAACCTCCCCATGTAACTCTAACAAGGTTTCAAACTCTGTCCACGAACCATCATATAATATATACCAATCAGGAATGAAGTAAATCACTTGGCTTGCTTCATCACTCTCTTGCCATGTATAGCCAATGGTTAAATCTTCAACCTTCTCAAATTCTTCTGGAGACAATTGATCAGAGAGCTGATCAATGACTTCGATACCTGGTATTAACTCTTCAGTAGGAGAGCCATCCATCGTAATCGGCGTATTAATAAAGCGCAGAGGTAACTTCAAATGAGTCACTCCACCTTCAACCAAACCAACTTCCGATACCGTTTCATTATCTGACGAACTAAAAACAGGCAATCCTTCAATTTCACGCCTAAATGAAACGATGCCATCCTCTGGACTGTAATTCGTTAGTGCATAAGTCCCTGTCCAATTTTCAAATCGATTAACTTGTTCAAAACTTCGAATAAATCGATCTGTTGGACGTAATTCCCCAGACTCTTCGATCTGTCTTAAAAAGACTAACGTATGATTTCTTGAATTAATGGTAACTTCTCTTGTTAAATCAATATATCTCGTTGTTGACTCAGAAGATCGAACATCTACCAAAGATGGATCAGGATAGAAATTACTGGTATACAAAGAATTTGGTAAGCGGTCAATAACATAACTTCTATATGGAATCTCGATTGTTTCTTGAGATAAATAAATAAGTTTTTCATTAAAAATTCGAATTTCTGCCGGTTTATAAATCAGGTTTTCTGTATTTAAGAATGGATCTATATTAATTGATTCATCTTCAGAGACAGATGCAGAATAAAAAGCATTCGTCTCTGTATGATAGAAGTAAACAGTTCCTCGATTCTCTATATTAATCAATATGCGATCGAAAAAACTATTTTCATTTTCTTGAGAAAGGTCGTCAAATTTTTGCGAAAGAATCCCCAATGGTAATTCTTCTCTAAATATAAATTCCATCCATTCTCCATTTTGCAGCATTTCTAGATATTGTGATACATTGACTTCTTCATAACTCTCAATACTTTGCAAATTATCAGAAGAATATCGATTGTCTAACAAGTTTCTCAAAGGAAAAGTACTTGCTACAGTTAGCGACGATTGATCCTCTACTCCATGTAAAGCGATAAGAGTTGGTCTGAATGCTTCGCTTTCAGAATGTTCCGTCATAGAAACATTGGAACGAACCGTTTGATTACTTGAATTTTGTTCCTCACCAATATTTCTACCTGCTGTCCATAGATTAAATGACAATAAAAAACTCAAAAGAACTAGAATAGTTAGTGTAATATTACGAATTTGGTCTTTTTTTAGTCCCATCCCCATTCCTCCTCTTCATATGGAATATAAGGAAGAGCGATATAAAACGTTGTGCCATCTCGTTCAATACTTTCAGCCCAAATTTCACCATCATGTTGTTCGATAACTTCACGACTAATAGCTAAACCTAAACCAGTTCCACCCATAGCTCGTGATCGCGCACGATCCACACGATAGAAACGGTCAAAAATATGGTCTAAATCTTCTGCTGGAATACCAATTCCTTCGTCTTTTATAGTAATAATGACTTGACTACCTTTAATCGCCATTGTACAGGTGATTGTACCACCTTCTGGTGAATATTTAATTGCGTTATTCATTACATTATCTAAAACTTGAACAATACGATCAGGATCAATATCAACGAAAATAGCTTCATCTAATAGATTACGTTTGATTGTGTAGTTATTATTGCGATATTCTTCAGATTCCAATAACATATCAAATCTTGTAAGCACGTTAGTGAATAAAGCAGTTAAATCAATCAATTCTTTTTGAAGTTCGCTTTTTCCAGAATCAATACGAGAAAGATGTAGTAAATCTTGAATCATTCGGATCATACGGTCTGTTTCTGATTGGGCCACATCTAAAAATCTAGGGGCTAATTCAGGATCTTTCCATGCACCATCAATTAATGCTTCAATATAGCTGCGCATACTTGTTAAAGGCGTTCTTAATTCATGCGAAACATTCGAAACAAACTCTTTACGCTCTTCTTCAATTCTTTCTTCTTCAGTTACATCACGCAATACACAAACTATCCCGCTAATATAGCCTGAATCTGCTTGAATCATTGAAAATGATGCGCGTAAAATGGTTAATGCTTCTTCTGATTCAATACGGATCGTAATATCTTCTTTACGGTCAACTAAATCACGCAAGTTATAATCTTCTTCTAATTCCAGTAAGGTTAAAATATTTTTTCCAGCCAACTCACTTCTAGATAGATGTAACATCTGAGAAGCCATGTTATTGGCGATGTCTAACTCTCCACGACGGTTTGTTGCAATCACACCTTCAGACATATTACTTAATACACTGTCTAAACGCTGTCGTTCCGCCTCAATACGCCGCTGTCCAGTTTCTACTTCATCGGATAATTCGTTAATATTTTTAGCTAATAAACCAATTTCATCCATTCCATAAATAGTAATTTCTCCGGAATAGTCCCCTTCACCAATCGCTTTTGCTTTTGCTTGCATTTCTTTTATAGGCTCTGTCAAAGCTTTTGAAACCATATTTGCGAGGATAGAGGAAAGAATAATTGCAATAAAGGAAGCACGTAAAAAGATAAGAGTAATATCTGTAATCTGTTCATAAACCGTTTCAATATTACTTTCCATAACGATAGCACCAATAACGACTTGTGATTCGCCTGTTGAATATACTGGCTCTACCATTCGCCATCTCCGTGCATTTAATTGGGGGTTAATAATTTGCCTTGAGATAGATGTCCCTTGTAAAACAGTTGAACGCACATCTTCTTCATTTAATAGTTGTCCGACTTCAACTTGTTGGGTGGTATCACTATTTCCAACCACAACAAAACCAGCATCTACTACTATAATACTCGTGATGCCTGTTCCCGAAAAATCAGAAATTAAAGTATTGATCTCTTCTTCCGGATCAACATCTTCCGGAATTTCACTTGGTTCTTCAATCATTTCTAAGTATGGTGCAAAAGAATTTTCTAAAAAATTCATTTGTAACTGCTGACTTTCTTGGAAGTTACTTACTAATTGTCTTTCGGTCTGAGTAATAAAATTCGCCCCGATTAGCTGCAGGGCGAAAATAATAACCATAGCAATAATAAAAACTATTTTTGCATTTATAGTTTGGTAAAATTTAATTTTCTTCATAATGTCTAGAGCTCCATTTTATCTGGATTCCTTAAATAATAACCTACTCCACGACGAGTAATAATATAATTTGGATGACTTGGACTATCCTCGATTTTTTCACGTAAGCGACGAATTGTAACGTCTACTGTACGAACATCTCCTAGATAATCAAAATCCCAAACTTCTTCAAGTAAATGCTCCCTTGTCATCACTTGGCCAACATGTCGTGCTAAATAATACAATAATTCAAATTCTCGATGTGTGAGCTCAATCGTTTCTCCTTGCTTAGATACATAATATGCATCTGGATGAACGATAATTTCGCCAATTTTAATATCATTTGTTTCTTTTTCTGCTGTTTCAGTAGGTTGTGTAGCACTTTGTCTACGTAGATTCGCCTTAACCCGAGCAACAAGTTCTCGATTAGAAAATGGTTTTGTGACATAATCATCTGCACCTAATTCTAAACCTAACACTTTATCGATTTCAGTTTCTTTAGCAGTCACCATGATGATTGGCATGTTGTGATTTTTTCTAACTTCACGTACTACTTCAAGCCCATCAATCTTTGGTAACATAATATCTAAAACAATTAAAGCTGGCTCTTCCTCTGCTACTTTTTCAAGCGCTTCTTCACCATCAAAAGCCGTAACAACTTCATAACCTTCTTTTTCTAAATTAAATTTTATAATGTCAGAGATTGGTTTTTCATCATCAACTACTAGTATTTTTTTCATTCTACTTCTCCTCAATTTTAAAAGACTTAGATATTGCCATACGTTAAATTCGAGAATGCTATTTATTCATCTGTAAATTATAACACAGGAATAGCGCGATTGCAATTAAGCGTTTACATTCAAAATCCTTACGCGTTTTGATTTTGTGCGGGTTTTGGAGGGATCTGTTTACCTTTGTTTATAGTGAATATCCTTATTTATTGAACGTCAGTTTTAAAGCTGTTGTCTCATTTCCTATTCCTTTATCCGTTGGAAATACAGTAATCTCACTGTTGTCTGATTGATTTAAAATAATGACCGCCACAATTGGATTATAGCCTTCTTCAATAATAAATTTTGGATCGACTTCGACTAATACATCACCACGTTTGACATCCATTCCTTTTTCTATGTTACTTTTAAAACCTTTTCCCTTTAATTCAATAGTATCTAAGCCTATATGAATTAATAATTTTACATTATTAGCTGTTGACAGATAAATCGCATGCTTTGTTGAAGCGATCTGTTCTACTTTTCCATCTACTGGAGAATAAATAACTTTACCTGTTGGACGTACGCCATAGCCATCTCCGATCATTTTATTTGAAAAGATTTGATCTTCTACTTCTTCGATCGGAATGATTTTACCATCGACAACTGACGGTAACTCTAGTGTATTTTTTTCTGTGTGATTGTCCATTTTATGATTTTTTGTCAAAATTTGTAACTCCTTATACTTTTTTATTTTATATTTTTTAATAAAAGTGCACTCATTTCATTTTTAGAATGACACATTTTTTGGTATTGTTATACTAAAGATAATTCAATTCAAGCAAAATAACAATAATTTAATGAAGATATCCAAAATGTTTTAGAAAAGAGGGATTTTAATGAGTACTGGAACAATTATTGCCATTGCTATCGTTGTTATTTCGATCCTTGTTATAATCGGCGTTGGGTTTAGTGCTTATAAAAAAGCAAAACCAACTCTTAAAAATATAAATGATTTAAAAGAAGATATTGATCAGAAAACGAAATATTATACTCGAGAAAGTGAACATCTCAATGAACAAGTCGCTTCCCTTACGCAACGCGTAGAAGGCATTCAAAGTGAAGTTGAAGTTAAAATGATTCATTTTGATGATTTTATGGACGAGCAAGGTCAATTTCAATCTTCTCTTCGATATCTACAGTCCCACGCTGGAGAATATGCGAAAGGCATTTCAAGTAATGTAGTAGATGAATTAAAAGAAGATGGTCCAAAAATTAAAGAAACGTTCAAACGTGCCTTCAAAAAGACTGCACAAAAACAAAAAGCACGTCGACAAAATAATTAAGAAAGTTGAGTGAACAAATGAAAAAAAATAATTGGCCACTTATTATTCTAGTTGGTTTAATTTCTGCAGGTGTTGCTTTGTTATTTGCTCCAAAATCTGGAAAAGAATTACGTAAGGATATACAAGATAAAGCAAATAAAACAAAAGACTCTGTAAAAACTAGTGCTGACAATCTGAAAAACGACTTCAAAGAAGCTTATTTCGAGGCTGAACAAGAAGTAGAAATTGAATTAGCCCATTTAGATGAACGTCAACGTGAATTAAGAGAAACAATCTCCTCTATCGAGCAAGAACTGAATCATTAAAATTTGTTTTTAAAAAAGCTGTCATTAGGAATAGATCGCTCTCTATTCATCTAATAATGACAGCTTTTTTATTTAAAATCCTGCTATTTCATTTTCGGGGTAGTAAGTTAAAGACGAAAATTTATTATATTCTTTGATAAATAATAACTTAACCGTTCCTCTTGCTCCGGATCGGTTTTTTTCTATTAATACTTCGACCACGTTGTCTTCTTCTACTTCTTCTTCATCTTCTTCTGCCCGATAATAATCCTCTCGATATAAGAAAGCAACAATATCGGCATCCTGCTCTAATGATCCTGATTCACGTAAATCACTTAGAATCGGACGTTTATCTTGTCTTTGTTCCACACTACGAGACAGCTGTGATAAAGCTATTACAGGCACATTTAATTCCATTGCAAGTTTTTTCAATTGTCTGGAAATCTCTGAAACTTCTTGTTGTCTTGATTCGCGTCCAGATCCTTCAATCAATTGTAAATAATCAATAATAATTAAACCAATCCCACCACGTTCTTGCATTAATCGGCGAGATTTAGCACGGATTTCTGATACTCGAATCCCTGGGGTATCATCAATAAAGATATTTGCTTTTGACAAACTTCCCATCGCAACAAATAATTTTTCAAATTCTTCCTCTGTCAGTTGTCCTGTACGTAAATGATTTGCATTTATTGTTCCTTCCGCACAAAGCATACGGTTTACTAACTGTGTAGCACCCATCTCTAAACTAAATATTGCAACATTTTCATTTGTAGAAGTTCCAATATTTTGTGCAATATTTAAAGCAAAAGCTGTCTTTCCTACACCAGGACGCGCTGCAAGGATAATAAGTTCATCTTCATGTAATCCAGCAGTCATCAAATCTAACGCTCGATAACCAGAAGAAAGTCCAGTAATTTCTTCATCATTTTTATATAACTGATCAATTTCTTCCATACTATCTCGAAGAACGTCACTTATTTTTGTAAAACCACTTCTGTTTTTACGTTCAGAAACTTCTAAGATCTTTTGTTCTGCATTATCTAATAAGTTTGATACTTCATCCGACTCTTCATAAGTATCCGATATGATATCTGTAGAAGCTTGAATTAAACGACGTAATAATGAGCGCTCTTCAACGATTTGTGCATAATATTCAACGTTTGCAGCGGTTGGTACAATGTTCGCTAATTCAGCTAAATAAGGAGTTCCTCCTACATCTTCTAGCTGTCCGCTTGTTTCTAATAAGTTTGCTACAGTTATGACGTCAATCTCTTCATTTTTCTCGTTTAAGTCAATCATTGCTTGAAAAATAAGTTGGTGAGATCGTCGATAAAAATCACTTGCTTGAATAAATTCCATCGATGAAATTAATGCTGATGGTTGTAACAATATAGAACCTAAAACAGACTGCTCAGCTTCATTATTTTGAGGAGGCATGCGGTCTCCCATCATCTCCATTGCCAATTATATCATCCTCTCTAAATTAAAAATTTTACTCAAAGAATAACATTGATAAAAAATAGCCCTTGTCCCTGTTTTTCCAATAAGCGAACAAGAGCTTAGTTTAATTTATTTTTCATCTATTGGCAATGCACGTACTGTTAGATTTGCCGTTACTTGGTTATGCAATTTCACTTCTACATTTTGAGTACCTAGTGAGCGCATCGGAATTTTTTGAGTGATCTTTCTTTTGTCTACATTAATATCTAATTGTTCTTTCATTGCATCGGCAATTTTTTTCGTTGTAATTGAGCCAAACAAACGTCCGTCATCTGACGCTTTTTCATAAATTTCAACTGCATTATTTTCTAAGACTTCTTTTTGTTCTTTAGCTTCCTCGAGCATTTCAGCCTCATCACGTTTTTTCGCTTTAATTTGAGCGTTTAATTTACTTTTAGCTCCTGGTGTTGCTTCTTTTGCTAAACCATTTTTAATAAGATAATTTTGTGCATAACCATTAGCTACCTCGTGAATCTCGCCTTTTTTACCAGTTCCCTTCACGTCTTTTAACAAAATAACTTCCATTATAAATTCCTCCAATAATTATTAAGTGTTTGATTCTCTAATCACTTTTATTAATTGTTCTTTTACCTCTGCAATTGATTGATCTTTAATTTGTGTAGCAGCGTTTGTTAAATGTCCGCCACCACCCATTTTTTCCATAATACGTTGGACATTGACTTTTCCTAAACTTCTTCCACTTACGCCAACTGTATCTTCATCTAAACGTACAATAACAAAAGAAGCTTCTACATCTGTCATTGAAAGAATGGTATCTGCTGTCTGAGCAGCGACTACTTGTCGATGAATTTCATTTTCATCTCCATGTGCTACAGCCATTCCATCTGAGACAAATTCCATCGTTTTGACAATTTCCATTCTTGTTAAGTAGTTCTCTGGTTCTTCTTTTAACATGCGCTGGATAGTTGTTGTATTGGCTCCTACAGACTGTAGATAACTTGCTGCGTCAAACGTTCTAGAACCTGTTCTCAAGCTAAAGTTATTAGTATCTACTATAATACCACCTAGCATGGTTGTTGCTTCAATACGGTTAATTGAATTACTATCTGATGAAACATATTCAAATAACTCTGCTGTTAATTCTGACGCTGAGGAGGCATAAGGTTCAATATAAACTAAAATTGGTTTCTCTGGGAACTCATCCCCTCGACGATGATGGTCAATAATAACCACCTTATTCGTCTCTTCACTTAAATAAGGCGCTACTGACATAGAAGGTTTATGGTGATCGACCATAACAACTAAATCTTCTACGGTAATCTTATCAAAAGCTTCTTCTGGAGAAATAATGTTTTTCGATGTTTCATTATATTTACTGATTTCTTCAAGTAAATTTTTAATGTCATTTCCAATTTTATTTCGATCAATAATAACTTTTGCTTCTTTACCTAGCATCATTGCAATTCTCGCTACACCTAGAGCAGATCCAATTGAATCCATATCAGGATAATCGTGACCCATAATGTAGGTTGTAGGAGCCTGCTTAATTTGTTCTTGTAAAGCTTCACTAATCATTCGAGAGCGAACGCGCGTTCTCTTTTCCATTGGATTTGTGTTCCCACCATAATAACGCGGTTCTTCATCTACTTCACGTACAATGGCTTGATCTCCACCGCGCCCTAAAGCTAGATCAAGATCTTTTTGTGCCAGATTCGCTAAATCAATAAAAGAGGCTTCTCCATAAGACATTCCAATACTAATTGTCAAAGGTAAATTTCTTTTTGAAGTATAATCTCTAATGTTATTAACAATATTGAAATTTTCATCTTCTAATCGCTCAAGTTCATCATGTCTCAGCAACAATAAATATCTATCATTTTCAATTCGTTTATAGTAAATATTATGTTGCCTTGCCCAATTCGATAAATAAGTTGTTAATAAGCTATTAAAGTTCGAAACAGCACGGTCATCTAAATCTTTAATTAGTTCATCATAATTATCTAGAAAAAGCCAACCAATAACAGAACGATTTTTTTCTAGTTCTTCTCGTACATTTATATAATATGAAACATTTTCAAAATAAATGACATGAATATCTTCTTCTACTCTTATGCGATAGTAATTGCCATACCACTCAATAATTCTATTTTCAGGATTTTCTTCTTCTATGGCTTCTTGGATGCCTTCAAAGACATCAATTATCTTTCTACCTATTAAAGGTTCTTCATCTTTTGAACCAGATTGTAGATATGGACTCAACCATTCAATCTCAAATTCTTCATTATAAATAACGATACCGATCGGAAGCTTTATAATTGCTTCATGTTCGCCACGTTTAATTCGATAACTTAAATTTGATATGTATGAATTTAAGTCTTCACTTGCGCGTTCTGACAAACGCCATAAGACTACATCCATTGCTACAAATAAAAGTAGCACGATAAAGCCTAGCCATAATCTCAGAAATACTGAAATTAAAACTATAGCAACTTGCATTGCGATTATCAAAAAGACTATTTTATTTAAAGAGTCTACTTTAAAAAAAGAAGATAATCGCTTATCTTTTAACGGTTTCATATGAACTCCTTTTAAATTTTCTCTATTAATCTTAGCATTTTTAGAGGCTTATTTCCAGAATTCTTATAATATAATACTTATATATCATAGTTATTCAAAAAAATACCTAAAATGTTCCACGTGGAACATTTTTTTGCTGAACAGATATTAAAGGAGACTAGAATCAGATTCTAGTCTCCTTGTTATTTTATATTCTTTTATTGTTTTTACTCTTCTGTTACGAAAGGTAATAAGCCCATAATTCGAGCTCGTTTAATTGCTGCAGATACTTTACGTTGGTTTTTAGCATATGTTCCAGTAACTCGACGTGGTAAAATTCTACCTCTGTCAGATACGAAACGGCTTAATAAATCAACGTCTTTATAATCAACATATTCAATGTGATTAGCAGCTAAAAAATCTACTTTACGTCTTCTTCTTCCTCCGCGACGTCCAGCCATATTCATTTCCTCCTTTTATAAGTGTAAATCAAAACGGTAAATCATCATCTGAAATATCTGTTACGTCATCATTTGACTCAAATGGATCTTCGTTATTGCCGAAGTCAATATTTGCAAATGGATTGTCGTTATTGTTCGATGCATTATTGTTAGATGCATTATTATTAGACTGTTGTGATTGATTATTGTTTGAGTAATTGTTGTTATAACTATTTGAATTATTCCCATAGTTATTATTTGAATAATTACCAGCTTGCTGTCCACCACCTGTTTGATTACGTCTGTTATCAGTAACAGATTTCGGTTCAAGCATTTGGAAATTATCTGCAACAACTTCAGTTATATAAATTGTACGACCTTCGTTGTTTTGATAGTTTCGTGTTTGAATAGATCCTGTAATACCAATTAAAGAACCTTTAACCGAGAAATTTGCTAAAGTTTCAGCAAGTCCTCTCCATGCTACACAGTTAATGAAGTCAGTTTCTCTTTCTCCTTGAGCGTTTGTATAATTTCTTTCAACAGCTAAATTAAAAGAAACAACTGCTATTCCATTACCCGTATAACGTAATTCAGGGTCTCTTGTAAGTCTTCCTACTAAAGTAGTGTTATTAATCAATCGAAAGCTCCTTTCATAAAATGTTCCACGTGAAACATTTTTTAGCTTATTAGTCTTCTAAATGGTCTAAACGAACAATCATGTGACGTAGAATATTATCGTTAATTCTTGCTAAACGATCAAATTCGTTAATTGCATCTGTAGAAGTTGAAGTTAAGTTAACTACGTAGTAGTCACCTTCTGTATAACCTTCAATTTCATATGCAAATTTACGATTAGTATCCCAGTATTCTGATTTTGTAATCTCTGATCCGTTGTCAGTAAGAACAGCGTCAAAACGCTCCACTAATTCTTTCTTTTGATCATCACCTAAATCAGGACGTATGATATATAAAATTTCGTGTTTAGTTGTTTTACTCATCGTGTTGCACCTCCTTATGGTCTTTCCGGCTCTTTAAATTTAAAAAGAGCAAGGAGAGTAATTAATTAAATTATTACTCACTCGGAAAATGATACCACAAACCTTACTGAAAAGCAATCATTTAGATGTTTTTAGCCTTATTTTTATGGATTTTTTATTATCTAATTGAAATAGAGGTTTTATCATTGTATATGTTTGTTTTTAGCTTGTATAACGGTTACAATTTAGATGTACCACCATCAATAAAATACGAAAGGATCGTGACAATAGCAATGAAAAAGATTATCAATAATCCGGATCAAATCGTAGATGAAATGTTAGATGGACTAGTATTTGCTTATGACTCATTAGTAGAACGTATCCCCGAGACAATGGTTATCCATAGAAAAGCAGAACAAAAGAACAAGGTAGGACTAGTTAGTGGTGGTGGGAGTGGACATGAACCTTCTCATGCCGGTTTTGTAGGAAAAGGAATGTTGTCTGCTGCAGTGGCCGGACAAGTTTTTACTTCTCCAACGCCTGACCAGGTATTTGAAGGAATTAAAGCAAGTGATGAAGGTGCTGGTGTATTTTTAATCATTAAAAATTATACTGGTGACGTCATGAACTTCGAAATGGCTCAAGATTTAGCCGATTTAGAAGATATTAAAGTAGATACCATTATTGTAGATGATGATATAGCCGTTGAGGATAGTACTTATACAGCTGGAAAACGTGGAGTAGCTGGGACTGTGTTGGTGCACAAAATAATTGGTGCCGCAGCTGAAGAAGGTCAATCTTTAGAAGAAATTAAAGAATTAGCTGATCGTTTAGTACCTAACATTAAAACAATAGGCGTTGCCTTAGGTCCTGCGACTAATCCTGAAGTAGGAAGTCCTGGCTTTGAACTTGAAGAGGATGAAATTGAATATGGTGTCGGGATTCACGGAGAACCTGGTTACCGCAGAGAAAAATTGAAACCTTCGAAAGAGTTAGCGACTGAATTAGTCGAGCAATTGAAAAAAGCCTATGATTGGAATGAAGACGATGAGTACGCTGTTTTAGTCAATGGGATGGGTGCAACGCCTTTGATGGAACAATTTGTATTTATGAATGATGTAAAGAAATTATTAGTTGATGAAGAAGGTTT
>Ga0209487_1001830_pt1 | contig 17636 bp, 14 predicted proteins | sample Poulit2012_FD_187524 | JGI IMG/M metagenome (GOLD analysis project Ga0209487, IMG submission 187524) | Agricultural soil microbial communities from Georgia to study Nitrogen management - Poultry litter 2012 (SPAdes) (version 2) | ecosystem: Environmental > Terrestrial > Soil > Agricultural land...
TCACCTTATCCAAAAAAGAAACCAAAAAAGTCTTGGGTTGTTCCCATGTTAATAGGAATTATAATCGGTATTCTACTCGTTACTGTGACAACTTTAGTATTCGTGTTACCTGATGCTGAAACTTTAGATCATGATCAATCGGGAGAAAATCAGCCAGAAGAACCTATTCCTACTCAAGAAAATGACACACCGAGAACGACTACAAGTTCTGTTAATGTTGATGTAACAACTCAAGTGACAGATGTAGTTGAAAAAGTATCTCCTGGAGTTGTGGGTGTGACAAACATACAACTTCGAGCAGACTTCTGGCAACAACAAGATGGAAATGAGCAAGGAACTGGATCTGGAGTGATATACAAAATAGAAGATGAATATGCGTATGTTGTCACCAATTACCATGTAATTGAAGGTGCAGATACAGTTGAGGTAGTCCTTGTAGATGAAACACATATTGAAGCTGAAGTATTGGGTAGTGATATGTTTTCAGATTTAGCAGTGTTAAGAATGGATAGTGCTGAAGTAGATACGATCGTTGAAATGGGGTCATCTGAACATCTTAAAGTCGGTGAGCCAGCGATTGCGATTGGAAATCCCTTAGGACATATGTTTTCTGGTTCTGTAACATTAGGGGTTATTAGTGGAACACAGCGAACAATCCCAGTCGACTTTGATATGGATGGACGGGCAGATTGGCAAGCAGAAGTAATTCAGACAGATGCGGCGATCAACCCTGGAAACAGCGGAGGGGCCCTTATTAATATTGATGGCCAATTAATTGGAATAAATTCTATGAAAATTAATCAAACTGCAGTTGAAGGAATTGGATTTGCCATCCCAATTGATACAGCTCAACCACTTATAAAGGAATTGGAAGAGAGGGGAGAAGTTGTTCGACCATATCTTGGTATAGAAATATATTCATTAGATGAAGTCCCACAAGCGGAATGGCAAAGGAGTTTAAAGCTTCCTGAGGAGGTAGAGGGTGGTATTTATATTTGGAGTATTGAGCCATTCTCACCAGCAGATGAAGCTGGTCTGAAACGTTTAGATGTGATCACTGCTTTGGACGGAGAAGAAATCATGGGGATAATTGATTTAAGAAAAGTATTGTATCAGGAGAAAGAAATTGGTGATGAATTATCTGTCACATTCTACAGAGATGGTAAGAAGCAAGAAACAACGGTTAAGTTATCAGTTCAACAGTAAAATAATGATGAGAAATGGCTGGGACATAAGTGTCTGACTCCCTCGTTTAACTACAGTAGAGGGGTCTGACACTTTGGTTTTGTCCCAGTCTTTCAAGTTACCCACAAAATAAATTAGTTACACACATCAGTGGATAATTTTTTGGAAATCTATATATAGTAGGGAAAAAATAAAAAAACATCAAAATAGACAAGAACACCTGTGCATATGTTGATAACAATGTGGGTAAATGTGTGAATTGCGTGATGAACATGTGAATAATTCTCGTTTTAAAAAATAAGCCCTCTTGTTAAATGTGCAGATTTATACTGTAAAGGGAAGTGTAAGAAATGATTCGTAGGTTTTTTTCATATTATAAGCCACATAAGCGTCTTTTCATTATAGATTTCGTTAGTGCAATTATTGTGGCTTCTCTTGAATTGGCTTTTCCAGTGGCTGTCCAGTGGTTTATTGATACATTAATACCTGGAGGCAATTGGAACATTATTTTAATCGCAAGTGTTGGACTAGCTCTTATATATTTATTAAGTACATTTTTAAATTATATCGTAGTATATTTAGGGCATAAATTAGGCGTAAATATTGAAACAGATATGCGAGAGGATTTATTTAATCATGTACAAAGACAATCTTTTCGGTTTTTTGACAATACAAAAACAGGTCATATTATGAGTCGAATTACAAATGATTTATTTGAGATTGGTGAGCTTGCCCATCATGGGCCAGAGGATCTGTTTATTGCCATCATGACCTTTTTCGGTGCATTTTGGATTATGCTCACTATTAATGTGAAACTGGCACTCGTTATTTTGTTTGTTGTACCGATGCTAATTTTCCTCATTACGTATAGTAATATAAAAATGAGTAGTGCCTGGCGAACAATGTATGGCGATATTGCGGGTGTAAATGCTCGGATAGAGGATGCTGTTTCTGGGGTTCGTGTTGTACAATCTTTTACAAATGAGGAATTTGAGAAGAAACGTTTTCAGGAAAATAACGATAAGTTTCGAAAAACTAAAACAAAGGCATATAAAGTAATGGCATTTGTTAGTTCAAATATATATGTGCTTATGCGTTTTATGACTTTAATTGTTCTTGTAGTAGGTGCATGGTTAAGTTATAATGGGGAACTTCTCTACGGGGAGTTTGTCGCATTTATTCTCTTTGTGAATGTTCTCTTTAAACCGATAGAAAAAATTAGTGCCTTATTAGAAATGTATCCAAAAGGAATGGCAGGTTTTAAACGTTTTATTGATCTATTAGATGTTTCACCAAATATCCAGGATCGTAAGGATGCAAAGGAAGTTACATCTTTAAAAGGTGATATTTCATTTAATGAAGTTACATTCGGTTATGAAAAAACACAGGAGCCAGTCCTGGAGAATATGAGTTTTGATATTAAAGCAGGAGAAACAGTTGCTTTTGTCGGTCCATCTGGCGCAGGGAAAACAACGATTTCCTCACTTATACCAAGGTTTTATGAAGTTGATGAGGGCAGTATTACAATAGATGGTATTGATCTACGTGATATGACAATGAAATCACTTCGACAACATATTGGAATTGTTCAGCAAGATGTATTTTTATTTACCGGTACATTGCGTGAGAATATAGCATATGGAAAGCTTGATGCAACAGATGAAGAAATTGAGCAAGCTGCGAAACTGGCACATATGGAAGAATTTATCGCGGAACTTCCTGATGGGTATGAGACTGAAGTTGGAGAACGTGGGCTTAAATTATCAGGTGGTCAAAAACAGCGAATTGCCATTGCGCGCATGTTTTTGAAAAACCCATCTATTCTCATTCTTGATGAGGCTACTTCTGCATTAGATACTGAAACAGAAGCAATCATTCAAGTAGCATTAACAGAACTAGCCAAAAATCGGACAACCTTAGTCATTGCCCATCGACTTGCAACGATCAGAAATGCAGACCGAATTATGGTTGTCACTAAAAATGGAATTGAAGAAGAAGGCAGCCATGATGAATTATTAAAACAAGATGGATTATTCGCAAACTTTTACAATATCCAAATGAGCTAATTCCCCAAAAGGACTTTCTGCTTGGTATGCAGAAGGTCCTTTTGTCGTAATAAACTTAGACTGCGAATAACTTGAACTCAGAATATTCTCATGGAGGTCTACAAGTTGATATTGAATAAGTCTAGAATTAATGTCGTTTGTAACCACTATGAGTGACCGTGAACTATCAAAACAGCAAAGTGCGGTCGTTCATAACCACTATGAGTGACCGTGAACTATCAAAACGTTCAATGACGGGTCTTCATAACCGCCATGAGTGACCGCGAACCACCAAAATAGTCAACGACGGGTCTTCATGACCGCCATGGGTGACCGCGAACCGCCAAAACGTTCAATGACGGGTCTTTATAACCGCCATGAGTGACCGTGAACCGCCAAAACAGTCAACGACGGGTCTTCATAACCGCCATGGGTGACCGCGAACCACCAAAATAGTCAACGACGGGTCTTCATGACCGCCATGGGTGACCGCAATCCACTAAGACAGTCCTTGCCATGTAGTGTATTCCTGAAGCGGTAAAAATCCCATACTTCTTAGTTCGCAGTTCTTTTCAACTGTGAATTAATACTTAGTAAGATTTATGGAGGAAGGTGAGGAATTGACATAATAAATAGAAGCGTATTGTTTTTTCGATATGGGAAACCCTAAATCTAAACAATTTTAGGTAGGTGGTGCATATGGGACAGAAATTGTTTTTTGTACTTTCAATTTGCTTGTTCCTTATTCTTATACAGCCAAATGACACTTATGCTGAACAAAATAAAATAGATTATAATTTATTGTCCGATACATTGGTTACTCTATTGAATCCGCACATAGCGGAAGCAGTGGAACATTATTATGGTTACAATAAATCGTATGGATTGTATGATATAGAGATTCTTAGTATCTCAAGAGAGGAAGAGGGAGGATTTAGGTTTAGGGTAAAAGTTCAGGTAAATACATTTGAGGCAGCCCATAATCCCCCTTACGGTAAAGAAACGATCATATTTGAAGTAGCTATAGACAAGGTCGAAGTCATTGAATTCATTCATGAAGGGAATGAAAAAGAAAGAAAAATAAAACACTTTTATGATGAAGCGATTTCAGATATAAGGAAGACCTTTAAGTTAAACTTAAATTCTTTTAAAGAGCTTACTTATAAACAACTCTTGTATGAATCGGAAAAACAAAAGGAATACAAATCTTTATCGAATATTGCAACTGACATCATAGTAAATGAAATAAATCCGGAAATAAAACCACCATATAAAAATGTGATAGAACCAGTAACCTTTATCAAAGAAAACAAAGGATATATTCTTTTTAAAAAGGTGGATGGAACAAACATTGTTTTTCAATTGTCTAAATTAAATGGGAAATGGGAGGTTGTAAAGAAGGAAAGAAAACAAGGAAGGAAAATGAAAAAGGAATTACTTTGGTATATGTAATTTTAACTTCCAGTTCCTTGCTTGTTTTTGATAAATCTCTACTTTGTTACTCGTAAAATAATGTAGAATTTTGTTATTTCCCAGGAAATATCTACTTTTTTGACGATGGATTCCATTCACTTTTTAGTAAACCAAACACAAAATGATCTACAAAATGGTCATAAAGCCATTCTGCTTGGCGTATGGTTCCTTCGTTTGTGAAACCTAAGCGTTTTGGGATTGCTTGGCTTTTTTTATTTTCAGTAGCAGTGCGGATATCAATGCGATTAAGATCGTAATGATGAAATGCATAATCAATTAATGCATGAACAACCCGAGTCATAATTCCTCTATTCTGATAATCGCTAGCTAACCAATAGCCGATATAACCAATTTTATTTTCCCAATCAATACGATTAAATCCGGCTACCCCAACAAGTTCATTTTTATAGAAAATTCCTGCTGTTAATCCAGTACGGTCAAGATACATTTGGCTATTTAATTGGATGAATGCTTGTGAATCTTTAATCGTTTTTGTTTGATCAACCCATGGTAGCCATTCCCGCAAATATTTGCGTGATTGATCCGTTATTGTAAACAGACGTTCAGCATCATGATCAATTAACATACTCAGTTTAATTTCTTCATCAACATCATAACAATACATTGATATCAACCTACTTTTCATTTTCAATCCAGTATATCATGTTTATTTTCGTTTTGAACACTTATTATTAGTTGTTGTACAAAAATAATAGTATTATACTCTATTAAAGAGGTTAAATAGTAGCAAGGAGTGTAATGGATTGAAATCAATCACAGTTGAACAAGTCGTTCAAAATCTTTCACTGGAAATCCTAGCAGGAGGAAACCAATTAGAGCGAAAAGTAACGAGACCAAGAACACACCGTCCTGGGCTCGAGTTTATAGGCTATTTTGATTTTTTTCCAACGAGACGAATACAAATTTTAGGTCAAAAAGAAATCAACTTTTTACATGAGCTTAGTCACGAAGAGCGGAAATTACGAATTGGAAATATTGTTAAATACCGTCCACCATGTTTTATCGTTACGGCTAATCAAGAAGGCTTAAAATATTTAAAGAAATTTTGTTCAGAAGAGGGTATACCATTACTACGTACAAGTGAACCTACGCCAAAATTTATTGGGAAGCTGGATGCCTATTTAGGTAGGGCGCTTGCCGAGGAGAGTGTTGTTCATGGTGTGTGTCTAAATGTATTTGGAATGGGAATCTTGCTGCGTGGTAAGTCAGGAATTGGAAAGAGTGAAACAGCACATTCGTTAATTGGTCGTGGGCACCGTTTAGTTGCCGATGATATCGTTGTCTTAAGAAAGTTAAGTGAACAGACGATTCTTGGGACCCATAATGGGAAAAATAAAGAGTTTCTAGCTTTGCGTAGCATTGGACTGATGAATGTTGTAAGGGTCTTTGGGAGTAAAGCTTTTCAAGAGGAGACTAGAATCGCACTCGATATTGAGTTAACAAAATGGAAAAAGGACTCATTAAATAATGAACTAGAACTAGAGCCTAAATTCACAGACTATATGGGGGTAAAGATTCCCCATATTGAAATTCAACTCCATCCAGGTCGTGATGTTGTTGGCTTAATTGAAGCAGCGGCAAATAATTGGAATTTGAAACAGCAGGGATATAGTGCAATGGATGAATTTATGGAAAGGCTAGATAAAGACTTATCAAACCCACATCCAAAACAATGATTCGGGCAATGACCAAAAGGAGATTGCCTAAACAATATAAATGTAAGCGCAATCTCCTGTGCATGTAAAATATTATTCTTTTAATAATTCAATTAATAAATCGGGACGGTCGGTTATGATGCCGTCTGCACCAAGGTCAATTAATTCTTGCATTGTTTCAGGATCATTGATTGTCCAATAATGAACTTCCATTCCCTTTTTCCTCGCCCCGCGAATTAGCTTTTGATCTTTTAAATTAATCCGACTATCTTCAGTAGGTATTTGTAGTGCATTTACCTGGGGACGATAAAGTCCATTTAAAAATAATTTGTGAAGAATAACAAATTTTGTTACTTCACCACGCCCACCACTGACGAGCGCCTCACCATTTGTAACATCAAGTACTATATCAATAATTTCCTGGTCAAAAGCAGCAAATAATACTTGTTCTTCTAGTTTATGCTGTTGAATGACATCCCATAGCTTTTCGGCAATTGTCCGATATAAGGCGGGATTATTTGTATCTTTAATCTCGATATTCCAGTACATATGGGGTATTTCTTCAAAAATCTCTTCAACGGTCGGGATATAAACTCCTTGGCCACGGTAACTATAATCACCATCAAGATCTTTAAAATACATCCCTGCATCAAGTGATTGAACTTCCTCTAAAGTCATCTCATTCACCACACCAGTTCCACTTGTTGTTCGATCAACTGTAGGATCATGGATGGCAACTAAATGTTCGTCCTTTGTCATATGTATGTCAAACTCTATCACATCTACACCCAACTCTTGAGCATTTCTAAAAGCCTCTAACGTACTGGAGGGAGCTAAGTGTTCACCACCTTGATGGGCAATGACAAGAGCTTTCTCATGATCAAAATATGCTGGAGTTGTATGTTTTTTAACAGGAAAGAAGTAAATGATGATCCAAATAAGTAAGATAATCGCTATGATCCATATTAATAATTTGGGTCTCCTTTTTTGCTTGCTTTGATTCAAATTTTCACCACCTTTTAATTCATTATATATGATTAAACCTAATGATATCAAGGTTCATAGAACTCTTGGTCATGATGAAGGATGCCTTTGCATAAGATGTATAAACCTCGACATAGATGGAGGGAACATAATGGATATATTGAAAAAGTTAAAGGATTACCGTGAAGAAGAAAGGCAATTAAAATGGCAAGGAACATTTTCTGAATATATGGAAATCATAAAACAAAATCCGGAAGTTGCCCAAACTGCTCATTCACGCGTATATCATATGATAAAAAGTTTTGGCTCAACTGAAGAGGATGGAAGCAAGACATATCACTTTTTTGGAGATGAAATATTTGGGCTAGAAGACTCAATTGAAAGACTTGTTGAAGAATATTTTCATCCAGCTGCAAAGCGACTTGATGTACGAAAGAGAATCTTATTACTAATGGGGCCTGTAAGTGGTGGTAAATCAACGATCGTAACGATGTTAAAACGGGGTTTAGAAAAATACTCAAGGACAGATGAAGGGGCGATTTATGCAATCCAAGGATGTCCCATGCATGAAGATCCACTTCATTTAATTCCCCAACATTTCAGAGAGGACTTTTTTAAAACATATGGCATACGTATTGAAGGAAATTTATCACCATTAAATACGATGAGGTTAGAGAAAGAGTATGGTGGAAGAATTGAAGATGTCATGGTTGAAAGGGTTTTTCTCTCTGAGGATAAACGTGTAGGAATCGGTACCTTTAGTCCTTCAGATCCGAAATCCCAAGATATTGCTGATTTAACAGGCAGTATAGATTTCTCCACCATTGCTGAATTTGGTTCAGAATCCGACCCACGAGCATATCGTTTTGATGGAGAATTAAATAAAGCAAATCGTGGAATTATGGAGTTTCAAGAAATGTTAAAAAGCGATGAAAAGTTTCTTTGGATCCTTTTATCTCTCACACAAGAAGGAAATTTTAAAGCAGGCAGATTTCCGCTCATCAGTGCAGATGAAATTGTCATTGCGCATACAAATGAAGCGGAATATCAGTCATTTATTTCCAACAAGAAAAATGAAGCACTACATTCAAGGATCATTGTCATGCCTATCCCTTATAATTTAAAACTAAGTCAGGAAGAACGTATTTATAAAAAAATGATTGAGGAAAGTGATATGGCACATGTTCATATTGCACCACATGCTTTAAGAGTTGCAGCCATTTTTTCAATTTTAACAAGATTAAAAAGTTCTAAAAAAAGAAATATTGATCAACAGAAAAAAATGCGTTTATATGATGGAGAAAATATCCAAGGATTTAGTCGTGTAGATGTTGAGGAATTAAAAAAGGAATATTCAGATGAAGGAATGAAGGGGATTGATCCTCGATATGTAATCAACCGGATTTCATCGACAATCATTCGCAAGGAAGTCCCATCCATTAATGCACTCGATGTACTGCGATCGTTAAAAGATGGTCTTGATCAACATCCATCAATCTCTGATGAAGATCGGGAAAAATATTTAGATTACATTTCAATTGCTCGGAAAGAATATGATGAAATCGCGAAAAAGGAAGTTCAGAAAGCATTTGTATATTCCTATGAAGAATCGGCTAAAACATTGATGGATAATTATTTAGATAATGTTGAAGCTTTTTGCAATAAACATAAACTAAGGGACCCATTAACAGATGAGGAAATGAATCCAGATGAGAAATTGATGCGTTCAATCGAGGAACAAATTGGAATTTCTGAAAATGCCAAAAAGTCATTTAGAGAGGAAATTTTAATTAGGATCTCTGCTTTTGCCAGAAAAGGAAAGAAATTTGATTATCATTCACATGAAAATTTACGTGAGGCGATTCAAAAGAAGCTATTTGCAGATTTGAAAGATGTTGTGAAAATAACGACTTCATCAAAGACACCTGATGAATCACAATTAAAGAAAATCAATGAAGTGATTGCAAGATTAATTGACGAACATGGTTATAATTCAATCTCGGCGAATGAACTATTACAATATGTGGGGAGTTTGCTTAACAGATAAAAAATTAAAAAGTTATATGAAACAAGACAAAGTATAATGAATTTCATAATAACCCAACCCAGACGATTCGTTACTGTATGTAGTTAAGAAAGGCTTAACGCAACTGCATATAGTATCGGATCGGCTATAAGTCTATATTATGAAATTCATTAATGTGAATTTCATAATAACCAACCCCAGACGATTCGTTACTGTATGTAGTTAAGAAAGGCTTAACGCAACTACATATAGTACCGGATCGGCTAAAAATCCGTATTATGGAATTCGTTAAAGTACTTTTATTTAGTCTTGTTATTTTTCGTATGCAGAACTTCATTTAAAATGTATATTTAAAGAATGAATTCCGCTTAGATGAATCAAAAGACGGCAATTAGTTATATGTTATTGCATAGAATAAAGGAAATATAGTTTCAGAGGAGGCTAGCTAACATGCAGAAAAAAGAAAACTTTGTTGTCTCCCAAGAAAACTGGTCTCTCCACCGCAAGGGATATCTTGATCAACGCCGACATACAGATAAAGTGAAGGAAGCGATTAAGAATAATTTGCCAGATCTAATTAGTGAGGAAAATATTATTATGTCAAATGGCAAAGACCTTGTTAAAATACCCATTCGATCATTAGATGAGTATAAAATTCGGTATAATCACAATAAATCGAAACATGTTGGGCAAGGAGATGGTGAGAGTAATATAGGCGATATTGTTGCCCGCGACTCAAGTGCGAAAGGGAAAACAGGGCCAGGGAAAGGAAAGAAAGCGGGAGATCAACCTGGGATTGATTATTATGAGGCGGAAGTTTCACTGGAAGAAATAGAGGAAGTTTTATTTAAAGAACTGGAGTTACCTCGTTTAAAACAAAGAGATCAGGCTGAAATAAAAACGGAAAAGATCGAATTTAATGATGTGCGAAAAAAAGGGTTGATGGGAAATATTGATAAAAAGAGAACAATTTTAACAGCACTTAAAAGAAATGCGACAAAAGGAAATCCAACCATTGCTCCCATTCTAAATGATGATTTAAGATTTAAAACATGGAATCATACCATTAAATACGAATCAAATGCAGTTGTCCTTGCCATGCTCGATACAAGTGGCTCGATGGGATATTTCGAAAAGTATGTTGCAAGAAGTTTCTTTTTTTGGATGGTTAGATTTTTGCGTTTCAAATATAAAACAGTGAAAATAGAATTTATTGCCCATCATACAGAAGCTAAAGTCGTTACAGAAGAGGCATTTTTTTCTAAGGGAGAAAGTGGTGGAACAATTTGTTCATCAGCTTACCGAAAAGCATTAGAGTTAATTGATGAAAAATATGATCCATCACGTTATAATATTTACCCATTTCATTTTTCCGATGGTGATAATATGTCATCAGACAATCCGGTATGTATGAAACTCATTGAAGACATTATTAAAATTTCAAATCTATTTGGATATGGGGAAGTGAATCCATATAACCGTCATTCAACATTAATGCGCGCTTATAAACATATTGAAAATCCAAAATTTCGTCATTATATATTAAAGGAAAAACAAGATGTATATCATGCCATGAAGCATTTCTTTCAAAAAGACTTTGTTACAAATTAAATGTGAACATATTTGGAGGGATTGTAGTGAATCAATCTAAAGAACTCCATTACGCAATAGAGGAAATTATGGAAATTGCGTCTGGGTTTGGGCTGGATTATTATCCTATGCGTTATGAAATTTGTCCAGCAGATATTATCTATACCTTTGGTGCATATGGTATGCCAACAAGATTTACCCATTGGAGTTTTGGGAAACAGTTCCATAAAATGAAAATGCAATATGATCTTGGTTTAAGTCAAATATACGAACTGGTGATTAATTCAGATCCATGTTACGCATTTTTGCTAGATACGAATAGTTTGATCCAAAACAAACTTATTATTGCTCATGTACTTGCTCATTCAGATTTCTTCAAGAATAATGTGCGCTTCTCCAATACAAGAAAAGACATGGTTGAAAGTATGGCAGCGACGGCAGATAGAATTGCTGAATATGAAATTGCTTATGGAAAAGATGAAGTCGAGCAGTTTTTAGATGCTGTATTATCGATTCAAGAACATATTGATCCATCGATAGTCAGACCTAAATTACCCTCATATGACATAGAAGATGACGAAGAAGATGTACAAGAAAAAATTGAAACGCCATATGATGATTTATGGAATTTAGATCAAAAGCAAACCAAAAAGGAAGTAAAGCGTAGGAAAAAGAAACTACCCCCATACCCTGAAAAAGACCTGTTGCTTTTCATCGAGAAATATAGTCGTGAACTTGAAGACTGGCAATCTGATATATTAACAATGATGCGAGAAGAAATGCTATATTTTTGGCCCCAGCTAGAAACAAAAGTGATGAATGAGGGATGGGCCTCATATTGGCATCAAAGAATTTTAAGAGAAATGGACTTGACGTCTGATGAAATGATCGAGTTTGCCTCGTTAAATGCGAATGTCATTCAACCATCAAAAACAACAATTAATCCATATTATCTAGGGTTGAAGATTTTTGAAGACATTGAAGAACGATACAACAATCCGACAGAACAAATGAAACAATTGGGTATTAAACCCAATTCAGGTCGGGAAAAGATATTCGAGGTTAGAGAAATAGAATCAGATCTATTGTTTATTAGAAACTATTTAACAAAAGATCTCGTTCAACAAGAGGATATGTATTTATTTGAAAAACAAGGTAGCGATTACAGAATTACGAACAAAGATTACAAGCAAGTGCGTGATCAGCTTATTTCCATGAGGGTGAATGGTGGATTCCCATATATATGTGTAGAAGATGGAGACTATTTAAGGAACGGTGAACTTTATTTAGTACATGGATATGAAGGAATAGAATTAGATCTTCCTTATTTAGAAAATGTCCTACCTTATATATATCAATTATGGGGACGTAAAGTAAATCTGGAAACATATGTTGAAAATAACAAAGTATTATATTCATATAATGGAGAAAAAGTGGCGTGTCGTAATCTATAAATAGACTGGGGCATAAGGCCTGACCTTATGAATTTTCTCCCAGTCTATTATTCCCTAAATCAATATTACACTTATGTTAAAAAGTCACAATAATAATAGACATTTCTCATAATCGTGGTAAAATTTAATGTAAGCAGATACACAGGGGTGAGATTGATTATGAAACTTTGGCTCAGGAAAATATCAGTTATTTTAATTACAATTATGACATTGGGGTTATATGTTCCTACAGCAATATTAAATGTAGAAGCTGATGAAAATAAGGACTCATTTTCCTCAAAAGAAAATATAAACAATGATGCTGTTCACCCTGTGAGCGAAGTACAAGAATCGAAAGTCGATTATCATGTAGACGTTGAAACTTTTGATAATGAATATTATTTACATAGATTAACAGAAAAAGCTACCGAGCAAGTCGTGACTAAATTAGGACCTAAGATTGGTCAGCGCGTTGAAGAGGACGTTTTAGAAACAATTTTACCGAATATCGAAGACGTCTTGAAAACAGTATTAACAGATTCAGATGATGATACATTACCTTACTACGGAATTACCGAGGAGCCCACAGGTGGTCTTGGAGAGAAGATCTTTCATGTCTATCATCAGCAAACAGGTGAAGATATTGCTAGATTTCACGTCAGACGAGATAATCGTCCACTTGAAGGGTATTGGTTCAATTTTCACTACCATTTAAGTGAGGATAACTTTGAAGAGCACCATGAACTTGGTGAAATTTATTGGGATAAAAATATTCCACCAAGGTGGATGTCTTAAAAAATGAAATGCCATGATTCATCTAGCTGAATTATGGCATTTTTGTGGGTAAATAGGCTATGCTATAATAGTAGATATCATCTATTGGAAAGGGAGATTGTCTTTGGGATATAAATATATTGGTTATGTAGGAACATATACGCGTGAAAGTAGTAAAGGTATTTATCGATTTATTTTAGATACGGATAAAGGTCAACTAGGTGGAGTAGAAGTGGCTGCTGAGGTTGGTAGTCCAACATATTTAGCATTAAGTGATGATAGAAAGCATCTTTACTCAGTTGCTCAAAAGGGTGATCTAGGTGGTGTAGCAGCATATAACATTGATGGTGAATCAGGTAACCTTCAGTTTATCAATGAAGAGTTAGAGGCAGGTGCGCCACCATGCCATCTTGAGATTACAACGGGTAATCTTGTTACAGGGAATTATCATAAGGGAATCGTTGATTTATATCAAGTAGATCAACAAGGAGCATTAGAAACTAAATCTCACGCAGTGCAGCATGAAGGAAGTGGTCCACATGAGCGCCAAGAAAGCCCTCATGTTCATTATACTGCACATACCCCTGACGGAAAGTATATCATTGTTGTGGATCTAGGTACGGACGAGCTTGTTACTTATAAAATTGAAAACAAGAAGCTTGTTAAAGTACATACATTGAATGCAAAAGCGGGAAGTGGCCCACGCCATATTGCTTTTCATCCGAATGGAAAAACAGCTTATCTTTTAACAGAGCTAGCCTCTGAAGTTGTTGTACTTGATTATCATGCGAGTGAGGGAAGATTCACTGAAAAACAGTCTATCTCTGCAATCCCAGAAGATTTTACCGAAACAAACGATGCAGGAGCGATCCATATTTCTTCAGATGGGAAGTTCCTTTATACGAGTAACCGTGGGCATAATAGTATTGCTGTGTTCAGTATCAATCAAGAGAATTTTGAGTTAGCTTTTATTGAGCACACACCAACAGGTGGAGAATGGCCACGTGATTTCATTCTTGACCCAAGTGAAGCTTATCTTGTTGTTGCTAATCAGCACACAGGAAATCTTGTTTTATTTTCACGTAATCAAGAAACTGGAAAGTTAACACAATTGGATTCAGAAGTTGCTGTACCAGAAGCCGTTTGTGTGAAGTTTTTAAATAACTAAATCATAGATGAAAAGGTCTATCTCAATTGGGAGTATCATTTGAGATAGACTTGTTTATTTTTTGCAGAAAATGTCCCTAAACTATAAGCGATAAGTAGTTGGGCCCCCAAATATGTGAATATAGTCAATAAATCGAAATAATCCTTTTGGAAAATATGACTTAATGAACGAATGGTATCTGAGATGACAAATAACAGCGCACTTGCTTTGGCCCATTTGTTTCCAGTTAGAAAGGCAGTCCAACACATTCCAATAGCAAACAAGGCATATACAAAAATGAAAAAAATAAGAAACTCTGTTCCACTCTGCTCTAATTCTTGAAAAAGTACATAAATAATCATAAATCCAAAAAGTCCAATTGGAATAATTGATAAAACCCTCATGAGTGAAAATCTAATTTGCGTCAGAAAACCAATTGAATAAAATAGATAACCATTAAGAATAGCAGCAGGTGCTAAAATAAATTCAAAGACTGGCCAATAATAAACAGCATCACCAGATATACTAAAGACAAATCCGATCAAAACAAGAAAGTGAACAGGTCGTTTTTTTGTTGGCATTTGCAGAGCTGCATAATAAAGGAAAATCACCATAGGAACAAGTCTAAAGAAAGACTTCATTAGATAATGTTCAGATGGCGTCATATAAATGACGATGATACTCATCATAACAATGGATAGAAGTAAAGGTTGTCGGGACTTTTGAATGATGATCACCCTTTCTAAAAATATCTATAACAACATCGTATAATATATTCTTGAATAAAGAAATATAAATCATTCTTTCCAGACAGGCCGCTTTCGTAGTATGATGGTCATAACAGTTATTCAACATAGTATAGGGGCGATATGATGAAGCGGAAAAGAATTGTAATTTCTATCATCTATATGTTGATGATCATGATTGTAGTAAGTTGTTCAAGTGAAGACATTATAAATGAGTCGGGTCGAATTAAAAAAAAGGAACAGGCTATAGAGGAAAAAGAAATTGGTCGAGATATTGAGCTTACTTCATACGCAAAAGAAATAGGTTTGCTTCTCAGAACACCATCCTATGATGAATTTGATACACATTCAGTTGTAGACATTGAGGGAGATATTGAGCAATTTGAGAATTTGCATAGTGATCATCTTTGGATTGTCATTACAAAAAGGGATGAAATTAAAGAAATCGATGTACAAGACTTTAATTACTATCTTCCAGTAGAGGATGGGATGTTTTCCGAGAAAATGACTTTGCATCATGGTTTAGGTGAATATGAGGTCAGTGTGAGAGCCCCAAGTAACAAGGCTGAAGAAGGTATGTATTATGATGTGGCAACATTTTCGGTGACCAATCTAGATGAAGAGATTAAGCGCGAGGTAGAGTATACACAGTATGGTGCACAAAACTACATTCAATTAACGAATCCTGTTGTAGGCATGAGTGATACTGATGGCAGTATATTTGTAGAAGGAAAAGTTCCAACCGATTATCAAGGCGAAATGGTTCTCGTAGAAGTAAAAAAAGATCATGAAACAAGACAACTTGTTTTTCCAGTGAAGGATTCCACGTTCCAAGGTGATGTGCCTTTATATTTTGGAGAAGGTATTCATTCCATTCATGTCCAAGCTTTTAACGAGCATGATGAGTTATATTATGAATCAGCGGTTCTTTATGCGAATAATCAAGTATCTACTGAGTTTGCAGAAGTTGTAACATACAATGAATATGTGGATCGTGGCATAAAACTTGATCAGCCGAATTGGAAACAGGCGGCAGTATTATCTGAGCAGGAATATCGGATTACAGGTGAAATTGATCAAGCCGTTTCAGGGGCAGACCAGATTAACTACATCATTGTAACGGTAACTTATGTAGATGAAGATGTCGAGTCAACATTTCTCATTCCAGTAGAAAATTATGAGTTTGACGGATTGGCTTACTTTCGTTTTGGACCTGGTGACTACGAAGTAATGATCAGTGTTCCTGACATGGATAAAGAGGATCAAGCGAAGTTTTACTATCAGGGTGTTGTGAAGTTAAATCATAAAGTGGTCGATATAGAGGATGAACGGGCTTTGTTACCAGCAAGGGGAATTGAATCACATGATTCGCTTATTCGTCAAAAAGCAGAAGAGATCACAGCAGGTATAAATAATCAACGTGATCAAGCAAAAGCGATTTATAAATTTGTTGCTGAGCATGTAGCCTATGATGTCCAAAAAGCTGAAGAGGATATTTTTAATATTGATGATAGTGCGTTAACAACCTTGCACTCTGGTGTTGGAATTTGCCAAGATTATGCATTTCTAACAGTAGCATTGTTACGAGCAAACGATATGGAAGCTAATTTTGTTGAAGGTGATGCTGGAGAACGCCATGCATGGGTAGAAGTAAAAGTTGATGGTGAGTGGATTGTCATGGATCCTACCTGGGGAGCTGGGTATGTACATGAAGGTACTTTTCACTTTCAATATAATGAAGATTATTTCGATCCAGATCCAGCATTTCTAGCAGAGACACATACGAGAAACGGTATTGTATACTAAGAATTGGAGGAGAATATGAGCTATTTAGTAGCACAACCTTATATCAAAATTTCAAGAGAAGTAACAAGCATTGAACAAAGGGATGTTGAGCATGAACGAACGTTATATTTATATCATGACAAAGTCGTCACTGCCTATCGTGAATTTCCTATCGAAAAAGTAATTGATATGTCATATAGAAAGTTTGGAACGGATAATGGTTTGCTTTATGTTCATACGGATAGTGGGTTATTCACTTATACAGTTAAAACATCCACAGATCATTTGATTGAAACATTCAAGATGCTGAAGGAAACTCCTTAATCTTTGTAAAAAGGTTAAGGAGTTTCTATGATAAAGGGCTATTCGGTGACTTCATGAAGACTTTCTAATTGTACTTCAAATTCATTCCCAGGGTCATCAAGTGGATAAATACGGGCTGTATGGTTCTCTTCATTTACATGTTGAATAAATACTCGATTCCCATTATGTGTTACGTTTTTCATGTCAGGTGAAGCAGCTATTTCAAGTGCTCTACGTTTGTTCATCTAAAAACCTCCGTTTGTTTATTGTGGGCCTTTCTCAGTTAATCCATTTATTTCAACGATTTGTTCACGGTCCATCTCGTCCAATGGGAAAACAGTTGCTGTATGATTATCCGCATGTAATTGTTGAATAAAAACAGGAATTCCATGATAATTTACATTAATTAAAGCACGTGAATCAATAATTTCCTGTGCACGTTCGATGTCCATGATAACCTCCTTTATTA
>Ga0209487_1001831_pt1 | contig 17633 bp, 13 predicted proteins | sample Poulit2012_FD_187524 | JGI IMG/M metagenome (GOLD analysis project Ga0209487, IMG submission 187524) | Agricultural soil microbial communities from Georgia to study Nitrogen management - Poultry litter 2012 (SPAdes) (version 2) | ecosystem: Environmental > Terrestrial > Soil > Agricultural land...
GAGGGGGAAGATGGGAGGCGGGGAGGCATCAGTGAAAGGTGGCGAAAAGAGAGCCGCCGGCGGAGCGAAAGAAAATCTTCGCTCCGGTCAGGGTATAAATAAATACAGCAACATCAACGAGACGGCAAAGAAGCTAGAAACAGAACTACAGGAAAAGAACGGCAGGAGCTTAGAAGATTTTCAGCGGAGACAGGCGCCTCTCAGCCACCGTTCACAGCCGACCTGCCTCCCATTTCCCCTAAAAAGCTGGAACAATCTCCGCCCGGAAGAGCGTATCCACCAGCGTCAGCCCTACCAGAAGCCCCAGGAACATCAGGCCCAAAACCAGAAGCATCAGGTTAAACTTCGAATCCCACCAGAGATTCATAAAGAAGAGTGCTACCAGACTCCCTTTGATCGCTGCAATACCGATGGCCACCACAATATTCCATGGAGCCGGTATATCGAACCAGGTCACAGCGATGGTAATAAACGTCAGAAAAAGCAGAGCACCTGCAACACTCGCGAGCAATCCGACAGATGAAATATGATGTTCCTGCATAGCTATAAAGTTGAACCGTTAAAATTAGAGTCAGTAACCGCTGAAACCGTATGCTAGATGATCGATACGCTAGATGATCGATCCTTCCAATCAGTCGATCAGATAGAGCAGCGGGAAGAGGAAAATCCAGATCAAGTCAACAAGGTGCCAGTAGAGTCCTACAATCTCAACAGGTGTATAGTACTCACTGTGAAAATGCCCCTTGACAGCCCGAACCAGCAGCCAGGTCATCAAACCTATACCGATCAGAATGTGAATCCCGTGCAGACCGGTCATCATGTAGTAGATACTGAAAAAGATGTTGGCCTTGTCATGTGCAATCCCGTCATAGGCGTAGTAGGAACCGGGGAAAATGCCCAGTTCCCACTTATGGGAGTACTCAATGTACTTGATCACCATAAACATGAATGCAAGAGCAATGGTGATGGCAAGGTTTACAACAATCCAACGCTGGTTATTCACCTGGGCACTTCTGATAGCCATAGCTACGGTGAATGAGCTGGCAATCAGCACCACCGTGTTGATAGCTCCCCAGAAGACATCAAGCTGTTCACTGGCCAGCAGGAAGAGTTCCGGATACCAGGCCCGGTATGCGATGTAGCCCATAAAGAGCCCACCGAACATCAGGATCTCGGTAACCAGAAACACCCACATACCAAGTTTGGCTGTTTCAAACTGCTGGTCTGAACTCACATAGTGGTCCAGAACATGATCACCGCGTTTTTTGACTACAGTAGTTTCTGCCATAATAGCTTAAATGGATGTATCGATGCAGATCAAATGTTTCTGATAGTAGTGTATGAAGACATCAGGCCCGTGTTACTCAGTTATCCGTCCTGATCGTCTGAGACTCAACATCTTCTTTTGTGTGTCCATTCTGGGAGTGACCATTCTCAAGGTGTGCAATCCCCAGCTGAAACTCGGACATAGGCTTCTGGTATTCGTACGGACCGTTGATAACAACCGGTGTATGGTGGAAGTTATGCAGCGGAGCCGGTGAAGGTGTCTGCCACTCAAGTCCCCGCCCTCCCCATGGATTGGCTTTTGCTCTTTCACCTTTGAACAGCGAGTAGAACAGATAGCCGGCGATAAGAACAAAGCCCAGCGCCATAATATAGGAGCCGATGGTCGAGAGCTGGTGATAGATCGTATACTGCTCAAGATAGTTGAAGTATCGCCGCGGCATACCGAGTGAGCCCATCACAAACTGTGGCAAGAAAGTGACATTGAAGCCGATAAAGACGATAACACATGCAATCTTGGCCAGGAACTCATTGTACATTTTGCCAAAGATCTTGGGCCACCAGAAGTGCAACCCGCCCATCAGCGCCATCACCATCCCACCCATCATCACATAGTGGAAATGGGCAACGACGTAGTAGGTGTCGTGCAGATGGATATCAACTGAAAGTGCTCCTACCATGATACCTGTAAATCCACCAATCATGAACAGGAACAGGAAAGCCATGACGTAGAGCATGGGTGTCTTCATATCGATAGAGCCACGATACATCGTCGCCACCCAGTTAAAGATCTTGATACCCGTCGGAATTCCAACAAGGAAGGTCAAGAATGAGAAGATCATGTTGGCCAGCGAAGACTGCCCCGAGGTAAACATGTGGTGTCCCCATACGAGGAAACCGATGAAGGCGATAGCAAGCGAGGAGAGAGCAATGGCCCAGTATCCAAATATATGCTTTCGCGAGAATGTGGTGACAATCTCGGAGACGATTCCAAATCCGGGAACAATCATGATGTAGACAGCCGGATGAGAGTAGAACCAGAAGAAGTGCTGGAACAGGACCGGGTCACCGCCAATGGCCGGATCAAAGATCCCAATTCCGAGAAGTCGCTCCATCGCGAGTAGCAGCAGGGTGATCGCCAGTACCGGTGTAGCGAGAATCTGAATGATACTGGTCGCGTAGAGACTCCACAGGAAGAGCGAGATCTTGTCCCATCCCATCCCAGGTGCGCGGAGTTTATGTATCGTGGTGATAAAGTTGACCCCTGTCAGTATCGAGGAGAACCCAAGTACGAAGATACCGATAGCAATCAGGAAGACACTCCCGCCGGTCTGTGTACTGAAGGGCGTATAGAAGGTCCACCCGGTATCTACACTACCCAGCAGAATTGCGGAGATGGTAATCAGTGCACCTGCAAGGTAGATATAGAAACTGAACAGGTTCAGTTTCGGGAATGCCACATCCTTGGCACCGAGTTGCAGCGGGAGTATGAAGTTACCCAGCGCTGCCGGCACAGATGGCACAAGGAAGAAAAAGACCATGATCGCTCCATGGAGCGTAAAGATCTGATTATAGGCATCTGCACTGAAGAATGTACCTGAGGGTGTCAGCAGCTCTGTCCGAAGCATCAGTGCCAGAACACCCCCTACAAAGAAGAAGAAGAAGATTGAATAGAGATACATCAGTCCGATCTTCTTGTGATCGACTGTTGTCATCCACGCCCAGAGTCCTCTTTCTTCCGTCAGGTAGTTAGTTTCCGGATACTCTTCCGGTTTGAACCGCCGGACCTGCAGCCGTTTTACATTCAGACTTTCTGTTTCCGTAGTAATAGCCATATCACTCTAGGGTTTTGATATATTCGATAATTCCTTCAATCTCCCTGTCAGACAGGTTAGGATATGCAGGCATGATCGGAGGGAATCCTGCAGCGATCTTGGTTTGTGGCTCAATGATCGACTCCCGGATGTAGTTCTCATCAACAGTCACGGAAGAGCCATCATCGAGAGCTCTTTCTGTTCCGAAACTACCGAGGAAAGATGGGCCCTGGAGAACTGATCCATCCGTCGAGTGACAGGCCATGCAGCCCTGTCTCTGAACCAGCTGCTCTCCAAGCTCCGCGGGCGAAAGTGATTCATCAATCGTATCCCCCTCTTCAAGCCATGTATCAAAATCCTCCTGGGTATGTACATAGAGATTTGCCAGCATACCCGAGTGATCGAATCCGCAGTACTCGGCGCAGTAGACAACCGACTCAAAGGTCTCTGTCGCCTCAAACCAGAGCTGCGTGTATCGATTAGGCAACACGTCCATTTTGACCCTGAACTCCGGGATAAACAGTGAGTGGATCACATCATCGGAGATCATCACCATCTTTACCGGCCGTCCAACCGGAACATGAAGCTCTCCGGTACTGATATGGCCGTTGGGATAGTGAAATTCCCAGCTCCACATCCTCCCGACTGCCCGGATTTCATAGGCATCATCTGGTGGGTTGATGAGCTCCACATAACTTCTCCAGGACCAGCTGAAGACGATGAAAACGAGGATGAGAGGAATGACTCCCCAGGTGATCTCGAGGCGACTGTCGTGCGTGATATGTGGTGTGGTATCATCATCAGATCTTCGCCTGTATTTGATAGCGAAGTAGATGGCTGTAATGGTGATACCCACCAGAAATATCGTTGAGACGACACTGATAAAGTTAAACAGTGCATCGATATCTCCAGCCGCCGTACTACGGGCGTCGGGAAGCATGAAATCAAACGGTCCGTTCATTCTTTGATTATCTCGAATGTTTGCGATTGTTTGGAAGGTGAAGATGAAGATGATCGTCGTTCTCTTCTCCAGAAAATGAGCAAGAATGCACCCAGAATGATCAAGGTCACAAATCCGCCAAGCTTCATAATATTCAAGGCTACCGGAATGTAACTTTCAGAATCGGGATCATATGTAAAGCAGAAGAGTATCGCCTGGTCCAGGATGGTGCCGATCTTCCCATCTGCAGATTCATGGAGTGCGTTTCTCAGAGCAAATTCCTCAAACTCGATTCCATGCAGATATCTTGTCACCATACCATCAGGACTCAGGAAGATGATAGATGCAGAGTGCAGGTACTCCCCGGTCCGCTCTTCCACCGTATATTTGAATCCTACAGCGTCGGTCAGTGCTTTGATCTGTGGCTCCTCACCTACCAGAAAATGCCAGCCATCTTCGGCCCCTTCCCTGTCAAGAGAACTTAGATACCGCTCTTTACTCTCAGCCGCCTGCTCTACAGTTTCATCAGGGTTGATGCTGAAAGAGATGATGGTGTAATCACTGCCGGGTGACCAGCGTAACTGCTTGACCACATCATATACAGCCTCTACAACAAGGTTGCACAGCATGGGGCACTCGTAATAGAGCGGATTAAGGAGAACCGGTTTTCCATCAATCATCAGATCAGCAATGGTTACCGTGTCACCTTCACTGTTTACAAATTCCAGATCCATCGGAATGGTGTCACCCAGCTTCTCATCAACTCCAATCTCGTCAAAGATTGCAGCTCGCTGATTGAGCTGGGCGTGTGCAGGTTGCGCCTTCAGAAATGCTGTACAAGCTATCAGAAGACAGAGGGTTACCAGAGAGAACCGTTCGATAACTGAGACAGGGATCATCATGGTCACTTTACGTAATCTACTGAAGAACGTCTGTCACAATATACCCTTATTTAAGGGTGAATTCATCCTCACTACATCAAATAACAGGGTCACAGTAAAACCTGTGGTGAATCAGAAAAAAATCAATCTTCAGCCATACGTGTGATGACGCTGTCTACAGGAATCCTGTAGATACCGCTCTCCGGATCCACAACTCCAAAAGAAGTCAGTGTCTCCTGCTCATGCTGACGCAACTCCAGAAGTTCACGGTATTGAGTATTAACAGCAGATTTATGACCTGTCGAGTCGTCACTATAGGTGAACATCTGAAAGAGAATCAGAATAATCACAACAACAAAGGTGGTTCCGAATGCCCCCCAGTAGAGCAGATTTTTCAGATTCAGCTTGTCATAGGATGCACCAAACTCCAACTCTCTGACAAACTCCTTATCTGTTGTCTCAAGCTCCACGCTGTCCGGTGACGGACCTCCCACCTTATCGGCCAGCCGGTCCAGATTTTCATCGCTGATATTCATCTCCCTGGCCCAGAGCAGAATCTGTTGAGGGGTGACATCATACTTCTCTGCAACCTCCTTGGGATTCACCTCATCTCCGGAGACTGTCTCAAGCACTACTTTCGCCTTGAATTCCAGCGTATAGGATTTTTTATGATTGTCCATGAGTCCTTTACTGAATACCTCCTGATCCTTTAGAACAGATCAGGAGTTCGGTTAAAGTCATTATCAATAGTAAAGTGAACAGAACCGATCTGGCTGCAATGAAGTCAGCCATGGGCTCCAGACTTACTGATGGTACTGCTTCGCCAGAGAATCCACCAGCTTGGGATCATTGACCGGTACCATTTTGTGCTGACTGAAGGTTCTGAAGAAGAGACCGAGGAAGATCCCTCCCAGTCCTACCAGAGTCGTTATATCCATCCAGCTGAAGTGAAACCCGTGATGAAGTGTCGGCATCACAATCCAGAGCAGCTCGACAAAGTGGATAACAAGTACCAGAACAGAGGTAAAGATCAGAAGCTTGTCACTATGCTTGGAATCACGGTTCAGAAGCAGAATAAACGGAACGATGAACCTGCCAATTATCAGCGACCATGCCAGCACCTCCCAGCCCCCTTCGAGACGGTGCCAGAACCAGAGCACCTCTTCAGAGAGGTTGGCGTAGTAGATCAGCAGGAACTGGCTGAATGCGATGTAAGCGTAAAAGACAGTAAATCCGAAGAACCAGGCACCCAGATCGTAAATATGGGTTCTTGTAATGATATTCTGAAGCAGTCCCTGTCGTTGCATCCAGAAGATCAGCAGAATGATGACCGGGAACAGCGCCTGGAAACTCATGGAGAAGAAGTAGACACCGAACATCGTGGAGAACCAGTGCGCATCCAGAGACATCAACCAGTCAAAACTGGCGAAGGCTGTAGTCAGAGCCAGAACGAGGATTCCCGGAGCACTGATCTTTCGGAGCAGTGTCGACAGACCCCAGTCACTGGTCCTGTCCATATCAAGTGAGATCTTGTGGAGTCTGTAACCGATCCAGCCCCAGACACCAAAATAGATCAGCTGTCTGATGATAAAGAAGGTCTGGTTCAGATAGGCTGTTTTTCCCTGAATGATGGGGTCATCAGCAATATACTCTGTACTGCTCCAGCTATAGAGGTTACTCATCCCGAGAAGTACTGGGATGAAGAATATCCCCCAGATCCAGAGGTTGGACGAGAGTGTCTCCGGAATACGGCGAATCAGGACGCCCCATGATGAGCGCGTCAGATGGTGAACCATCACCAGGATCAGTGACGCAAGAGCGAAACTGGTGAAGTATGTGAAGCTCGTCAGGTAGGAGAAGAAGAACTGATCGGAATTGAGAAAATATCCCACTCCGCTGGCGATCAGGCCAACGATTCCGGCTCCGAAGAGAGCTCTGGACGCGTTAATACGGGTCGGGAAATCAACTGAATCCGACAAATGCGGGCTTTCTGTAGCCATGTTCAATCTGATTTAAAAGCGGTTAGTCGTCAGTTATCGGCCAGGGTCTTGATGTACTCTACCAGGGAGAGCACTTCAGACTCTTCAAGGAAGCTGAAAGGCTGCATCATGTTGGGGTACCCTGCAACCAGTTTAGCTGATGGGTCAACGATCGATTCGATCAGGTACTCATCATCTGCAGTCACTGTACTGCCATCTTCCAGATCCACTTCAGTATTGTAGAGGTTTGCCAGCGTTGGACCAATCATACTGGATCCATCGGTTGAGTGGCAGGCCTGACATCCATAGCGTGTAAACAATTGCTCCCCGAGTTCTGCTGAAACTTCTTCGGGAATCGCACTATCAGTCGCCTCTTCGGCAGCCTCTTCTGCCTCCTGCATCTCCTGATATGCCTCTTGAAGAGCGGCTATATCCACACCATACTGTCTGACCTCATCTTCAGGTACCGACTGGCTCTCCTGGAGAGCACGGATGTAGGCAACAATGGCCCATCGGTCCTTCAGAGGAATCTGCGTTCTGTAGGAAGGCATCGTCCGGACACCATCATAGATGGCGCTGTAGATCTGCCCGTCTGGCATCTCCCTGATCATGTCAGTGTGAAAAGAGGGGGCCGGGACATAACCGTAACCACCTGTCATGATGATTCCGGCACCATCACCGGTGCCACCGTGGCAAACCGAACAGAAGATATCAAACCGGTCCTGCCCTCTGTAGAGAAACTCCCGGGTCATCGGATACGGATTCTCCGAAATAAAGTTACCCTCTGCATCTGTACCTGTGTGGAGAGCGACATCCTCCTTCAGCTGGCCACGAGCTACTGTCCCCTCTACAGGTGCCCGCATCGAGCGGTTATCAGCAAAGAACGGATTCTCCTGCTGCGCATTGAACCGCTCCTGGTGATCCATGTTCGGGTTCGGGTGAACCGGCGGCCGATCGGAGAGCTGACCCCGGCAGGAGGTCAGAATCAGGGCTGTCAGCAGCAGAGCAACCTGCGTAAGACGTCTGGATAGTATCATGACTTTTGGACTGCGTTTAATTCTCATCGTAGATCTCCTCAACGCTGATGGCACCTGCCTCCTCAAAAAGCTTGCTCACTTTTTCATGATCAAACTTCGGATCATCCGCCTCAACACAGATAAAAAAACCGTCATCTGTGGCACGGGCAAAGTTGTCGCTGTTGAAAAGCGGGTGGTTGAACCTGGGAAGACCGTTCAGTGCGAACATGCCAAAGACGGTACCGAACGCAGAGAGCAGAACGGTCAGTTCAAAGGTGACCGGAATCCAGGCTGGGATGTTGAGCAGGGTCTTTCCACTGATATTGAGCGGATAGTCCACCACCTGCATGAAAAAGATCATGCTGAGCGCCCCAGTGAGACCGATCAGGCCGCAGACAAGGACGATCCAGCCGAGTCTGGATTTTTTCAGACTCATCGCCCGGTCGATTCCATGGACCGGAAACGGGCTGTAGGTGTCATACTCATTGAACCCGCTTTTGTTGACGGCTTCCGCAATGTTCAACAACTCCTTCGGATTCCGGACTTCGGCCAGAAGCCCATATAACTTTCTGTCTGAATTGTTGCTATTCATAGTCTTTATGAACCTTCGTTAATGCTGTTGGCGATCACTTGCTGCTCTCCTCTGCCACATATTGTGGTTCAGGCACTTCAACTTTCGGCGGTACATAGACCCCCTTCTCATCGTAGTTGTGCGGATCACCCTGCGGCATGATATGCTTGATCTCGGATATAGCTACCATTGGCAGGAAGCGCAAAAAGAGCAGGAAAAGTGTAAAAAACAGCCCGAATGTTCCCACATAGGTCATCACATCCCAGATAGTAGCCGTGTAGTAACCCCATGAGGAGGGGAGAAAGTCGGTAGAGAGTGAGCTTACAACAATCACGAACCTCTCGAACCACATCCCGATATTGATGACAATCGAGATGACAAAGGTCAATGCCACATTTCTTCTGAACTTTTTTACCCAGAAAAACTGGGGAGAGATCACGTTACAGGTGATCATTATCCAGTAGGCCCATGCGTAGGGTCCGGTTGCCCGGTAGATGAAGATCGCCTTTTCATACTCGACCTGGCTGTACCAGGCAATAAAGAACTCCATGGAGTAGGCAAAACCGACCATCATTCCCGTCACAAGCAGAATCATGTTCATCTTCTCAATGTGGTCGACCGTCATGATATCCTCCAGGCCATAGACCTTGCGGCAGATGATCATGAGTGTAAGAACCATTGCGAATCCGGAGAAGATAGCCCCCGCCACAAAGTAGGGTGGGAATATCGTGGTGTGCCATCCCGGAATGACCGATACGGCGAAGTCAAAAGAGACAATCGTATGAACCGAGAGCACCAGTGGTGTCGCCAGTCCGGCCAGAATCATGTAGGCCTTCTCGTAGTTCCACCAGTGGCGGTTACTTCCGCGCCAGCCGAGGGCAAATGTGCCGTAGGCTATCTTGCCGAACTTGCTCTTTACACGATCCCGCAGCGTTGCAAGATCCGGAATCAGTCCTACATACCAGAAGAGTAGCGATACAGTAAAGTAGGTGGCTACTGCGAAGACGTCCCAGAGCAGCGGGCTCGTAAAGTTGGGCCAGAGAGCCATCTGGTTCGGAATCGGGAACATCCAGTAGACGACCCAGATTCTACCGACGTGGATTGCCGGAAAAATACCGGCACACATGACCGCAAAGATAGTCATGGCTTCAGCAAACCGGTTAATTGCGGTTCGCCAGTCCTGTCGGAACAGGAACAGGATCGCCGAGATCAGCGTCCCTGCGTGACCAATTCCGACCCACCAGACAAAGTTGATAATAGCCCATCCCCAGTTCACCGGTGTGTTCAGACCCCATATTCCGGTCCCTTCCCAGATCAGGTAGGCGATGGATACCAGCAAAAGCAAAAGAAGCACATTGGCTATCCCGAAAGCGATATACCACCCTCTTGGAGTCGGCCGCATGTTGATATCGGCCACCAGCGCCGTAATGCTTTTGAAGTCGTGATCTCCTTTCACCAGCGCCGGTTCGTGCACATATTCGTACGTCGGGCTGCCGATTTCTTGGTACGTTCTGCTCATGGTCTATCGTTAGCGATTATTATATACGTGGTTATCCCCCAGCTCAGGGTTGGTATTACGGATTTTGCCCATGTAGGACGTGCGGGGGCGAGTGCTTATCTCGACCAGCATATCATAATTGCGTTCATTCCGCTTCATCTGTACGATATGGCTATCCGGATCGGTCAGGTCACCAAAGTGGATCGCTCCGGACGGGCAGGCCTGCTGACATGCCGTCATGACTGCACCATCGGCAGGTTTGCGTGAACCTGTCTCAAGCCTCGCCTCTCTCTTGGCCCTGTTGGTTCGCTGGACACAGTAGGTGCACTTCTCCATCACACCGCGGAACCGTACTGTTACTTCCGGATTCATGGCCATCTGGACGATCTCGGGATCATCTCCTGTGGTCAGGAACTCTTTGGAGTAGTTGAAGAAGTTGAATCGACGGACCTTATAAGGGCAGTTGTTGGCACAGTATCGTGTACCGATGCAGCGGTTGTAGGTCATCTGGTTGATTCCGTCATCAGAGTGGGTCGTCGCTGCTACAGGGCAGACCTGCTCACACGGAGCCAGCTCACAGTGCATACAGGGCACCGGCTGATGCATCACTGTCGGGTTGTCCGTATCCCCTTCAAAGTAGCGGTCAACGCGGATCCAGTGCATCATTCTGCGTCTGGAGACCTCACGCTTTCCAACAACTGGAATATTGTTTTCGGCCTGGCAAGCGATAGTACATACATTACAGCCGAAGCAGGCATTCAGGTCGATCGCCATACCCCACTGAGGTTCATGATCCGGATAGTGGTGCGGCGTGAAGAGTGTTACCGGCTGGTTATGCCCCTCTTCAATGCCTTCCGCCAGTCCGGGAACCCCATACCCTTCCCAGCTCTCAAAACTGGCGAACTCCGGATTCTCGCGATACCCTTCCAGGCTCTCTTCACGGACCAGGTTACGTCCCTCAATATTGTGGTGATCCTGAACAGTGGCGATCTCGTAGGTTCTCCCGGTCGATGTGACCTCTGCAGGCTTGACATACAGAGCGTCAGAGGTGCGCAGAGGATAGGTATTGACACCCACTCCGTCGGCTACACGCCCTATTCCCTGACGGCCGTAACCGACAGAGACCGTAATACTGTTATCAGCATGGCCGGGCTGAATCCAGACCGGCATTTCGACAACGGCACCATCAGCCTGAATCCGGATCACATCTGTATCCCTGTCACTCAGCCCCCGCTCAAGAGAGATCCCCAACTGCGTGGCAGTAGCGGGGCTGATCAGGGCAACGTTGTCCCAGGTGATCTTCGTCATGGTGTCGGGGAGCTCCTGAAGCCAGCTGTTATTGGCATAGCGCCCGTCAAAGAGGGTTGAATCCGGCTTGATCACCAGCTCAAATCCGTCAATTGCTGTAGCATTCAGAGAGGTGGAGATCTGTCCGGCAAAGTCTTCTGTCACCGAGACACTGGCAGTTTCAAAAGCATCCACTTCGTGGAGTCCGTCGTGAAGCACACGCTCCCAGCCGTTTTCAAAGTTACCATCGATCAAGCTACTCCAGGTCTCCCTTACAAGATCGTAACCGGAAACGCGCTCTCCGGTTGTGATCAGATTGAGCAGTTCGATCTCACTCCAACCGTCAAAAAGTGGTTGAATCTGTGGCTGAATCACAGAACGGGTTCCGCTGAAGGAGTGTCCGTCCCCCCATGCTTCCAGAAAATGGGCACGGTTCACATGCCAATTTGAGAGTTTAGAGGTCTCATCATAGTAGTCAGCCAGATGAATCACTGTACCTGCCTGAGTGATCGCCGCTCCAAAATCGAGATCGGCCGGTGCGGTAAAGACCGGATTGGCACCAAGGATCAGCAGTGTATCGATATCCCCTGCCTGCAGTTCCAGAACCAGACTTGCAAACGCTTCTCTCTGGTTACTCTGCTCGATATGCGGAACCTCCAGCCAACTCACAGTAGTGCCCTCATTATCCAGGGCCACGTTGATCGCTGCAACGGCAGCATGCACAGAGGGTGAATGGAGTCGTCCTGCCGTAAGCAGTGAACGTCCCTGATTCTCCAGCAGATCAGCAGCAAGTCGAGCTACCCAGTCGTGGCTGATAAACTCATTGTTCACTCCGGCAAAAGCCTCCAGACCGGAAACAGAATCCGACAGCCGAGATGCCAGAGCATAGATAAATGGCTCAATCTGCGACGCCTTCAGCTTCAGACGATGATCGGCATAAGATCCGGTATTGGTAAACGAACTCTCGACAGCATAGATCCTGGACATGGAGTCGCTGGTGCTGAGCACTCGCCTCCTGTCAGTGATCGCCGTTGCCTGACGCACACTGTCACTGTTATCCAGCGGATTCACAGGGTCGGCATCAAACGCGACCACAACATCTGCCTCTTCGAAACGATTCAGGGTCCTGAGACGCCTGCCAAACACCATGTTGGCACCTTCAAGTTGCGCCTCTTCATCAAACGCTTCGTAGGTGACCCAGCTCATATTCGGGAACCGGCTCTCCGCCTGCTGCCTGAGTCTCTGAAGGGTCGGTGAAGAGTTCGCCTCACTGATCACGGCAATCCGCTGATCAGTATTGGAGAGGTTCTCTGCAACAAATGAGGCAAAAGCATCCGCATCGGTCACCTCACCGTCACGACGAATAGACCGGGACCGGTCCGGGTCGTACATGCTGAGAATCTCCGCCTGATCCAGAATACTTGTACGCCCGCGGCTTGAAGGGTGATCCGGATTCCCTTCCAGCTTGGTCGGACGCCCCTCATTGTTCTCCACAATCAGGCCCCGGAGAGATCCCTGGAAAGGTCTGGAGGTCGCATAAAACAGCGGCTCCCCCTGAATCACGTTCTCCGGCATTTCGCTGAAGGGGACGATCTTCTGGACCGGACGACGGCAGGAGGCGAAGCCTGCCAGAGCGATTGAGGCCCCCATCACCCGCAGAAAGCTGCGGCGGGATACCTGGTCGGTCAGCTCTGAAGCCCCTTCGGGAAATTCACGCTCACTATACTTTTTATACTCTTCGTTCCTGGCCAGCTCACCGAGACTTTTCCAGTAGCTGTTTTGTTTCAGTTTTTCACTCATTCGTCAATCAGACTTTGATTCAAAAGTGGCAGAAAAACTCCCCACTGATGGATAAGATTCTGTTCAGAGATCAAAAATGGCAGCTTTGGCACTGTTGCGGAGGGATAATGTTGTGCTTGGAGACCAGCTCCAGGCCAACTTCGATCTGGTTCTCCACCTCATAGCCCATGGTGGTCACCTCCTCAACCGGCCTGACAAACTTCTCAGGCTCGCGGTGACAGTCCAGGCACCAGGACATGCTGAGTGGTTCAGACTGGTGGACAACATCCATCCGGTCGACCCTGCCGTGACAGGACTCACACCCCACTCCGACACTGACGTGGACTTCGTGGTTGAAGTAAGCGTAGTCGGGAAGGTCATGAACCCGGACCCACTCGATGGGATCACCACTCTCCCAGCTCTCACGCACAGGCTCCAGCGCTTCACTGTCGACTGCAATCTGATTGTGACAGTTCATACAGGTCTGCGTGGCAGGAATATTGGCCTGATTGGAGTCGAATACCTGCGTATGACAGTATTGACAATCGAGTCCGATCTCACTGACGTGCTGGCGATGGCTGAATGGAACAGGTTGCTCCGGGGCATAGCCAACATCTGTAAATTCCGGCGAAAAGAAGTACCAGACCAGAAATACAGTTCCATTAAGGAAGATGATAACACCGATGAGAAGCCGCTTGGGAATTGAATCAATCCTCTTTGGGAAAAGTTGAGCCATATAATTAGTCAGATCTTTAAGCGTTTACTACGTGGCAATCAGTCCCTTTTTCAAGTCGCACAGAAGGTACCGAAATTCTTCCTGTAAAAGTACCTGTGGCAACGTGGGATCGTTATTTAAACTGTTTCTAAATAGCGCCCGCAGTCCCCGATTTTCCGGTTAGTCAGCGGCCAAAGATAAAACAGAAAAGGATCAAATGCCGAATTTCAGTGCTGACAGTTCACAAGATGATTTGCTATGTTTCCTGAAACTGTCAATCCGGCACTATTTCTCCCAAACGGTTGCCACACCTGAATCTTCGGAAATGAGATTCACACGGCTGGCTCTCTTTTTGCTGAACCGATCCCTGCCGACCGGACATCGTGATGCATCATCAGATCATTTTTGCATGCACAAGTCTAATAAAATCAAATGCACATGACGTTCATCAATCGATTATTCACAACGGCATACAGAAGAGATTCCAGAACCCCTTCATCTTAACTCCGGCTGACTGTACTGAGATCCTGCCGCATTAACCCCGGCTGACTGTACAGAGATCCTGCCGCATCTGCACCGAGAAACTTGACCCCATGGAAACCCGCTCCTCCTCACCCAGACCACAGATCACCGTCGATTTCATTCGGCAGCTGAGCGTACCCAGAGCCATCGGTACGATCCTGCTGATCAGTCTTGCCTCCTTCCTGTTTCTCATCTATCTGATCTATTTTCGCGGTGGGCAGGAGTCTGACGCGAGCTGGGTTCAGCATCTGCCATCACTCAATGCCCTGCTGAACAGTGTCAGCACCGTTCTCATCATTTCAGGCTACATCGCTGTGCGCAGAGGAAACTATCTGCGACACATGAAGCTGATGCTCTCCGCTTTCATAACCTCTGCCCTCTTTCTGATCAGCTATCTGATCTACCACAACTTCACCGGGCATACCCCCTTTCCTGGTGAGGGGCTGATCCGGCCGGTCTACTTCACCATACTTATTACACACATTGTGCTGTCGGCATTCGTTATTCCCCTGGTTCTTACCAGCTTCTACTTCGCCTATGCCGGCAAATTCACCACCCACCGGAAAATGTCACGTTGGACATTCCCGATCTGGCTCTACGTATCGGTCACAGGCGTTGTGATCTACCTCATCCTCAATGCCTACGTCTGAACGCACGTCGCACGGGGCTTGCCGGTCCACGGGCTGTCACCGGCCCTGTCTGAACCTGTAACTGGTGTTTTACTGCTGAACCGGAAAACACACTTTTTTGTTGATCAACTACTGTTTGCAGCTCCAATAACTCCAAGTGCTCCCGCGTAACAATCCAAAGAAGTCATACGTTTCAGACCTGTGTAAAAGTGGATCCTCCAATCCTGACAAGTGCCTGACGAGAATCAGAAATACGCCAGAACCGAGACCCTGCTTTCCCGGCTGAGGCAGAGCTACCGCTCCCTGAAACGGAGACGTCTTCTCTCCGCCCTCTCTCTATTTGTGGCCGTCACAGCGGGTCTTCTCTGCCTGCTCCTGGTGATCGAACAGCATCACTATCTCTCACCGGGCTGGAAACTCTTCTCATGGATAGCGCTGCTTTTCACAGGCGCACTCTCCGGATGGCTGATCCTGCGCCGCCAGCCGCAGTCCGGTTTCAAAAGCTTTTATCACCAGTTCTGTCAGGAGCACGAGCTGGAAGATCTGGAGAACGCTCTGGATCTCTATCTTGACGAATCTGCCAGTGAGAACCGGATGCATCGGCTGGCGATCTCAACCAGTCTTGACCGTACCGATCCCGACCGCGTTCGTGACCATCTCAGAACGTTTACCACACACCACAGCAGTCAGCGGATATTCCGCTGGACCACCACTCTGATGGTGATCGCCCTGGCGGGCACCTCACTCCTTGCGCTGCAGTCCGGAGAGAGCCTTGAGCGCGTCACCCGCTTCTGGGAGATCTATGAGAAACCCAATCCCTGGCAGTTCGCTGTGGCTCCGGGCGATACCACGCTCGAGTATGGCAGTTCGCTTCAGCCGGAAATCGAATTCACCGGAGATGCCCGTCTTCCCGAAGAGGTCCTCCTGGCGATCAGAACCGATAGTGAAGAGTCATTCCGGTTTCGTCCGATGGAGTCGCCACAGCGAGGTTCCGGCGGCCGTATATACCGCGGTGCTCCGGTTGAGCTGACAGGTGATGCGACCTGGTATGTGGTCATGGACGGCTATGAGAGTGAACGATATCACGTCGACATACAGCTGAGGCCACGGTTCGAAGAGCTGACGGTTCAGATCACTCCCCCCGGCTATACCGATCTGGAATCCACTGAGAGAACCTACCCTTTTGCCCGGCTCGAAGCCTATGGCGGCTCTGTCCTGACGATCGATGGCCGCCTCAACAAACCTGTTGAAGAGATCTCTCTGAACCGGGCCGGTGAGGGTGATCTGAATCTTGAACAGGATTCAGACGATCCCCTCCGCTACACGTCCCGGTTTACGCTGACCGGCAGCGACACCATCCGCTTCACCATGACGGATCATGACGGCCTGACCAATGCCAACCCATTTCGGATCATCATGAGCCTGATACGGGACCAGGAGCCGATAGTCACCATTCTTGAACCGGACGGGGATCTTATGGTCTCTGAACCTGAACAGCTTGACATCTTCTATCAGGCATCTGATGACTTTGGCCTGACGGATGCCTCACTTCACTGGGAGCTGCTGAGAGCCTTCACCGCAGATCCTCAGCCTGGCAGTATGGCTGTAGATCCGCCCGATTCAGGTGAAACGGTCCAGGTCATCTGGGATCTGCTGGAACTTGACCTGCGGCCGAGAGATCAGCTGACCTTCTGGATCTCGGTTCAGGATAATGACGAGTTTAACGGTCACAAGACAGCGACCTCCAACAGGATCACACTGGAAGTCCCCTCGCTGAGTGCCTGGCTTGACGATGTCGGAGAGCGTGAACAGAGTGTGCAGTCCTCTCTCGAGGAGGTGGCCGAGAACCACCGAAAGATTGAACAGGAGTATGGCCGTCTCAGAGAGCGGTTGGCCAGCCAGCAGGAGGCCGGATGGGAGGAGCAGCAGATACTGGATGATATGGAGCGTCAGAAGCAGGAGATGGATGAGGCGGTTAACCGTCTGAACCAGGAGTTCGAAGAGATCCGCAGAGAGATCGAGAGCAGCGATCAGATCTCTGAAGAGACGCGCCGCTCCTACCAGGAGCTCCGGGAGGTGATGCAGGAGCTGGATGATCCCGAACTGCAACAGGCTATCGAACAGCTGCGACAGTCGCTGGAGAGTATGAGTGCCTACGAAATGCAGCAGGCGCTTGAGAATTTTGAGTTTAACGAGCAGACTTACCGGGAGAGGCTCAACCGGACGGTTGAGCTCTTCAAAACGCTGAAGATGAACAGTGACCTTGACCGTCTCGCTGCACGGTATGACGATATGGCAGAGAGAGTCGCCGAAGAGGAGGGTGACGAAGGAGCATCACAGACCGAAGACCGACAGAGGCAGGTGCGTGAGGATACCGAATCGGTCGAGAAGCAGCTCGAAGAGCTCGACAACAGTCCACCGCGTCATGCTGAAGAGCGTCTGAAAAAGCTCAAGGAGGAGAGTATTGCAGAGCTGCATGAGCTCCAGAGTCGGCTTGATGAACTGATTGCAGGGGCAGCATCGGACACTTCGGACACTTCGGACACTTCGGACACTTCGGATGCATCTCAGGATGAGAGTGGCTCAGCAGATGAGGCTTCAGGAACGGATACTGCAGATTCGGAAGAGGGTTCAGCCGATGGGTCATCCGGGAGGGATACTGCTGAACCGAAAGAGGGTGCAGCCGAAGAGTCGGAGACGGGTAGCGCGGCTTCTGAG
>Ga0209487_1001832_pt1 | contig 17629 bp, 12 predicted proteins | sample Poulit2012_FD_187524 | JGI IMG/M metagenome (GOLD analysis project Ga0209487, IMG submission 187524) | Agricultural soil microbial communities from Georgia to study Nitrogen management - Poultry litter 2012 (SPAdes) (version 2) | ecosystem: Environmental > Terrestrial > Soil > Agricultural land...
AACAAAAGCCAGAGAGAAAAACCAAGAAAAATCTACAACCCGTTTCAAAAGAAAGAGAACAATTTTACTTATCAAAAGGGCTTTCTGAAGAAGATATTACTTTTTTTAGAGAAACCATGAACAACGCAAAAGAGCAAATTCTTCAAATTGAAGAAAATATCAACCAAGCAGGGAAATTAAAAGCGATAGCTAATCGAAATAATACGTTGAATTTGATTAAAGTATTATTTAAGGATATAGTCAATGAACCGGACCGATTACATGAAGTGGATCAATTTCTATACGTTCACTTACCAAGTTTGGCTGAATTAACAAGCAAATATGTACAAATTAATCAACATCAAGCTAAAAGCAAACAAACTTTTGATGTTTTAGAAAAATCAGCACAAACAATTGATGAGATGTGCCAACAAATTTCAGAAGATTATGTAAGTTTCCGTTCTACTGACATTAGCGATCTAGCTAACGAAGTTGAATTAGCTAATCGTCGCATCCATCGTGAAGGTTCTAGTATAGAAGATGATGAAATCTAATAACTTAGGAAAGGATAATGGTATATGCCCAAAAAAGAGCGTAATGAAGAGGAATTAAATAAAGAAAACATTGAGACCTCACAGACAAAGACAGATTCTATGGCTTCAATTGACGATTTATTAGAGAATCCATTTGATACCCCTCAGTCAATGCCTGAATTAGAAATCCAAAAACAAGAAGCTGCAGGAGAAAAAAGTCCAGCTGGAAAAACCTATGAACATTTACCGGCCGAGCAACAAGAACAAGCTCGTAAATTAGCGGAGCAAATTGATATTACAGATACAGACTCTGTATTAAACTATGGATCGGCTGCGCAACAAAAAATTGGCGATTTTTCTAATAACGTTTTGAATCATGTTCAAAACCAAGAAACTGGAGCTATTGGAAATTCTATCAATGACTTAATGTTTCAATTAGAAGAATCAAATCCTGATGAATTGGTTCAGCAAAATCAAAACTTTATACAAAAAATGTTTAAACGTGCCAAACGTTCAATTTATGAAACAACCGCCAAATATCAAAAGATTGGTGCGCAAGTTGATAAGATTGCTTTACAATTAGATAAACAAAAAACGATGTTACTTGAAGACAACAAAATGTTAACGCAACTTTATGAACAAAACTTAGATTACTATAAAGCATTGAATATTTATATTGCAGCTGGAGAATTGCGTATTGAAGAGCTTGAAAATGAAATTATACCTAATGCTTTAAAAGAGGCAGAAGAAACCCCAGATCAAATGCTGGTTCAAAAAGTAAATGATTTAAACCAATACTTGAATCGATTGGATAAACGAGTTCATGATTTACGCGTAACGCGTCAAATCACATTACAACAAGCTCCACAAATTCGTTTAATTCAAAATACGAACCAAGCTTTAGCTGAACGCATTCAAACTTCTATTAATACGGCGATTCCATTATGGAAAAACCAAATTGTTATTTCTCTTACACTCTTGCGTAAGCAAGATGCAGTCGCTGCTCAGCGTCGCGTTTCTGACGCAACCAATGAGATGTTACAGAAAAACTCAGAAATGCTCAAACAATCCTCTTTGGATACTGCTAGAGAAACAGAACGTGCTGTTGTAGATATTGAAACATTACAAAAAACGCAAACTGACTTAATTGATACCCTTCAAGAAACATTAGCTATTCAACAAGAAGGTTCACAAAAACGTCGTGAAGCGGAACAACAGCTAGTTGTCATGGAAGATCAATTACGTGATCAACTGTTAGAAGTGACCCAGCAGGCACAACCCAAAAATGAGCATAATGACTTTTAATTCCTAAGCTTTAAAAATAATTTTTAAATCACTTCCTAAATGACAAAGAAAAATGTTGTTTAGGGAGTTTTTTTGTAGAAATGAGTGCTAGAAATTCGCTGGGCCCGTTTCTTCTTTTTACATTTTATATTGAATACGAAAAAAGGTCTTACCTCTTTAGATAAGACCTTTTCCAAGCAATGGCTTCATTTTTACTTTATTTATTCGGCTTCTTCTAGTAATTCTGGATAATGTTCTTTGACAATTTCATGACAGCGGTGGCAAAGAACCCCTTTACCTTCTACTTCAATTAATTCTTCCGTCGTAATACGGCAACGGTCACAAACCCCACCAGGCATATGTTCTACCTTAATGGCCATTGTGTCAAATTCAAGAATTGAATCCTCATCTTCCGGTTTATCGGCTAAAGGTAAAATATTCAATTCTGAAGCTACTAAAATTTGACGTAAATCAGCGTTTAAAGAATCAAATAATTCTTTAACTCCTTCTGTTACATAAAGGGTTAATTTAGCTTCAAAGTCTTTACCAATCACCTTATTTTCACGGGCTACTTCATTTGCTTTCAAAATGTTATCTCGTAAGTCCATAAATTGCGTCCATCGTTCCAAAACTTCTTGGCGATTTTCGTATTTTTCTACTACAGGCATTTCACTAAGTTGAGCATACTCTTCTTCTTCATTTAAGAAAGCCCATAATTCTTCAGCTGTGTGTGGAATAATTGGTGTTAAAACTTTCGTTAATTTCACTAATGTTTCATAAAACACAGTTTGGATGGCACGACGATCATAAGCATCCGGTGCATCAATATATAAAATATCTTTGGCAACATTCATATAGAAATTCGATAAATCAACCGTACAGAAATGGTTAATTTCTTTGAAAATCTCATTAAACTTATAATGATCATAAGCCTTTAGAATATTTTCAATGGTTTCATCTAATCGATTCATTAAATATTGGTCAATAGAACGTAAATCATCGTATGCAATTCCATTTTTTTCCTTATTAAAATCTCCCGTATTTTGTACCATGAAGCGTAAAGTGTTTCGAATTTTACGGTAAACTTCAGAAACTTGTTGAATAATTTCCATACTTACACGTACATCTGATTGAGAATCCGCACTCAATACCCAAAGACGGACAATATCTGCACCTAATTGGTCCATTACTTTGTTTGGATCAATCGTATTTCCTAAAGATTTACTCATCTTTCGGCCTTCACCGTCTAAAACAAATCCTTGCGAAAGGACTGCTTTATATGGCGCTACCCCATTGACAGCAACACTGGTTGTTAAACTTGAGTTAAACCAACCACGATATTGGTCAGAACCTTCTAGATATAAATCCGCTGGAAATTCTAAGCCATCATAATGACGCAATACCGCTTCATGTGAAGAACCAGAATCAAACCAAACATCCATAATATCCGTTTCTTTTGTAAATTCACCATTTGGACTGCTTGGATGTGTAAAGCCTTCAGGTAATAACTCTTTCGCTTCACGCTCAAACCAAACGTTTGAACCGTGTTCTTCAACAAGATCGGCTACGTGTTCAATCGTTTCTGGCGTAATAATCGCGTCCCCATTTTCTGCATAAAAGATAGGTAAAGGAACTCCCCAGTCGCGTTGTCGAGAAATTACCCAATCGCCACGATCCCGAATCATATTGTGAATTCTCTCTTCACCCCATGGAAGCAGCCAGTCAACCTTTTTGATTTCATCTAAAATATCTTGACGGAAATCACTAATAGAGGCAAACCATTGAGGCGTTGCTCGGAAAATGACCGGTTTTTTTGTACGCCAATCATGTGGATAACTATGTGTGATAAATGACATGTCCAGTAATAGTCCCTTATCTTCTAGCCAACCGGTAATGATTTTATTTGCATCATCATAGAAAACACCTTCTAAACCAGGAGCTTCTTCTGTAAAGTATCCTTGATCATTGACAGGTGAGAGGATATCAAGTTTATATTTTTGTCCGACAATAAAGTCGTCATCCCCATGACCGGGTGCTGTATGAACTAAACCAGATCCCTCTTCAAACGTGACGTGATCTCCCAAAATAAGAAGAGATTCACGATCATAAAATGGATGTTGAGCCGTTGCGTATTCTAAGTCTTTTCCATTGAATTCTTTTAAGACTTCAACCTCTTCCCAACCCAATGCTTCTGAGACTCTTCCTAATAATTCAGCGGCGACTACATATTTTTCGTCCCCTACACGAACTTCGTTATAAATGCCTGTTTCATAGACAGCAATCGCCATATTGGAAGGCAATGTCCAAGGTGTCGTTGTCCAAATGACAAATTTGGCATCTTTTGAAACAACACCCTTTCCATCTTTTACAGGAAAAGCCACGAAAATACTCGGACCTCGAACATCTTTATACTCAATTTCGGCTTCTGCTAAAGTTGATTCACTAGATGGTGACCAGTATACCGGCTTTTTCCCTCGATAAATATAATCTTTTTCTGCCATCTTTCCAAAAACACGAATTTGAGCCGCTTCATAATTAGGTTGTAACGTAATATAAGGATGATCCCAATCACCAGTCACTCCTAAACGTTTGAAACCAGCTTTTTGTAGTTCAATTTGTTCTAGAGCAAATTCTTCACACAAATGGCGGAATTCTGCAATAGACATAGATTTACGATTAACCCCTTTATTGGTTAATGCTTGTTCAATTGGTAAACCATGTGTATCCCATCCTGGCACATAAGGAGCATCATATCCATTCATTGAACGTTGGCGTACAATAAAGTCTTTTGACACTTTATTTAATGCGTGACCAATATGAATAGGTCCGTTGGCAAATGGAGGTCCATCATGCAAAATATATTTGGGCTTTCCTTCATTTAATTGTCGTCTTTTTTTATAAAGATCTGCTTCTTCCCATTCTTTTTGACGTTTGGGTTCTTTATTAGCCAGACCCGCCCGCATAGGGAAATCTGTTTTCAATAAGTTTAATGTGTCTTTGATTTCCAAAATTTTCAACTCCTATTTTATTTACTCTTTGGCTTAACATCCAATACGATTACATAAAATAAAAAAAGATTCCATCCGAAAAGGACGAAATCTCGTGGTACCACCTTTTTGAAACAAAAATTAAATATTTTCATTTCACTCAAAGTCTCTTTAATGCAGAGCTACAGGATTAGTTACTCGTTTTCACTAATCTTTTTAATGGATGATAATATATTAAGGTTGGATCAACTCACACCACCCGTTGACTCTCTGTTTGACCTTATCGTCTCCAAAACTCTTAATATATTGCGTTCCAGTATTATATTTATCATAAATTTTTAATTTATTCTTCAGCAGCCTCTGGCAATTCTACGGCAGGCATCGTGCCTTCTTCATAATCGCCTTCTTGACTTTCATTATTATATACGTCATCTTCATCATTTGCAACTGTATCCACTGAATCATCTTCTGCATCAGTTTCGGTGGTTTCTTCAGCGCTAGATGAATCCTCCATTACTTCTGATTCCTCTAATGAAATTTCATTAGACTCTTCATCAAATTCCTCTTCATCCAAATCTATTTTTTCTTCAAGTTCTTTTTCAACTTCCATAATCGTCTCTGTATTTGGATATTCAATCGGTTTCCCAACTAAGAGATTGTCCCAATCTTCTTTAGTCAAAAGTTCAAGTTGTGTTTCGATGAGAAGCTGCAAACGTTGTCTAAAAACACGACTTTGTTTTCTTAGCGCTTCGGTTTCATCTTCAATTTTTCGTGCTTTTAGCACTGCTTCTTGTAATAAAGCATCTGCATTATCGTCAGCTTCTTTATGTACTGATTCTGCGTATTCATCCGCTTTCTTATTGACTTCTGCTGCATACTCATCCGCTTCAGTTCGGATATTTTCTGCATACTTTTCTGCTTCTAGCTTAGTCACTTCTATTTCTCGCTCTGTATTTTCTTTTAGACGGTCAGCCGCATCCTGAGCCACAAGAATTGATTTATTTAAGGATTCTTGCATTTCTTCGTAATTGGACAATTTTTTATTCGCAATTTCAAGCTCATCATTCACTTCTTTATTTTGACGAATTAATAATTCGTAATCACGAATGACCTGATCAAGAAATTCATTCACCTCGTCTTGATCATAACCACGCATACGGGTACCAAATTCTTTATTGTGTATTTCTAGTGGTGTTAATGGCATATAAATCCCCTCTTTCAATAAATAATAATTCTACTCTTAAATCTTTTATGTGTTTCGATCAATAATCCCTATTTTTAGTACAAGATTATCCTTACGAGTGATTCCTTGTTGTGCACCAATCTTAACTCGACCAAATCCACGTATCGATAGAATATCATATTCTTCAACCTCAATATCAGGTCTTTCAACTTCTACCCAATTTAGTTTCACTTTTTGATCTTTTATTAATGTTTTGGCTCGGTTACGAGACACATTTAAAGCTCGTGCTAAAATGACGTCCATACGTAAAGAAGAAACGATGATTTCTTCTAATTCCCACTTATCCATTTCTTGAACCAGATTTTCAAAAGATTTTTCTTCTAAATGAACATTTATACGACCAACATGATCTACATTCATTAAAATAAAGTCTTTCATTCTGGCATCAACAAAAAATTGCCAGCGTTGCCCATCTGTTAGAATGTCACCTAAATTTCCTCTAGAGATTCCTGTTCCCAACACCGAGCCCATAACTTGTCCATGAGAGAGTTCAGAGAATTTCGTTGGATAATTAATTTCAAACAATGTAATTTCAAAATCTTCTGCGGTCGGTTCATAGTAAGGTGGATAAATTAGGATGCGTTGCTGCTCAGCTCCTTCATATCCACCAAACGCTTGATAATAAATAGTGTCATACTGTCTAACAATGGCTTCAACGATAAACAATTGTCTGGGATTCAAAAAATTCGTTAGATAAGGGGCATATTGATTTTCGACTTGTAAAATCCAGTCAACAACTTGATCAATAAAAGATTGTTCATCTTCACGAAAGTGTTGATAGATATTCATCATGATTTTTGTTCTCCTAAGTAAATAAGCGAATTAAGAAATTGAATAAAACAATCACACCATTTTGAATTAAGGATAGAGCAATCAATGCTACTATTCCTGCCAGACTAATGAAACCAATAGGAGGTACAAATCTTCTGAAAAAGCCCACATAAGGTTCACAAATTCGATATAAAATCTCGCCTAATTTCGATTGATAGGCACCTGGTAACCAAGACATTAAAAAATAAACGACAAGGATTAATTGATAAGCATCAATCAATCGAATAGCTAATGTTCTTAGTTGAATGAGTATATTTACCATATTTTTAATTCTTCTCCTCAAAAATTACAATAGTGATTCACTAAATTCAGATAAATCAGAACCATTAACCGTTACACTTTGAGGAGTACAAATAAATATTCCATCATCTAATCTTTGGATATCTCCTTTAATTGCATAGGTTACCCCCATCAAAAAATCAATGACTTTCATTGCTTGTTCATGGTCCATTCGACGAAAATTAACAATAATTGATTGATTTTTTAATAAATAATCGGAAATTTCTTGAACTTCTGAATATAATCTAGGTTCAACGATTGTTATCTGTGGCTTTTGAAGGGCTTGTTTTTGATTAATGGCTACCACGTTCTCCCCTCCCGATTTATTTTTTACCCACTGATTTGTTTTTAAAGTTTCAGCTTTGTCGGTTCGATTATTTTCTTCATACGTCGGTTCGATTTGTTTTTCCTCTATTTCTTCAACATGATCCATTTCCTCTTCATCATCAAGAAAGAAGAAACTATTGAACTTATCTTTAAAATTATTCATCATCATTTCTCCTTTAGAATCTATTAGTCATCTCTGCGTCGACGTCTAAAGAATGGTGGAGTATCTAGTTCATCGTTTTCTTTAGCTACCTCATCTTCATTTTCACGATCAAATATATTGCTTCCACGGTCTTGGTTGTTATCTTTTCGTTCGTCTAAGTCTGCATTGTGACGATCGCGTAAATTCGTCTCTTTACGGATGTCCCAGTTTCCAAATGGATCATTATTGTTTGGATGATTATTTGAAGCAGGTTCCTCATCTACAGATGCTTGTCTGCGATCTCGATCTTCTACATTTGCCGGACGACTTCTTTGTGTTCTTTGATTGCTTTGTGAAGAACGTCCGATTCCTCCTGGCATATCTTTTTCTTCAATTCCAGTCGCAATTACTGTAACGACTACTTCATCATTTAGATTTTCATTAATAGATGTACCAAAAATAATGTTTACATCACTAGTTGAAGCTGCTGAAACAATATCCGCAGCATCTTGTGCTTCAAATAAGGTTAAGTCGGCTCCACCTGCAATATTTAAGAGAACATTATCTGCACCTTCAATGGACACTTCTAACAATGGAGAAGAGATTGCTTTTTGAGTAGCTTCTGCCGTACGATTTTCTCCTCCTGCTGATCCAATTCCCATTAACGCAGATCCTTGGTTTTCCATTACGGTTTTAACGTCTGCGAAGTCTAAGTTTACAAATCCTGGATTAGTAATCATATCAGAAATTCCTTGTACACCTTGACGTAAGACATTATCTGCTTCGCGGAAGGCTTCAAGGATTGGGGTTTTCTTATCGACAATTTCTAATAAACGGTTATTTGAGATGGTAACTAATGTATCTACATGCTCTTTCATCAACTCGATACCCTCTTCAGCGTAACGAGCTTTCTTTGGTCCTTCAAAACTAAACGGACGCGTAATTACCCCAACTGTTAGTGCACCTTGCTCTTTGGCTACTTTAGAAACGATACCGGCTGCGCCTGTACCTGTTCCTCCACCCATCCCAGCAGTAATAAAGACCATATCTGCACCTTTTAGTGCTTCAGCAATGGCTTCTTCACTTTCTTCAGCTGATTTTTTGCCAATTTCAGGCATTGAACCTGCACCTAGTCCACGTGTAAGTTTCGGACCTAGTTGAATTTTAGTTTCAGCATTCATTAAATTTAAGGCTTGCACATCTGTGTTAGCAACAATAAACTCGACTCCGCCAACACCTTCTTCAATCATTCGGTTTACAGCATTTCCACCAGCTCCACCAACACCAATGACTTTAATCACCGCGCCAGATGGAGGTGTCATTTCGAAATCTAAATCCATTTATTTTCCTCCTGTACCACTATCAGTAACATTTTCATTTTAATATGATTTATAGTTTAAATTTATTCTACATCTACCATTTTAGCATTAATTGACTCTGTTTTAACAGTCTTTCTTGAAAGCTTTCTTAATAAATATTTTTCTTTTTTTAATTATTCAAAAAATCCAGAGAAAAAGTTTTTAAGTTTATCCCCAAAGGGTTCTTTTTCTTCCGTTGGTTGAGTAGGTTCTTCTATAGGTTCTTCTTGTTCTCGATTTTTTTGAATAACAGGACGATCCGGTCTATCTGCTTGAAGATCCAATGTTTTTCCTAAAACCGTTTGATTAATCAAACGATCAATATCGCTAAGATTTGTTTCAGCAACCACTAAACCAATAGCATTTGTAAAGGCTGGATAACGAACACTCATAAAATCTGGAACATAAATTTTTACGGGAAGATCAAACACATCTTCAGCTAAACGTTCAATTCCAGGTAATGAAGCTGCCCCTCCACTAATTACCATCCCTGCTGGTAATTTTCCGGCACCTACATGATCAATAGAAAATTTGAGCTGTTCGAAAATTTGTTCTAAACGTGCTTCAATAACTTCTGCAATATAAGCTTCTTTAAATGTTACTAAATCATTTTGTCCAACAACTTCAACTGAAACCGAACGTTCAGGATTCGCTTCTTCATAATAAGCATGTCCCACATCTCTTTTTAATTTCTCGGCATTTTTAATTGAAGTATTTAAAACGATTGATATATCTTTCGTTACATACTCTCCCCCTTCAGGGATCACTTGTGCATGTTTAACTTGATTTTCATGAAGTACTGCAATACTTGTTTGGCCGCCTCCCATATCCACTAAAAGAGCACCAAAGTTTCTCTCATCTTCACTTAAAGACACTTGAGCCATGGCATGAGGTTGTAATATAATGTTTTTGATTCCAAAACCTGCTCTTTGAACAGCTTTTCGAACATTATGTAAAATAGAACGAGGAATAGAAGTCATTGTCCCTCTAAACTCAATTCGATTTCCTATCATCCCACGTGGATCTTTAATCTCATCAAAACCATCCACTACAAATTCTTCTAACGTTAAATTAAGCACTTGCCGTTCTTGATTTAAGTTTCCTTCTATTGCTTTTCCAACTACATTTTGAACATCTTCGTCTGTAATTTCTTGATGGTTTTGATTAATAGATATACTGCCGTAACAAGAACTAATATGCAAATTGTTAGCAGGAATACCTACAATTAATTCATTAATTTTAATATCTGCTTTATCTTCTGCTTGCCTCACTGCTTGTTGAATCGATACCGCTGTTTGATCAATATCTACGATCATTCCTCGACTCAATCCATTTGATCGTTCATTTCCTACTCCAATAACATTGATTTGGCCGTTTAAAACTTCGGCTACGATTACTTTAATTGAAGTGGTTCCAATATCTAAACTTGCATAAATTCCGCTTTTCATTTTATGATTGAAACCTCCCATTTTTATTTTTTAAGTTTTCTCATTCGAAAATCGATAGTTTGTAATGATTAAAATTGTAACATCTTCTCATTTAAATTTTAAATGAAATAAATTTTTATAATATATTGATAATATTACCATAAAATCCACCCAAAGTAGAGGATGACCCAATATTTCATCATTACGATTTTATTTCAAAGGTTGTTATTTTTTACACATATACTTTTTTAAAAATGGATTTAATTATTTTTTACTTTGAATTAAACCCTAGGAGAAACACTTCGTATTTCATATACAGAAAAAGGCAGTTCATACTGCCTTTTATCATTCATTAAATTCTTCGAGTGCTTCTCTTTCATCTTCATTTAAGCCAGATTCTTCCGTCTGTTCATCAACAAAAGGAGTAAAATAAACCCCAGCTTCCATATCAAATACTCCTTTTTTACCATTCACTGCTTTAACCATTTGTGGGTAGTAAGGAATTTTTTCTGAAAATGTTGGAATTAAGGAAAGAACTCGATTCCCATTATTCATATATACACGGATGAATAATGGATTTTCTCGATCAGTCACTAACTCTATCTCAGAAATTAAATTTAATATTGGTCGATCAACTTTGCTTAGTTCTTCAATCATTTGATCCAGAACTTCTCCTTCTTCAAATTTAGTAAGAACAGGTTGATTACCAATAGATACATTATATTCTTCGTCAAGAACGGTGCCATTTTCTAAAACCCGCAAATATGAGTTGTCTTGTGCGATGTAAGCCACAGTATTATGTTCTTTTATTTGAATAATTACATCATTAAAGCCAGAAACTTCCACAGAAGACTCAGAAACTTGCGGAAGATTTTGGACAATATTTTCAGCCGTCCTCTCTTTTTGACGCATAAGTTCTAAAATAGAGTCATTGCTTCGAATGCCACTTTCTTCAATAATTTGTTGATCATAGACTGCTTCGTTCCCTTCAACAGAAATTGTAGAAACTTTGCTTAAAGGACTAATGAAATAACTCATGATAATAATAATGAGGAGATTAATTATGACAATTGGGATGTATCTTTGCATGACTTTATAAAAAGCCATTGAATGTTCTTCAAAATGATTGTTCACTTTGGAATTATTTCCTTGAGATAAATCAGTACCGTTATCCGCCATAGGTTATTTCTCCTCTCAACATTAAATTTATTACGAAAGTTTTTTTCTTATTCTTTAGCTTATTGCTTTTTATTTTTCACTTCATCAAGCATAACTTGAATGAGTTGATCTGTCGCACGCGGTTGGCCAAGTTCTCGAGCACGTTCACTCATAAAATCTCTTTTATCCGCATTGTTCATTAATTCATCGATTTTACTTAAAAGAGATTTACCTGATAATTGATCTTCTTTTAATAAAATTGCAGCCTCATTATTGACTAAACTTTGAGCATTTTTTGTTTGGTGATCATCCGTTACATAAGGAGAAGGAATCAATACACTTGGAATCCCCAAGACTGTAATTTCTGCAATTGTTGTTGCTCCACTTCGACTTACAATAACAGAAACATTTCGTAAAATATCAATCATATGATTAATATAAGGTTTAACTACAAAATGAGAATTACGCGAAAGAGGTGAGATATCATTTAATTGTTTAACAATTTTTTCATAATGTTCTTCACCCGGAATAAAAATAATTTGATAACCACGTGTTCGAAGAATAGGGTAAGCTTCTACCACTGCCTGATTAATTTTAGGGGCTCCCCGACTTCCACCAAAAATAAGAGCAATCGGTTTAGTAACATCCAATCCTAAAACATGATCAATCATTGGCAGATTCAAAGAATTTACTTCCTGAGCTCTAGGATTCCCTGTAAAAACGATCTTATCTTGATATTTTTTCACTTGTTCATAAATATCATCAAAACTAATCGCCAAATGATCAATATAACGAAGCAAAAATTTATTTGTTAAACCCAAAAAACTATTCTGCTCATGAACGACCGTTGCAATATCTTCTTTAGAAGCCGCATAACAAATCGGGGCACTCACATAGCCACCAGTTCCCAAAACAACATCTGGATTAAATTCTCGGATTATTTTTTTAGCTTCGCCAATGCTTTTCAAAAACAAATGGACACTACGTATATTGTATTTTATTCCTTCAAAATTTAGCTTACGCATAAAACCTTCAATCTTGATTGTTTTAAAAGGAATATTCTCACTTGGGACAATTGTACTTTCAAGCCCCCTTTTTGTGCCTACATAGAGAAGATCCACTTGCGGATCCATTTCCTGTAATCTTCGAGCAACAGCTAACGCTGGATAAATGTGGCCCCCGGTTCCTCCACCTGTTAAAAGTACTCTCATTTATAAAATCCTCTCCTTAAAGATTTTTTTGGTCTGCATTAATTAAATCTTGAACCGCTGCAATAAAAGTATCTCCGCGTATTTCAAAATTATCATACTGATCCCAACTAGCGGCTGCTGGAGAGAGTAAGATGATATCATCCTTTGCACTTAAAGCGTAAGCTGTGGGAACTGCTTCAGTCACATCTTTCACTTTTTTTATTTGAGTAATTCCAGCTTTTTGTGCAACCTCTACCATTAAATCTGCTGTCTGTCCAAAAGTAATCAATGCCTTTACATGTTTTTTAAAATCAGGGACTAAACGATCAAATGAATTTCCTCGATCCAATCCTCCAGCCAGTAAAATAACAGGTTGATGAAAACCCGCTAACGCATTTTCTGTCGCTTCAATATTGGTTGCTTTTGAATCATTATAAAAAATACGTCCCTTGTGTTTCCCAACAAATTGAGTGCGGTGCTTCACCCCGTGAAACTGATGCATTACCGCTTGGATTCCTTCATTAGAAACTCCCTTTAACTTCGCTACACTAACGGCAGCTAACATATTTTCTAGATTATGAAAGCCTTGAATAAAAATATCAGAAACTTTTGCGACAACTTCTCCTTTGAAATAAATCTGCCCCTCTTTTACGGAAGTTCCATTTTCTAAATATTCTTTTCTTGAAAAAGGAAGCAATTGAGCTTTTGAATTATCTTTTATAAGCTTTTCAAGATGGGGTTGATCTTTATTGTAAACTGTAACATCTTTTGATGTTTGATTTATAACTATATTCATCTTCGCTTGTTCATAAGCTTCTTGTGATCCATGATAATCTAAATGAGCAGAATATAAATTAGTAAGAACCGCAATGTTTGGTTTAAGGGTAGGTGTTCCCATTAATTGAAAACTTGATAATTCTATAACTGCATCATCTATTGGTTTTAAACTTAAAGCCATTTGACTAGCCGGAACTCCTATATTTCCAAGGGCATAAGCCGTTCCTGAAACTCTTTGTTGATTTAGCATTTCATAGATAATGGAAGTTGTTGTCGTTTTTCCATTGGTTCCTGTAACTCCTATGATTGAAGACTCCATCACTGAAGTAGCTACTTCTACTTCGGTAATAACAGGCACTTTTTGTTTTAATGCTTCAAAAACTACTGGGTTGTCATAAGGAATCCCCGGATTTTTTACAACTAGATCAAAAGATTTTTCCATTAAATCTGCTGGATGTCCTCCAGAAATCACTTTAATTCCTAATATTTGAAGCTCTTGGGCATCCTTATTATTTTTTAATTCTTTGGCATCATTTACAGTAACTTCTGCCCCAAGGGTATGTAATAACTTAGCCGCTTGATAGCCACTTTTGGCAAGACCTAACACTAAAACTGTCTTTCCTTGATAAAAATTTTCTTTTACCATAAACAACACCTCCTTTTATTTATTTCTTACAAAGTATTTATCTGATTCTAGATTTTTTATTTTTTTAATAAATAAACCTTAAAGTAAAATGAATAAAGTCAAAATGGTCATGAAAAGCCCTATTCCTGAAAAAACCCCCACTATTTTCCATTCCGACCAACCTTCCATTTCAAAATGATGGTGAATTGGACTCATTTTGAAAATTCGATTCCCTGTTTTTTTGAACCAGAAGACCTGTAAAATGACACTCGCCGTCTCCATAACAAAAATTAAACCAATTAAAAGCAACGTCCATTCAACATTTAATAAAATAGACATAGCGGCTAAACCTGCACCTAAAGCAAGAGAACCTACATCTCCCATAAAAATTTTAGCAGGTTTACGGTTAAAAATTAAAAAACCAAGTAGTCCTCCAATAACACTTAATGCAAAAGCTAATATTCCCCATTCTTCTTGAATATAAGAAATATAAGCATAACCAGCATAAGCAACGACTCCTGTTGAGGCCATTAAACCATCAATACCATCGGTTAAATTTGTTGCATTTGAAAAACCTGTTAACCAAAAGACCGCAAACAAACCATAAAGATAACCTAAAGAAACATTGCCTATAAAAGGTAGATTTAATTGATTATCAAAGCCATTCAATAAAAGCACTAGATAAAAAATTAGACCAATTCCTATTTGAGCCAAGAATTTTTGGCGGCTCGTCAATCCTAAATTACGTTTCATAAATAATTTAATGAAATCATCAATAAAACCAATTAAGCCAAATAATACAAAAACGATTGTAAGTAACCAAACATCTAGACTACGTTCAATATTAAAAACAGTTAAGAGAAAAATAGCCAAAATGACGGACAAGATGATAACAACTCCACCCATTGTTGGTGTTCCACTTTTGGTTTCATGCCAGCTAGGGCCCTCTTCTCGAGTTATTTGTCCTAATTGTTTTGCTCTAAAATATCGAATAATAAAAGGCATTAAAATAACTGTACTAAAAAAACTAATTATTAATGGCCAAAAAAACATTTTCATATGTTCCATCCTATTCTTCCTTATATAGTAACTATTTCAGGGTTAAATTTCCTTGAATAAAAAGACTTTCTTATTATATAGACTCCCTTAGTTTGACTCAATAGCTTTTAACATTTTATTAAAAAAAGCGGAAGCTGAATGCATCGTCCATCTCCCACTCTTTTTAATTTTATTGGAGTCTTTATTCATTTTCACTGGTGGCAGAAGAATCAGCTTCTGCTTCTCCATTTGACTCGGATGATAGTTTAACGGTAATTTCTACTCCTGGTTCCATGTATGAACCTTCTTCTAAACTTTGTTCCACCACATAGCCTTCGCCTTCAAAAGTAATATTTACCCCCGTTAATTCAGCGACTTTTAATACATCATTCCTTGACCAATTCGTTAAATCTGGGATAGTTGCAGCCCCGTTTGTCATGAGTATAATTTGTTGATCATCAAATAAAGGGGTATCTGGATATGGAATTTGTTGAACAATCTCTTCCCCAGTACCGATTAGTGAATACTGTTGACCAGAGTTCTCTAATTCTTCAATGGCTTCAGTACTCATTAAATCTAAATAGGATGGAGTTGTAACATATTGAATATTGTCGTCACTTGAACCATCTTCTTCTATATCATCATTAAAATCAATAATACGATCAACTAAAGGATGGTATATTTTTTGTACCACTTCACTCCCATAGGAAGCATCTTCAGTATAACTGGGTTCTTGAACTGTAATATAAACAATATATTCAGGATTTTCTGTTGGAAATAATGCAGCTACTGAATAAATGTGTTTAGATGTAGAATAGGCTCCTGTTTCTGAATCAACCAATTGCGCCGTTCCTGTTTTAGCAGCAATAGAAATGCCTTCTTTTTTATAACCTCTAGCAACCGCATTTTCAATATCCATAGCTTGTGATAAATAATCTAGCGTTAATTGCGCAGTTTCTTTAGAAATTGGACTTTCTATCTTTTCTGGCTCAAACATTGACTCTTCTTCTGTTGTACTATCTACAGTCTTAGCCACTAATCTAGGCTGCACAATATTTTCTCCATTTGCTACAGCACTGAACGCTTTGAGCATCTGAATCGGTGTTACAGAAATTCCTTGACCAAAACCTGTATTTACTTTTTGTAAAGGCCATTCATACGGATTGGTCCCTGCTTGTTCATTAGGTAAATTTATCCCCGTTTTTTGGCCAAAACCAAAAGCATCTAAATATTCTTTCCATACATCATGACCCATTTCATCCACTAAACGAACAAAGAGTACATTACTGGAACGAGCCACTCCTTCAAGTGAGGAAATCCAGCCCCACCCTGTACGATTATAATCCCTAACTGTTCCACCATGTACATTAATCGCTCCCGACTCATAATACTTGTTAGGATCAAATACTCCTTCTTCTATAGCCGCTGCTAATGTTAAAATCTTCATCGTAGAACCTGGTTCATACGTATATTCTGTTAATAAATTTTGCCAAGAGGCATCAATATTTTCCAAAGTGGTTGCATTAAAGGATGGACGCTGAGCACTCGCTAATATTTCACCATTTTTCGCATCCATGACCGTTGCTGTCACTCGTTTTGGTGTATTTTCTTGTTGCACACGATCCAAAATAGTTTCCAAGTGTGTTTGTAATTTATAATCTAATGTCAGATACAAATCATTTCCATTAATCGGATCAATTTCTTCATGTTCCAAACTCGGAATCAAATAACCTAGGCTATCTTTTTTATAGGTTTCTTTCCCGTTCTCTCCCGTTAACAAATCATTGAAAGAGGCTTCTAGTCCCATAACTCCTACAAGTTGTTTGCCTTCAGTGTCCTCTACTTCTTCTCCTGTATACTGAGCTAATCCTACAGTATGAGACGCAAAAGTTCCATTAGGATATAATCTCTTTTGTTTATCTTCGAAAATGATTCCGGATAGATTTTGTTCTTCTAGTTCTTCTTTAATACTACTAACTGTTTGGTAAGATAAATTGTTTCCAGCCGCCCCAAATTCTACTTGATCGGATTCTCGCGTTAAATAATCAAGAACTTTCTCTTCAGACAAATTAATGTTTTGAGAAATAATTTTCGCTACCGCCTCAGCATCTGTTATATGTTGGGGATTTTTTTCTGTGGACCATTTATCCGTTAATACTGCTATCATTTTATAAGAAGTCGCATCAATAGCTATAGGATTCCCATAGCGATCAAAAATCGTTCCACGATCTGCTTGTAAGGTGTAATTTCTAGTATATAAACGTTCCACTTTTTCCTCTAAATCTTCACCATTCACTTCCCCTCGCACCATAATCTGCGAAAAGCGTAAAAACATTAAGCTAAAGGAAAAGATGGTAAAGACAAGTAATAAGGCCGAAAAATTATGTCTATTTTTATGTGAATTCATCCTGACACCTACTCTTTTGGCACAAGATTTCGGATGTTTTCTTC
>Ga0209487_1001833_pt1 | contig 17623 bp, 13 predicted proteins | sample Poulit2012_FD_187524 | JGI IMG/M metagenome (GOLD analysis project Ga0209487, IMG submission 187524) | Agricultural soil microbial communities from Georgia to study Nitrogen management - Poultry litter 2012 (SPAdes) (version 2) | ecosystem: Environmental > Terrestrial > Soil > Agricultural land...
AGGCAGACAAGAAGGAACTTTCGCAGTCAGTAAAATTACACATAAAGCGCCGATCTCAGTTTCTCCCGCTAGTGGAATTTACTTTTTACCTACCTTGTCACCAATGAATCCAATGTGCGGATGGATTTCCCACTCACATATTAAAGAAATGAACCCAACTCGAGGAGGAACAGAAATTATATTTAATAATGGCCGAAAAGTAATTGTAGAAGTCTCCTATGGTTCGATGTTAAATCAAGTACAACGGACAGCGCAGTTTCGTTTCTTGTTGGATAATCGGATTAATGATTTAGACTAGTAGGAATTCGTTATCATCTTACCATAACTATACGCCATTTTATACGGTGCGAGCACGTAAAAGGTGATCGTAATTCTTCATCATTGCTTATCACATACTAATCCATTCAATCGATCCTGTTTAATCTATTTTATGATGAAAGTAAAAAACGAATAAGTGAAATAGAAAGAGGCGAAAGTCTGTTAATCCTTTCCAGAATGGACTATTTATATTAAAATAGGAGACAGTAAAATGTAACTACTTTAATGCCATAGGTGGACAAGGAGATTTGACCTTATGTATCTTGCTGAAATTAGTTTGAATAACTGGAAGGATATTGAGTACGATCAATTAGAAGCATTTATTATGGAATTATTAAATGATTATGAGAAATTAGGACCACTACCAGGCATATTATTACCTTTTATCGAAGCCTTTTTACCGTTTTTGCCCTTGTTTGTGTTTGTATTTGCTAATGCGGCAGCATATGGGCTTTTGAAAGGGTTTCTTTTATCTTGGGCAGGTTCAAGTTTAGGGTCGATCCTTGTCTTTATCATTATTCGAAAACTTGGGAATCGCAAAGTTTTTATGAAGATTCGTGATAATAAACAAGTAACAAAAGTAACGACATGGCTAACACGGCACGGGTTTGGTCCGTTGTTTTTATTATTATGCTTCCCATTTTCGCCTTCATCTGTTATTAATGTGGTCGCAGGGCTGTCGAAAATTAGCACGCAGCAATTTGTGCTTGCGGTACTGTTAGGGAAATCGGTCATGATCTTCTCGATTGCTTATATTGGTTCAAGCATCTTCGAGTTTGCCCAGAATCCGGTCCGAACAATTGTCGTGGGTGTTGGTATCGTGTTGTTTTGGATCATTGGGAAGTATCTCGAAAAGCGATTGCAAAAGAAGGCAGAATTAAAAGCGGTACGTGAACAAGAACTCGATGAATAAAAGAATCCTGTTCGATCTTACTGATAAAAACTACTTTAAGGCCTCTATCTTTGGTAATATTAAGATAGAGTTTTTTCATGTTCATGAATGTCATCATCTCTATTTATGGTTATATCACTCCATGGCGAAGTGGCAAAACTGTTTGGGGTAATTATAAAATTCATTCATATACAGTGAAATTCATTAGAACAGAAGGGGAATAGATATGGGACTTCGATTTTTGTTAGGGAGAGCAGGTTCGGGAAAAAGCGGCCGTTCATTAGATGAAATCAAGGCTATGTTAGTAGAGGAACCAAGAGGACCGGCTATCTTTTATATCGTTCCAGATCAGATGACATTTCAACAAGAGTATGCGCTATTTAATGACGAGGATGTCCAAGGAAGTATTCGGGCACAAGTTGTTAGTTTCTCAAGGCTTGCCTGGCGCGTGCTCCAAGAAACAGGCGGCGGAACAAAACAATTCATTAGTTCCGTTGGGATTCAAATGTTGCTGCGCAAGATCATTGAAGAAAAAGCTACGGGTTGGCAAGTATTTCAAAAAGCTGTGAAGAAACAGGGGTTTTTAGATAATCTAGAAAATATGATTACTGAATTTAAACGGTATCAAATTACCCCGGACATGTTGCAATTGCACCGGAAAGAAATGGGGGAGTCTTCCCATCTCGATCCGGGTGATAAATCATTAACAAGTAAGTTAGATGATTTATCTTATGTGTATGAAAAGCTCGTCATTGCCCTTCATGATAAATATGTGGATGCGGAAGATCAATTGCAATTACTCGCAGATAAAATTAGCGAGACGACGCTACTGCAGGATGCTGAAATCTACTTTGATGGATTCCATCGATTTACACCACAAGAGTTGCAGGTCATTGACGTATTAATGAAGAAGTGTAAACGAGTGACGGTCGCTTTAAATATGAATCAACCAGATGAGGAAGATATGTCGGAGTTGGATTTATTTTATCAAACGACGGAAACATATGAAACATTAAAAGAAATGGCGGAAGCAAGCCAGATTGAAATAGAAGAAGATGTTGTGATGGAGCAAGCGAATGGGCGGTTTAAAGAACGCCCTTATTTTGATCATTTAGAACGTAATTTCGATGTGCGTCCGGCACCAGTATTCGAGGATGAGGCGCCACTCCAACTCGTTGAAGCGGTTCATCCGCGAGCAGAAGTTGAAGGGGTCGCTCAAGAAGTACTTCGGCTTGCACGTGAAGAAGGCTATCGTTTCCGTGATATGGCTATTTTCATTCGAGAAACAGATGAATACCACGATTTAATTGCGACTATTTTTGAAGATTATGATATTCCTGTTTTTATCGATGAAAGAAGAACGATGCTCAATCATGCGCTCATTGAACTATTACGCTCTCTATTTGATATTGTCGAAAGTAATTGGCGCTATGATGCTGTTTTTCGTTTGCTGAAAACAGGGTTTATTCCGGCAACTGATCAGGAATACCCGTTGACACATGATGCGATTGATGAACTTGAAAATTATGTGTTGGAATACGGCATTCGCTCGCGTGAAAGTTGGTTTGGAACGGAAGAATGGAAGTTTCAGCGGTTTCGCGGCTTTGACGAGGCGGTACAAACAGATGCAGAAATAGCAACACAACGGAAGCTCAATCGCTATCGTGCCCAAGTGAAACAAGCCTTACAGCCGTTTGATGAGCAAATAAGACAAGACACGACAATTCATGATTTGTGTAAAACGACTTATGTATTACTAGAAGAACTTAAGGTTCCTGAGCAACTTGAGCAGATGCGTGAGCAATATGATGATCAAGGGGAAAATGAAAAAGGACGCGAGCAAGAACAAGTCTGGGATGCTGTTGTTCAATTATTTGATGAAATGGTGGAAATGGCAGGGGAAGAGACCATTTCACTCGCAACGTTTCGGGTAACCCTTGAGGCAGGTTTTGAATCTTTAAAGTATGCTCATGTTCCACCAAGTATTGATCATGTCATTGTCGGTACCATTGACAGATCAAGAATCAGTGGGATGAAGTGTTCTTTCCTACTCGGTGTGAATGAAGGGGTCTGGCCAATGAATCCGCCCGTTGAGGGGATCATTAATGAGCAAGAACGGGGAATATTAGCCGAGCACGGTCTCCAATTAGCGGAGAGTAATCGCCGTAAACTTTTAGATGATTGGTTTTATATGTATATCGCCTTTACGTCTGCGCAAGATTATCTGTGGGTCAGTTATTTGCTCGCGGATGAGGCGGGGAAGGCGAAGATGCCTTCGCAACTGATTAAACGACTGAAGGATATGTTCCCTGCTTCGAGTACGCCAGTTTTATTACAAGATCCAGATGATCTATTTGAAGCGGATCGTTTTATTACGACACCATTTAAAACACGATCTGCCTTAACCGCACAATTAGCACGCCAGCAAAATGGTTATCCTATCCAGCCGATCTGGCAGCATGTGCTGGACTGGTATATTCGAAATCATGCAAAATATGAGTCGACTTATATGGTGTTACAAAGTTTATTCTATCAAAATATTCCGGTTAACTTATCGAAGGAAACTGTCGAAAAGCTTTATCCGAAGCAGATTGATATGAGTGTATCGAGATTAGAAACCTATTATCGGTCTTCCTATCAACATTTTGCGCAATATACATTAGGATTAAAAGAGCGAAAGACATATAAATTAGAAGCCCCTGATATTGGTCTGTTATTTCATGAGGCGTTAAAGAAAATCACCGAATGGATCCAGGAAGAAGGGAAGGAGCTTGCGAGTTTAAATAAGGTTGAGGCTAATAAATATGCGCATGAGGCTGTTTCTAAATTAGGCGGTATTTTACAACACCAAATCTTACGCAGTTCCAATCGAAATCAATATATTCAATCGAAACTTCAAGAAGTGATCGCACGGACGGTCTTTATTTTAAGTGAACAAGCGAAGCAGAGTGAGTTTGCGCCGATTGGTTTAGAACTTGGTTTCGGTCAAGATCAAACCCTCCCACCCATTACTATTCCATTACCAAATGGATTTGAACTCAATTTGCGGGGACAAATTGATCGGGTTGATCGCGCGGAGCATCATGAAGAACTTCTTTTACGAATTATTGATTATAAATCAGGTGCAACAGGTTTAGATCTTGTTGAAGTGTATTATGGGTTGGCCTTACAAATGCTTACTTATTTAAACGTTGTATTGGCTCATTCTGAACAATGGTTGGGGATTCAGGCAACACCGGGTGGGATCTTATATTTTCATGTGCACAATCCGATGATCTCAACGAATGAACAGATGCCGGCTGAAGATATTAGTGATGAAATCTTAAAGCAGTATAAGATGCAAGGGCTCGTGCTTGCGAATGAAGAGGTGGTCAACATGATGGACACCTCACTCGAAGTTGGCTCCAGTCCGATTATTCCGGTCGGTATGAAGAAGAACGGGGGATTTAATGCCTACTCGAAGGTGGCTGATGAAGAGACATTTCAGATTTTGCAATCCCATATTAGAAAGTTAATTGTTCAAGCAGGTGTTGATATTACGAGTGGTAAGGTTGCCTTAAATCCGTTTCAATACAAAACAAAAACGGGTAATCAATGGGATCCTTATTTAGCTGTCTCCCAGTTCGATCCAAGTTTAAAGGAAAATAAATACCGGATGCTTCGAAATATGACGGATGAAGAAGTCTTAGAAAAAATGAAACTAGAGGAGGGGAAGTAGTGGTCAACTGGACAGCAGAACAGGAAACGGCGATTTATACAGAGGGAACGGACGTGCTCGTGTCCGCTGCAGCAGGTTCGGGAAAAACAGCGGTCCTTGTGGAGCGGATTATCCAAAAAATACTGACGAAGGAAAATCCGATTGATATTGATGAATTACTCGTTGTTACTTTTACAAATGCGGCTGCACAAGAGATGCGGAATCGAGTTGGCGTAGCGCTCGAAATGGCATTGGAGGAAGATCCAACGTCCGTTCATTTGAAGAAACAATTATCCTTGCTCCAGCGGGCATCGATTTCTACGCTTCATGCTTTTTGTATGAACGTCGTTAGACAATATGCGTATCTATTAGATATTGATCCTGGTTTCCGAATCGCCAATGATATGGAAGCCGATTTAATGAAACAAGATGTGATCGATGAGTTATTTGAAGAATGGTATAGCAAAGAGGGCGAAGAACTGGAACGGTTTTATGCGGTCGTCGATCGATTTTCAAATGATCGAAGTGATGTTGCGGTTGAGGATTTAATTTTATCCTTATATACGTTTTCCATTCAGAACCCTTGGCCAGAGCAATGGCTTGATCAATTAGCTGATACCTATGATGTCCAAGAGGATCTAGAGGTAGAAGTGCCGACATGGTTGACGGTCATTAAAAGCGAAGTCAGTCGTCAGTTTAAGGCGATTGCCGAGGAATTGAAACGTGCTGAAGCCATTGCGAATGAAGCAGATGGACCGTATCACTATTTAGAAGCGATTGAATCCGATAAAGTAAATCTCGAAGAGGCCTTAGCACGTATCCATTCATGGGATGATTTACACGCTTATATGGTGACGAGTAAATTTGCGACCCTTTCAAGGAAAAGAGTCGACTGTGATGCGGATAAAAGAAAGAAATTCCAAGTGTTGCGGAACAAATACCGTAAACGTTGGAATGATATGAAGAAAAACCTATTTAGCCGGGACTTATCTAGTCATGTCGATGATATGCGGGAACTCGCCCCTATTATTAGCCAGTTAGCCGAATTGGTGAAGCAGTTCAAGACGATGTTTACGGAACAAAAGCGTGAGAAAGCGATCGTTGACTTTTCCGATTTAGAACATTATTGTTTAGCCTTATTAGTTGATGATTCTTCAACATATGAACAGATGAACCCATCTTCGGTGGCCACGGAATATAAAAAACAATTTAGTGAGTTGTTAGTGGATGAATATCAAGATACAAACCTTGTGCAAGAAACAATTATCACCTTATTAAGTGATCAAATTGGTGCCGGGAATATGTTTATGGTCGGTGATGTCAAACAAAGTATTTATGGTTTCCGCCATGCGGAACCATCGCTGTTTATCGAAAAACACAAACAATTTTCTGATGTTTCGCATCCTGCTCAACGAATTGATTTAGCGCGTAATTTTCGTAGCCGTGAAGAAGTTCTCATGGGGGCAAATTATATATTCCGACAAATTCTTGATGAAGAACTTGGGGAGATTGATTATGAACGAGAGGCAGAGTTAATCTATGCGAATAAAATGTATGATGAGATGCCGATCCCCACACCAAATCCGGAACTGATTATTATTGATCGGGAAGCGAATGACGAAGCGAAAGACATGTCAGCAGATGATGAAGACTATCAAGATTTAGAAAAAGCACAATTAGAAGCGAGAGTCTATGCGGATAAAATTAAAGCATGGATTGGACAAGAAGGGGATTCCCCACTCCAAATCGTTGATAAAAATGTGCAAGCCCAGCGGGATATCCAATACCGCGATATTGTCATATTACTCCGATCCATGACATGGGCTCCGACCATTGTCGATGAATTAAAGAAACAGGGGATTCCTGTTTATGCCGAATTATCAACAGGATATTTTGAAGCGATCGAAATAAAGATTATTCTTAGTTTATTGAAAGTGATTGATAATCCGCGCCAAGATATTCCGTTAGCTTCGGTGCTCCGGTCACCTATTGTTGGCTTGGATGAAGAAGACTTGGCCGTTATCCGTTTAGCCAATCAGGGCGGATCTTATTACGAAGCGTTACTGCGTTATCGTCAACTCCATACGGATGATACGGCAACAAAAATAACGCACTTTTTGGAAAAGTTAACAGACTTTCGCTTAGCCGCTAGACAAGGTGCCTTATCGGAATTAATCTGGCAAATCTATCGTGAAACAGGGTATTATGATTTTGTTGGTGGGATGCCGGGAGGAAGGCAACGTCAAGCGAATTTGCGTGCCTTATATGACCGGGCAAGGGGCTATGAAACGACTTCCTTTCGCGGACTGTTTCGCTTTTTGCGATTCATTGAACGGATGGAAGAACGCGGTGATGATCTGGGGGCAGCGCGGGCTTTAAGTGAACAAGAAGATGTCGTACGGATTATGACGATTCATAAAAGTAAAGGGCTGGAATTTCCGATTGTCATTATGGGGGGGATGGATCGCCAGTTTAACATGCAAGATTTGAATAGAAAGTACTTGCTGGATAAAGATCTTGGCTTTGCAACCAAGTTTATTGATCCAGTGAAACGGATTACGTATCCGACATTATATTTCAATGCGATCAAACAGGAAAAATTACGTGAGCAATTAGCGGAGGAAATCCGTGTGTTATATGTTGCTCTAACACGAGCTAAGGAAAAATTAGTGATGGTTGGGAATGTGAACTCATTCGCTAAGAAGCAAGAGAAATGGCAACCGATCTTAGACCATTCGGAATGGGTGCTACCGGCACAATATCGCGTGGAAGCTTTAACCTACTTGGATTGGGTTGGACCTGCCTTGATTCGTCATCATGAAAACACGCTCTTACAGGGAGAAGAGAGTGTCGCTGAAGACGTACCACAATCTATTCAGCAAGATCCATCGACATGGACGGTCTCCGTTATTCATGGGAGTGAGCTAACGAATCGGTCGGAAGTAGTTGAAGGAACGACCGATGAACAATTGGAAAACCATATTGTCGATTGGCAACCACTCTTATTAGCGGATCAAGCGGTAACGGATGAAGTAGAAAGTCGGTTAACCTATCGCTATGCCTATGAAGAGGCGTCAAAATCAAGGGCAAAGCAATCAGTAACGGAAATTAAGCGACAACAAGAATTGAAAGATGAATATAGTGGGAATCAACTTGTCGACACCTTTCAAGCACCCATTATAAAGCGCCCCAATTTTATGCAGAAGGAACAGCTGATCTCCGCTGCTGAAAGGGGTACCGTCATTCACACAATGATGCAACACTTACCTTTAACAAAACGATTAAAGCGAAGGGATATCGAGGGGTATATAGAATCGTTTATCGAGCGTGACATCCTGACGAGGGAAGAAGCAGCAGTAATTGATATGGAAACGATCGAGGGGTTTTATGAAACCGAGATTGCGCAGATGATGATCAACGCTGAAACCGTCTACCGAGAAGTACCTTTTAGTCTCTCGTTATCAGCGAATGAGGTGTATGCATCCTGGACAAGTGACACCGATGAGAACGTCTTGATTCAAGGTGTGATCGATTGTCTCATCCCTGTAGAGGATGGTTGGATGATACTTGATTATAAAACAGATGCGATTCCTGATGAGGTAACAGAAGAAGTTAAGGAACGCCTTCGTAATCGTTATCAAACACAAATGGAGTTGTATCGTCATGCCGTGGAGACGATATGGAAAGAACCTGTTCAAGCAACTTATTTATACTTCTTTGCTAAACAGCTCGTATTACATGTACCTGACAATAAACAGTAACAATGTAGACATTGTTTAGACACTTGAATGAATTTCATAATTACGAAAACGAGCAACATTGATACAGTATATAGTTAAGAACGGTTTAACGAAACTATATGTTGTAGCGACGTGGCACTAAATCGGTATTATGAAATTCATTAACTTATCAGATGAAGATCAAGCCATTTTTTGCACCATTTGGCTTGGTCTTTTTTTGCCTTCATACGATTATTCACCGTGTAAGCAAACAAGTTATTAGATATTAAGCCCATTGTGATCGTGTTTATAGAGGGATGGAACGCAAGTTTAAATGGATCGGTTAGACGTGAAATTGCCATCTATCATACGTGAAAGAGCATTCACAGGCTGTGTGATGGTGATCACTCCTTTACCATCTTGAAAAAAGTAAACTACATGTAGGACCAAAGAAGGAGGCATGCAGATGAAACCTACAAACGTTACGGAGATGGACCGAGAAGAAATGGAAGTGGATAACGACCAGGTTTATTCACTAAAAGGTACGTTGTTTGCAACCGTCGTTTTTGTTGGCGGCGTAATTGTCCTTTTTATTGTATTGCTATTCGTTATATATATGACTCGATTATAAGGAGGAATGGAACATGAAAATGCACCGTTTTGAGGAGATTTGGCTGGTGTTCGCTGTAGCCGTAATCGTTATTTCAATGGCGATTACGGGGTATCAGACCTTTGCTCTCGGCATGGGACCACCAAGTAGTACAGAAACAATTGATCCAGATGGCTATCTTCAAGATGTTCTGGACTTCACGGAAATAGAAGCAACTTCTGAAAAGGGGCATTCCATCCTTGAACAGGAAGAGGGGAATAAATAATGAAACAAGAAAAATATGGACTGATCCTCTATCTCTTCTTAATGCTTCCTCCTGTCATCACATTATCGGAATCAATTATGAGCATTCATATGCACGTGCAAATGCCACTCCTTGCGATAGCGGGTATGCTGATGACACCATTATTACAGGATAAATTTCCCCACTTCTTTAAAAAGTGGAATGAAAAGGGTGTTGTCGGGATGACACTCGTTATGATTATGATTGTTTATTGGTTGATTCCACGAACAATGGATGAGGCTTTGATGCTTCCTTATGTCGAAGTATTTAAATTTATCAGTTGGCCCTTTTTAGTTGGTGTGCCATTACGTGATAGTTGGGGGAAATTGAACAACGTGCTCTCAGTTGGGGGTTTTTACTGATTGCGGTATGTATCCTCCTCTATTTTGTCCAATTGATCTGCATGGATCAGTCCCAATATGAATAAAGAGCCACATCATCTTAAAAAGCGGCAAAGGGAAGCTCCATCATGAACTTCCCTTTGCCTATTTTATCCGAAGAGATTGTCACCTAATCCTTCATTCCTTTTGCAAGACGGCCTTAATATGTTCCAACGCCCAGTCCAATTCCTCTTTATTGATAATTAATGGTGGAGCGAAGCGAATGACCGTTTCATGCGTTTCTTTACAAAGCAAGCCTTTTTCTTTTAACTCTTCACAGTATGGACGGGCCGCTTCCGTTAATTCAACACCGATAAACAAGCCTTTTCCACGTATTTCTTTGATCAGTGGATTATTAATTTTCTTTAATTCTTCTATCATATACGTACCTAATTCCAAGGAGCGGTCAACGAGTTTCTCTTCCTCTATGACATCAAGTGCGGCAATGGAAACAGCACAAGCTAATGGATTTCCACCGAATGTTGATCCATGTGAACCTGGATTAAACACGCCAAGAATCTCCTTGTTTGCAACAATGCATGAAATCGGAAATACGCCACCACCTAGAGCTTTTCCGAGGATTAAAATATCTGGTGATACATCTTCCCAGTCACAGGCAAACATTTTCCCAGTTCGGCCAAGTCCAACTTGAATTTCATCTGCCATGTAGAGTACATTGTTTGCTTGGCAGACATCATAGGCTTCTTTTAGAAAGCCTTCTGGAGGCATGACAATCCCGGCTTCACCTTGGATTGGTTCAAAGAGAAATCCGGCTGTGTTTTCAGTAATCGCGGCCTTCAGAGCATCGATATCACCATAGGGAATGATTTTAATTCCCGGAAGTAACGGGCCAAAACCGCGTTGATATTCTTCCTCAGACGATAAAGATACGGCCGTCATTGTCCGCCCATGAAAATTACCTTCACATGCAATGATTTCTGCTTTATTTTCAGCGACGCCTTTGACATCGTATGCCCAGCGTCGAGCTGTTTTTATAGCTGTTTCGACTGCTTCAGCACCCGTATTCATCGGGAGTGCCATGTCTTTATTCGTTAGTTTACAAATTTTTTCATACCATGGTCCGAGTTGGTCATTATGAAAAGCCCTTGATGTCAAGGTGACAGCATCAGCCTGTTTTTTTAAGGCATCAATAATTTTCGGATGGCAATGCCCTTGGTTCACTGCTGAATAAGCACTGAGCATATCCATGTAGCGATTTCCTTCAGGATCTTCTATCCAAACCCCTTTCGCGTCTTTAATGACGACTGGAAGCGGGAGATAGTTTTTAGCGCCATATTCATCTGTTTGTGCAATAATTTGTTCACTATTTTGTACCATGAAATCCCTCCAAAAAACAAAAGTACGGTGCACATTCAGTATAACAGTTTTGGATCTCCTTTTCTTGCTAAACCACGAACATGTTTGCCCTTCCATTTTTAAAGGAATTCAACAACCAATGAAATATGGGAACAGTTGGTGTGAACCGGCATTATAAAACGCAGTGCTATCATAATGGGATGAATCGTTCGGAAAGCAAGTGGGAAGCCCGATAAGGAACAATGTAGTCCTGCTTTATCAACCCAAACCAAGCCTATACGAGGAGCTTGCGTAGGCTTAAAAGGGATTTAAAAGCCAACGTATGCGAATGGAGTAGTCCACAATAAGGTACATGAACAGCGCATGAAATGTTTCATGTTGCTGATAAAGGAATGCATGGCTAGGGTTTTCGATCTTCATCAAGTAACTTCGACAAATACTTGCTGAAGCTAACATTGGTAGAATGCCCCAAAATGATGTATTCTATGGAGTAGGGTGTAGACACCGAATATTTAAAGGAGGCTATTTAATATGGCACATATGCATATTACTTCATGGGTACTTGCACTAATATTGGTATTCCTAGTAACGATGTTTTATAAACAAGGAAATGCCAAGGTTGGAAAGATCCTTCATATGATTTTACGACTTGATTACTTGTTTATCCTATTTACGGGTGGAAGCTTACTAGGCGAATACTTCTCCAGTACGATTGGACATACAGGTGAATTGGTTATTAAAGTGATTGCTGGTATCTGGGCGATTGCAGCGATGGAAATGGTCAGTATTAAAACAAGTAAGAAAGATGAGACACAAAGCTGGTGGATTCAACTCGCTATCGCTTCAATCATCGCAATCGCACTTGGATTTACCCGGTTACCATTAGGTATTTTACCATAATAGAAGCGTGCTTATTAGTTTGAAAGATTCCCTTATACGTAGACAGATTAACTAAATGAGATCTGACTACTTGTAAGGGGATTTTTTTGGATTGATTTTAATGAATTTCATTTATGTATTGTTTTCAACAAATTCTCGTTTTTGTTGATTTATTTTTTAAAAACCCAATAATGAGGAGAAGATACGTAAGACTAAACTCGATGGAGGAAACTGCATGAAAAAAAGACTACTAATACTTATACCTTTTCTGCTATTCATTGCCAATCCAATAATGGCAGAAGAAAAACCAGATATAAAGGAAGAAATTATATATGATATCCTTGTTGACCGATTTAGCATCGGGAATCAGGCACTGAATGAACATGTTCGACCAGATGATCCACTTGCCTATCACGGTGGCGACATCGTTGGCATCACCAAGAAACTGGATCACATCGAAGAACTTGGATTTACCACGATCATGTTGTCGCCAATTATGGATAATGCGGAGGACGGTTATCACGGATACTGGGTCAAAGATTTTTATACAGTTGAAGAGCAACTTGGAACAATGGAAGACATGGAAAAATTAGTAGAAGAGGCGCATGGTAGAGGGATCAAAGTAATCCTTGAATTTGCACCGAACTACGTTTCCATAGCTCATCCATTTGTGGATGAAGCTGATAAAGCGGATTGGTTCATGGAGAATGAAAGGAAAACATCGCCTGCAACAGAATGGTTAGATGAGGTTGCGGTACTCAATACAGAAAATGAAGAAGTAGTTGATTATCTGATTGATGTCGGTGAATTTTGGCAAGAAGAATTAGATATTGATGGATTTAAGCTTCAGGATGCCGATGTAGCTTCGGATCGATTTTTGAGTCGTTTTGCCGAAACGATAAAGGGAAATGATCCGGACTTTTATTTATTAGCAGGAATCTCGGAAGAAAATGAGGATCATGAAGCCGTTCTGAATGAAGCTTATTTTGATGGTATGGATAATCAAGCCATAATGGAAAAAATGAATGATGTTTTTACAGAACCAGACAAGCCTGTTTCCGTACTGTACGATGAATTGCTTGAGCATAATGAGCAAACAAATTTATTAAGAGTTGATCATAAAAACGCAGCTCGTTTTTCAAATAACTTTGCAGATAAAGGCCGGAATGCGTTAACGACCTGGAAATTAGCTATGACATACATGTACACGACACCAGGTGTGCCGGTTATTTACCAAGGGTCTGAAGTTCCCATGTATGGTCCAGGCTTTCCAGAAAACCAATCACTAGTTGAATTTACTAGTATAGATCCAGATTTAGAGGAGTTTTATGGGCAGGTTTCATCGCTTCGCAAAGAGTTTCCGGTGTTAGTTCATGGGGATATCGAACTTGTTGATTCAAGTGGGGCAATGAGTTTATTTAAACGAACATTTGAGGGCGAGTCGATCTATGTGGCGATCAATAATGATGAAGAAACACAAACCATTACGGTCGAAGATGTTGAGTCAGGTGAACAGTTAATGGGTGTCTTAGGTGACAATCTGATTCGGGAAAACAGTGAGGGAGAGTTTAGGGTAAGTGTCCCTAGGGAAACAGCTGAAGTATTCATTGTGGAAGAAGATGCTGGGCTCAATTGGTGGTTAATTGGATTTATCGGTGCCGTGTTTGCACTGTTTATTTTCTTCATTAATTTTGCATCGCGTAATACAAAAAAAGAAGCTAGCTAAGCTTCTTTCTTTTTGCTTCCATAGGCTATCCAGATGAAACTTATTCCGATACATAATAATATACTCGCGAAGAGTAAGCCCTCTGTATAAAAAGGAAGGGCAGGTCCACCTATCCAACTCATGAAGCCCATCGTAAATAAATAGAGCTCATTGATCAGCCAACCAGCAAGAAAGATGCTGATCCCGTATGAAAATAGCTTATGGTTCGTATCTAATACTTTTATCATTTGCATTTGTGTTAATATAAATAAGCTGATAAATCCAAGTAAGGTAAAGTGTAAATATCCAATGATCACACTTCGGGTATCAAATACAAGTGTGGCGAGGAACGGGGATATTAATCCGAGTTCCATCGTACTTTTAAAGAATAATAATACAAACGTTAGTAATAAGGTGTGAGATGTTACTTTTGCCATTCGACGTTGAATCGGTTTCCAGCTGATCCCCATCCCATATAAAATAAACAAGGCACCAATCCATTGGCCAATCAGTCCAATTGTAGCTAGGCCATTCAGCAGAGGACTTAATTCGACATAAGAGATGGCGGATAAGGCCCAAGGGAACAGAGAAATCAGATAGATCCAGAAACCCGTTCGAAAGGCGGTTGTCTGCAACTTGATTCCTCTTTGGTTGATAATTAAGATAAATAGGCCAATTAAAAATAGAAATAGCCAACCATTGTACTGGAAATGTAAGTATACGTAGATTGTCCTATCGAATAGATCTGTTTCTTGGAGACCCATTGCCCCTAAGTACCCTAATCCGAATGGGGCGAGTGTTGATATGAACAATGCGATTAATGAACCATGCATAAATAAGGTACCTACTTTAGGAAGCTGATCGTGCGCTTTTAATTGTCGATGAATATAAACAATCGCCCAATATTCAACAAATATATGTATGGTAGACATGATGATGGAATACATGGCATAGCCTTCATACAAAAAGGCAAAAAACATCATGATGGAAACGATGAAGATCGCCAACGTAAGGAACATCGCGTGTCTTTTGTTTTTGATTTGTGGCCATAAGATCGCTAGAAATATAACGAAGAGGCCAAGAAAGGCCCAGCCTAAAATGGCGAGATGGGAATGCCCATGTAAAATATGATCATAAGCAATCAGTGGATTGGAAAGGAATGGATACCATCTCATCCACATCCCGGAAAGTGCAGTAACGATAAATAGAAAAAAAGTTGCATGAATAAAATACCTCGGCATTGCTTTATTCCTCCTATTGCATCAACTATCACTATCATCAATGACTTGCGGGAAAGATGCAATCGAAGGCAAGTAAAAAGGAGGATATTTCAAGTGTTTATGTCTAAAGTAAGAACAAGCGCTGATGAATAGCATCTCTTTTACGTTGCGCGATTAGAAGGTATGATAATCGTGGACGTAAAAAAAACTGATCCACAAATCAGTTCTTTGTGAATCAGTTTTCCTAGCTTATTTATAAGGTTTATTTAAGAAATAAAGTCCGATTGTACCAGGGCCAGTATGTGCTCCAATAACAGACCCAATCATTTCAATAACAATTTCTTTCGTACCAAATTTTTCTTTTATCATGGCAGCTAATTGTTCGGCCCTTTCCAGATCATCTCCATGGTTGATGCCGATAACTTGGTTTTCAAGATCGATTCCCCGATCTTCCATAATTTCTAACATGCGACTTAAGACCTTTTTCGATCCCCGTATTTTTTCAAGGGGAATCAATGTACCATCTTCCACATGTAATATTGGTTTGATTTTTAATAAGGATCCGACAAAAGCGGCTGTTTTACTAACCCGTCCACCTCGGTATAAATATTCTAAGTCATCAACCGTAAAGATATGCTCCATATGTTCTGCATGATATACTGCCATCTCCATGATTTCTTCAGAAGTAGCACCTTCTTGCGCCAGTTTTGCAGCACGAAGTACGGCGAGGCCATAACCAAGAGAAGCGCATTTCAAATCAATAACATGAATAGGGGCCTCTGGATGTTCTTCTTTAATTTTCTGTTCCACCATTTTTGCGGTCTGGTATGTGCCTGATAACGCTGATGAAAAAGCTAAATAAACGAGCGGTTGCTCTTTCTCCATATAAGATGTGAAGATTGTCTGAAAGGTTTGTGGAGAAACTTGAGAAGTTTTGGTATCTGCTCCCTCTTTCATGGCATCATAGACTGTCTTCGGTGTGATATCTACTCCATCTTTATAATCCTTACCATGTAAATGAACGGTCAAGGAAGCCCGATCGATATCATATTGTTCATAATAAGTATCTGTTAAATCAGATGCAGAATCAGCTAGAATTTTAACATTCATTTCTTTTCCCCCCAATTCTAGAGTAAATTCTTGTATTTACTCTATATTAAGGCTATAAAGGGTTATAGTCAAAGTATTATTATTTAATGTAGGATAATATTTAACAAATCATGTTAAAATGAAGAAGGTTTATGTTGATTAGGAGGTTGATCATGTTTTTAGTTGAGGCAAAACGTATTGTTATGGTGATTGTTAGTTCATTTTTACTTGCCGTATCACTTAATTTCTTTTTAATCGATGCGAATGTTTATGCAAGTGGGTTTGCCGGGGCAGCACAACTGGCATCAAGTGTATTTAATGATTTTTTAAATATTAATATTAGTGTTGGTGTCTTGTTGTTTCTGTTTAACGTCCCCGTGATAATTATTGGTTGGTTTAAAGTGGGGAAAGGGTTTACGATTTATAGTGTTATTTCCGTCGTTTTTGCAACGTTGTTTTTAGAAATACTGCCTGTGATCTCGTTCTCAGATGATATTATTCTTAATGCGGTCGTCGGTGGAGTGATCGGTGGTGGTGCGGTTGGATTTACCCTGAAGCTCGGTGCATCAACGGGTGGTATGGATATTGTGGCGATGATTCTTTCGCGGATGAAGGATCGACCAATTGGAACCTATTTTTTAATTCTTAATGGGATCATTATTGCGATGGCAGGTATTTTATATGAACCTGAGAACGCGCTTTATACCATGCTAACGCTCTACATAACAACACTTGTGATTGATGCGATTCATACAAGACATGAAAAAGTAACGGCGATGATCATTACAAGGAAAGCACCTGCATTACAGAAAGCGATTCATGAAAAATTAGTCAGAGGGATAACCATCCTACCTGCAAAAGGAGCTTATACAGGGGAAGATAAAAGTATGATGTACCTCGTGATTACGCGGTATGAATTATACGATTTAGAACAAATCATCAATGAAGTGGATCCGAATGCCTTTACAAATATTGTCCAAACAACAGGGGTATTTGGATTCTTTAGAAAAGATGGATAAACAATAGGAAGAGGGTAACTATTTATGAGGTATTTTTTAATCATTGTTAGCTTTTTATTCGTGGTAGGCTGTAGCAGTAATGAGGAGCCGACTGCAGATCCAGAAGAAACAAATGAGCAAACAGAGGAAAGTAATGTATCCATTAGTTTTAGTGAGGTAGATGTCCGGATTGAAGATAAGGAAGTCCAAGTAGATGGAGCAGCTCGGACGGATGAAGATACCTTCTATTATACGCTTGAACAAGGGGAAACGGTCATCGTGGAAGAAACAGAAGTATCGTTAGAAGATGCGGAAGGTGATTGGAAGCCATTTGAATTTTCCGATACATTTGAGAAGTATGACGAAGAGGATGAAGAGGTTCCTGTAATTCGGTTGTATTTGAAGGACGGGGATGAGATCATCAATCCGAACTATGTACCAATTGATCTCGTGAATTTCTAAATAGGTTAAGGAATTTCATAATACCGGTTTAGTGCAACGCCGGTACGACATACA
>Ga0209487_1001834_pt1 | contig 17620 bp, 20 predicted proteins | sample Poulit2012_FD_187524 | JGI IMG/M metagenome (GOLD analysis project Ga0209487, IMG submission 187524) | Agricultural soil microbial communities from Georgia to study Nitrogen management - Poultry litter 2012 (SPAdes) (version 2) | ecosystem: Environmental > Terrestrial > Soil > Agricultural land...
GACAGCTTTCCGAGACCGACGCCCAGACGCTGATCAAGAACTACCTCGAACGGCTCGGACCACAACTATCCCCATGACCGCGCCGACGTCCTTGCGACCGTCACGAACGTCCTGCCCCGCAACATCTAAGCGAGAGCGCGATGTCGAGCAGGCTCTCATGGATCGACTGCAAGACACGCTCCTGGAGTTCGGCCGCGGTATGGCTCTCGTGGGGCGGCAGTTCCACCTTCCCTTCGGTGATGGCACAGAGTTCGTCATCGATCTCCTGCTCTTCCACGTCGATCAACCTCGATACGTGGTAGTGGAATTGAAGGTCGGGTCGTTCGAGCCAGCCTTTGTGGGGCAGCTGGGCGCGTACGTTGCGGCTGTCGACGGTGAGCTGCGCCGGCCGGCGATACATGCCCCGACTATTGGGATCTTGCTGTGCACCGACAAGTCCGGCCCGACAGTGCAGTACTCGCTGGCGTCCACGGCCGCTCCGGTTGCGGTGGCTGACTACCAGGGGCTTCCAGCGGAGGCCCGTGGGGCGTTGCCCACTGCGGCGGAACTTGAGGCTGTCATCGACAGTGAACTGGATCGCTAACAGTGATCGAGCTGTCCCTGGGTTCACCTTGGAAACGAGCTGCCTGATTAGTGGCCTTGCTTGGCGCGGATGGTGGTGATTGCTGCTCGGGCGCGTGCGTAGTCCGCGACGGGGATCTGGTCAAGGGTGTGAGGGCAGCGGGTACAGGTGACTTGGTGAATGGCGAGGGCGACACTCTCTAGTTCGTGCTGGTCCAGGTGTGTGAGGACGCGTTCGGCCAGTGCGCGTTCGACGAGGGAGTCGTCTTCGTCTGCTGTGCTCATGTACGGCTGTCCCCGGGTTCAGGTGTTGGGGGTGGTGAGGATGACCTGGACTTCGGCGACCTGGTGTTGGCGGGTGGTGCTCAGGTCGATCGGGATGGTGCCGGTTTGTCCGCCGCCGGACCATTCGACGGCCCAGTAGGAGGTGGCGGTGATGGTGAACGCATCGCTGGGTTGGCCGGCGCTGGTGTCGGTGTACATGTATCCGCAGGTGGGTGAGACGGCTGCGTCGGCTCCTGTGGTCCCTGGCGGGTCGTAGGACGGATCGTAGGGCGTTCCTGGGGCATCCTCGCCAGTGCAGGTAACGCTGCCGCCGTCGCCCATGGTGTATTCGATTCGGTCCAAGGTCGCGGTCGCTGTCACGGTGAGGTCGCCATCGCTGGCGCTAGTGGTGATGGGGCCTGTGGTGTTCTCGGCGGGGTTGTCGACCCACAGCCAGGTTGGGAACCCGTAGATCGCTGGCTCGTCGTTATTCGGGGTGATGCCAATGTCGCCGGCGGACAGGTTCATCTGGGCCACTGCTCGCCGAGCAAGTTCGGCGGGCGAGGGCCCTTCATCAGGTGGGCCGGCTGCCCATCGGAGGGAGACACCGACGCCGCAGCCGGCGTCGGCGTCGCAGTCGACGCGTTCGGGTGCATCGTAGGCGGTGCACTGGATGATGACTCCGTCCTCGTCCTCGTGGCCGGCCCATACTGGGTGGTCCTTATCGGGCTGCGGATCAGCGACCTTGACGTAGCAGGTCCCATTCCAGATCCCGGCGCTGGTCTCACACTCGACCGTGGTGCCCGGCCCGTAGGTGCACTCCCGGTTGCCGATCGGCTCGGCGTTCCCTCCGCCCTCGTCACCGCCGCCGGTGCCTGGATTATTTCCCACGCCTTCTGGGCAAACCACGCTTACCTGCACTTCGCCGAGGTCATTCTTGTACTCCTCGGTCCAGCAGCCCTCGGGGACGTCTGGTGCGGCGTGTGCGGGTGCGGTTGCCCCGACGATGCTCGCGGCTCCCAGCACCATCAGGGCGAGTGTCCAACCGAGTGCGCGGCGCAGCCTCAGCATGACGACTCACTATCTGCCTCGAACGTCATCAGCGACCAGCCGAGTTCCGACTCGGGTTGGCCCATCACCTCGATCTCGGTGGGGAATCGATGGTCCGGGATGCCTGACGTCCTCTCCTCGTTTTCGCTGCCGTCCTCGTTGAGATAGACGACGCTGCGTGCGTCAATGCAGAGGTCGAAGGTGACGGTGTCGAAGCCTTCGGCGTCCTCGGGTGCTTCTTCCCAGTTGGTGGCTTCGATGGAGTACACATCGTTGGTGCCCTCGGTCGAGATACCCGCTTCAGCGTCTTGGCGGTAGCCGCCGGAGTGAAGCTGCCAGAGCTCGTCATCACCGGTGAAGAACGGGAAGAGGCGGGGTTCCCAGTTTTCGTACCCATCCTGGCGTACCTCGTTGGCGGTGGCGTAGAAGTCGAGGATGAAGTCCTCGGCCGCGGCGATCTGGTCGTCGCGGTAGGACTGAGACGGATCGTCGGTGGGGGGCTCCGTGGTGGGGTCCTCGGTGGGTTCGGTCGTGGTCTCGTCGGTGGTGGGGTCGGTGGAGGCCTCTCCCCCACCGGTGCAGGCGGTGAGGAAGAGCACGGTCGTGGCGAGGAGGGCCGTGGCGGCCAGAGGGTGTCGTATACGCATGGTCGTCCTCCCTAGATGGCGGCCGGTCGGTGATGGTCGGCTGCGGTGGTGGCGCGGATCTGATCGATCAGGTCGACGGTGTCGGTCTCAGGGTCGGCGTCGTGGTCATCGAGCGCGGTGTGGAGCTGGTCAACGATGCGGGCGGTCTCCTCGTGGTCTCCCTGTGCCCATGCGGCTCGGATGAGGTAGCGCCAGAGGGACTCGTCGTGGAACTGCTCCTGGCAGGCTTTCAGACCGGTGCGGGTGGCGGTCTCGGCGGTGATGGCCTCCCCGGCGAGGAGTGCGCGGCGGGCGGTCTCGCGAGCGATGTCGACGATAGTGGAGGCGATCTCGTGGGCGTAGGGGTCGGCCCAGAGAAACCTGTTGGCGCGGATGCGGGTTTGCCCGGGTCGTTCCCGGTCGAAGGGGTGGGACCGGACGAGGTTGAGGGCCTCGGTGAGTTGGTGGGTCGGGGTGGTGGTGATGTCATCGCCGACGAGCTCGAGGAGCTGGGCCCAGTCGGTAGTTACCGCAGGGTCTAGGTGGTAGAGGCCGTCATCGCCCACTAGGGGGAGGTAGGGGTCACCGGTGGCGGGGTCAGTGCCGAGCCAGCGGCGGGCTCGGGAGATGGCGGAGTTGCGGGTGGCTTTGGTGGGCTCTCGACCGGGCCACAGGTCTGCGGAGAGGCGCTTATGGTCGACCCCTGGGTGTAGCGCGAGGTAGGCGAGGAGCTCGAGTGCCTGGACGGTGTCCTTGCTTGCTGGGCCAGTCCCGCGTGCACCATCGAGTTCGACCGCACCAAGGATTTCGATGACTGGCCGGTGCAGGGTGTGCACCGCGGCCGCCGCCTCGTCGTGGTCGCGGGCGTCGTCTTCCGCGCCCGGGTGGGGCTCGGCCTCTTGTTCCTCGTCGAGCTCAGCCGGTTCCGCGCTGTCGTCCTCGGCGGTCTGGAGGTGGATGTCGATGTCGTCGACGGTGACGGTGATGGGTACTTCATCGAGCGCGGGCTCATCGATGGTCTCGAGGCCGGCCGCCCACTCGGGCCCGGGCACGGTTTCCTCCGCCGCGGCGAGGACAGTGAGGATCTGGGTGTACTCGCTGGCGGTGAGCATCTGGGGGCGTACGCGCAGGCCGGCCGGTTCGAGCACGCCGGAGTCGGCCTCGTCTAGGTCGAGGGTCCACTGGCCGGTGTGGGCGTCGGCGGTGACGGCGGCGATCCCGACCCTGGGGACCCGGGAGACAAGCTCATCGAGCCGTTCGCGCGCTTCGGGTGCGAGCTGGGTGCCGACGAGCAGGATCTCGGGGGTCCAAGCGTCCTCAGCCACGCCACGGCCGCGGGCCTGGCTGAGGTCCTCGGCTCCGACATTGGTGAGGATCGAGGTAACAGTCTCGGCGCGCTTCTCCAGTTCCCGCAGTACTTCCCCGAGGCCAGAGACATACCGGATGCGTCCGGTGTCGACGGTGTTGGCGAGGTCGGGCAGAGTGCCCACGAGGGTGACCTGCAGGTCGTCGGCCCAGGGGCTGGTGGCGAGCTCGACCGCGAGGGCTGCGAGCGTGTCATGGGCGGTGGTGGGGTTTCCGCGCAGGTCGAGGTGCTCGGCATGCTCGAGGTCGAGCAGCAGGTGGGCGTTTTCTTCGTCGTGGCCGAGGGTGACCAGCGAGGGGTAGGGAGCGGTGCCGAGGTCGGTGGTGGTGGTGCGCTGGTCGATGCGGTCGGCGTCGATGGTCCAGATGCGCTGGTCCGCGGTGCCGCGCCAGGGGGCGGGCAGGGTGGCTGGTGTGGCCAGGTAGAGCTGGAACTCTTCCTCGGTCAGTCGTGCGGCACGGACGTGGGGCAGCTCCAAGTGTTCCTGCTGGTGCCATGCGGCAAGGTCGCGCAGTGTGGTGTCGACAGCGTCGAGGCCGATTGGGTCGGCGATTGCGCGTAGCCGGGTCTCCACGAGGGAGGTGCCTGGGTCGGTGTCTGGGACGGAGAGGCGGCGCCCGGGGCGTCGGTGTGCTTGGGTGCGTGCCCTCTTCGCGGCCAGGAGGCCTAGGACACCGACGGCGAGCAGGCCCCCGGCGCCGCCGATGGTACGCACGGGCCATCCCTGCTCGGTTTGTTCCGTGTCGATGTCGTTGGTGTCCTGGTCGGGTGTGGTCACCTGGCCAGCACCCTGCTCGGGCGCGGCGTCCTCGATGACGGGTGCCGGCGTCGCGGGCTCGGCCTGCTCCTCGGTGGGTGTGGCTGGCTGCTCGTCCGCGGGCCGCTCCTCGTTCTCGGGTGCGGTAGTTGTGGTCGGCTCTGCCGGCGTCTCGGGAACAGGTGCGGTGTCGCCGGGGATGGTGAGCATCCAGCCGGGCTGGATTAGGTCGGGATCGGTGAGCTGCTGTCCGTCGCCCTGGTTGATGTGGGTGGAGGCGTCGAGGATCTCGGGCCACTTGTTACCGTCGCCGAGTTGGGTTTCGGCGATTGACCACAGTGAGTCGCCGGCCTGGACGGTGTAGGACCGCTCCGCCGGTTCTGTTGCTGGTGAGTTCTCAGCTGGGATGGGAAGGAGTAGTTCCCAACCGCGTTCGAGCCAGTGCTGACTGCCTGGTTGGAGGCTGCGACCATCTGGCTGCGTGCGGCCATAGTTCAGCTCGGCGATCTCGAGCCACCGGGTTCCGTCATCGAGGTGTGCCTCGGCGATTGACCACAGTGAGTCGCCGGCCTCGACGGTGTACCGGGCATGCTCGCGTGGTTTGCTCTCGGCGGTTTGGTCGTCCTCGTTGGTGTTGTTGGCGGCCGCGGTGGAGGGTTCGGCGGGGGCACTGATGGTGGTGGCGGGGCTGGCGTCCGCGGCGGTGGCAGCTTGTCCGGTGTCGGCGTAGGCGGTGGTGGTGATGCCGCCGGCGGTGATCATGAGGACGACGGCGCCGACCAGCCCGCGGGCAAGCTTCTGCTGGATCTGCAGCCCTGGCAGTCGTGGCCGGCCGGTCCCGCGGATGGTGGCGGGCACCTCCATAAGGATCGGGATGGTGATGCTGGCCCACGCGATCCACCCGATGACGGTCACGGCGGAGATGTACAGGTCCGCTCCGGCGGGCGTGGTGAGCCAGAACCACAGCTCGTCGGCGGAGGCAGGCAGAGCGTCTGGGAGGGGGTTGCCGCCGAGGAGGATGAGCGCAGCTGGGAGCCCGATGAGCATCAGGCCGATCGTGAGCAGTGCCGCTAGGCCCTTGATGGTTCTCATGGTCTAGAACCTCCACTCTCGGTGCTGATGCCTTCGGCGATCCGTGCGGTGGCCTGCCCGGTGCCGGTGAGTGAGGTAATGCCGATGATGGGCAGGAAGATCGTGTCGTAGGTGGCGGTGGTGGTGGCGGTGACCTGATCACCGCTGATCGCCACGGTCCCGTCAACACCCTGGACTGACAGGGCATGTTCCGCGGCAGAGATGGCCGCCGTGTGGTCGGCGACCGCTCCCCCACCGGACTGGGCGCCCTGGGCGGACAGGTGTTGGCCGGCGATGCGTGCGGCCTGCTGTGCTGCTGCGTTGGCATGCTCGATGGCGTTGAGTTTCCCGCCGCCGTCGACCACGAGCCCGATGACGAGCATGAGAGAGATGGCGATCCCGACCAGGAAGACGGTCTGGCTGGCGCCGCGCTCGGAATCTCGACGCAGTGCCGCAACCCGGGTGCTGATCCAGGACATGGTTACCCTCCCCTGGGCCGGTAGGCGTCGAGGACGGATTGCGCCTCGTGTTCGAGGGTCAAGGATGGCCCGACGGGGATCCAGACCAGGTCCGAGAGATTGAGCACGCAGGTGACTGAGACGTCCACGGTGCCGATGTGCCCGGGCGGGAGCGCGAAGGCGGAAGTGTCAACGTTGACGTCGGTGCTGGCGCAGTTCAGGCCCTGGTTGGCCAGCGTGGTGTCGGCGATCTGGCTGGCCGCGTCGCGGGCCTGGCTCTCGGTCTCGGCGCTGGATGCTGCCCGTGCCGCCGCGTTCGATGCCTGCTCGATGGAGGAGTTCGCGAGGGCGTAGCGGCCCCCGAAGAGCATGAGGCCAAAGATCGCCATCACGGCAGGGGCGAGCAGCACGACCTCTAGAGTCGTTACTGCCCCCCGTTCACTGTCTTCGGCCAGTCGGGCCCTTAGGCGGCGGATCATGGCGTCCACCCTTCGAGGGCGCTGGTGGCGGTCTGGTCGACGGTCAGGTCCCAGCCGGGGAAGTCGATGATCATCTGCGAGGACCCCCTGACGGTGACGGAGACGGTCTGCGCGGTGCGGGTGACATCGACGTGGTAGCTGCTGAGTGCATCGATCTGGCCGAGCAGCTGCCCGGCGGACTGGTGTGCGACCGCATCGGTGCCGCCTTCGAGGCGGGCCGCTTCGACCGCTTGAGATGCAGCCGAGCGTGCTGCATCTCGCGCGTGGAACCACATGGCGCCCTGCACGATCCCGAAGATCAGCGTGAGCACGAGCGGGAACAGCACGATGACTTCCACGGTGGTAGAGCCGCGGTCATGGGCACACTCTTCGGCCCCGCGGGCATGACGGGGGGTGTAGGAGCGGCCTAGGGAACGCACGGGTCAGAACGAGAGCCCGGCGACGCCATCGCTGACCAGGGTCGTGATTGCCGCGACAGCTAGTCCGACGAGAGCGAGGATTCCGATGATCCACATGACGATCTCGGTGGTATTCATGGTGTGTCTCCGAAGGGTTGTGTGTGGTGACGGATGATGCGTTGAGTGATGATTAGCCTCTTCCCTTTCTCCCCGTTGTGGTCTATACCTTGCCTTCTTCTGGCGTCGTTGGACAGGGGCTTAACCTGCTACGAGCCGCATCATCGCGGGGAACATGATGCCGAGGAGGAACAGGAATGCGGTGGTGACCTGCGGGAGGGTCATCCGGCCGGTCTCCTGTTTGGCGATGTTCTTCTCCTCTGCGAGCTGGGTGTTGCGCATCGTCGACGCTCGTGCCTGGAGGGTGTCGTAGACCTGTGCAGAAGAATCGCCCGCTAGGCGGAGGATGTCACCGATCTCTGCCAGTGCAGGTACCTGCAGTCGTCGACCTTCGTCCTGCAGTGCGTCCCAGGCTTTGCGGCCCTCCCACTGGGCCTGGTTGATCAGGCGGGCGATGCGTCGGAAGTGTCGATGGCCGGAGATGGTGGCGGTATCGACCAACGCTTGGTGCGCACCAGCGCCACTGATGCGAGCGATGGCCATGAGTTCGAGGTAGGTGGCTGCCGTGCGGGTGTACTCCACGCGCTCGGCGCGGGCGTCGTTGCGAACACCCATCACCGGGACGAAGAAGCACAAGCAGCCCAGGGCGAGAGCGGCGATCACTGGACCGGCAAGTGGAGGGATCGGAAGAGCACCCTGACTGAGAATGAAGGCGAACAGTGCCCCGACGAGAGTGCCGAGAAGTCCGAGCATGATCTGCTGGCCGAGGATGCGCTGGTAGGGCTGACCGACGATGGCGAGATCGGCCCTTGAGGGGATGAGGATGCTGGTCCGCTCATCGTCGGGGTTGATGTAGCGCCCGAGTCGGGTTCCGATCTGAACGCTGCGAGCGTCAAACCAGCTGGAGCTGGTCGTAGTGGGTGGAAGCCGGTCGGTCGGGGTGCCGTCGATTCGGTCCAGCGCCGAGCTCAACCGCGGATGACCGATTAGTAGCTCGCGCAGGAGGAGCATGATCCCGCTGGCACCCAGGATGCTCAGCAGGGCGGAGAGCATCATGACGTCAGCTCCTCGTTAATGTTGAGGAACCTGGGAATTGGACGGCCGGCGCTGATCCGTCGCATCCAGAGCAGCGTGAGCATGAATGCCCCGACGAGGAGGACTAGGACGACCTGGCCCAAGGGGGTGGCGTACGGTGCCGCTGTGGCTGGGTTGAGCATCCCCAGCACGAGCATTCCTGTGCTGATGACGGCCACAACTCGCACTACCCATCGGGGCATGGCTCGTTCTGCCTCCACGTCCTCTCGGACCCGAACGTGGTCCTGGACAGAGTCGGCCAGTGAGGACAGTGACTTGGCGACCCCGCCCTGGCGTAGCCGGCTGCCCTGGATGATCGTGGCGGCGATGACGTCTGCGAGCCGGTCGTCGATCTCGTCGGCCCACAGTCGCATCGCCCGCTCCAGCGGCTGCTGGGCTTCGATGCGAGCGACGAGGCGACTGACTGACCCGCGCAGGGCTGGTGGTGCCGAGTCCAGTGATGCGGTGATGGCGTCGGTCAGGGTGAGGCCGCCGCCGACGGTGAGACCGACCAGGCTGCGTGTCCAGGTGTCGAGCGCGGTGAGGACCTCGAGGTCGATGCGAGGGGTGGATTCTCGGAAGAAAGCGACTAGGCCAACTGCGATGATTGGCCCTAGGACGATCATCATCACCCACTCGCTGATCAGCATGGCGCCGATTCCTAGGGCGAGCCCGAGTAGGGCCAGCTGGAGGCGGCGGGTTGATCCCATCAGGATGCGGATTCGCGACCAGGTGTTGCGGTGGGTTCGTGGCTTCGGTGCGGTGGGGGTGGCGCCAGCGATGATGAGCAGCACTGCGATGCTGATGCCGGCGGCCAGCCCGAGGACAGTCAAGGTGGTGGTCATGCCGTGCCCTCCCCCGCGCTGGGCCAGAGACCACCCGGGTGGTGGTTGAACAGTGACTGATCGAAGCCGGCAGCCACGAGGTCGTCGATGAAGGAGGGGGCGAGGTTGGGGACGGCCTTGCCGTCGGCGTCGGGGGTGAACACTGGGTGGCCGCTGGGGTGGTTGCTCTCCCCTGCTTGCACCTCGAGCACTTCGCTGATGTAGCGGTGCTTGCGGCCGTTGGCGTCGATATCGGTGCCGATGAAGACGACAAGGTGGAAGAGGCGGGAGACCAGGCGTGAGGCGTACTCGTAGGACCCGGTGTACTGGCCGACGAAGTCGACCAGGCGGTCGATGACGGTGCGCGCGTTGTCGGCATGGATGGTCGACATGCTCCCGCCGCCGTGCTGCATGACGTCGACCAGGGCGCCGACCTCGGCGGAGGAACGGGCCTCGCCCACGATGACCCGATCCGCGTTCTCCCGTAGTGATCCCCAGGCAAGATGCTCGGTGGTGACCTCACCACTGCGTTTGCCGTCCGGGGTGAATTCCCCGGTCCAGGGCTTGGCCTCGAGAGCCACGACCTCCGGGTGATCGACATCTTCGTGCAGATACAGCTCGTACTCAGTCTCGATCGTGACGATCTTCTCAGAGGGAGGAATCTCCCGAGCCAGCGCCCGCAGCAGAGTGGTGTTGTGGGTCGGTACGTACGCCCGAGTGACGAGGTAGAGAGAGGACGGCGAGTCCACTGTGATGCAGCGGACCGGAACGGGAGGAACGGGGCGAACACTCACGATGTGTCGAGTGTGAGGTCCCCCATGGTTGTTCTGTTGGCGCCGCACCTTACGGGGCAACCGGAACACCGGTGTAGCGGTTGTCCAGGTCACGGTCCAGCAATCGCCACAGTCTCGTCCTTCCAGCACGGCCGCCTTGCTCCGTGTGCTGGGTTTGAAGCCGAGGGACGCGGCGAGTTCGGAGGCTTGAGCTGCTAGACGTCGTTTGGTGGTGTAGAACTCTGCAGTACCTGACGGTGTGCAGTGCCCATCGGCGTCCATAAGGCCCTGTAGAAGCGCCAGGCGCTGCTGGGCTGAAGCGCACATGTAGATGTCTGGAATGTGCTTGTTTCGGACAAGCCCGAGGCCGCGTAGGTGAGTTATCAGTCCGTTGCTGATGCCGTAGTCAACCCCGTCACCAGCGATCTTCGCCCAGGTGTATCCGGCGTCGGTGAAGGCGTCGAGAACCTCAGGATCGGTGGTGGAGATTCGTGCCTGACCGGCCGCACCATCTCCTAGCCAGATCCCGAGAAGGTAGGGATCGAGCGGGAGGTGCCGGCGAGGGTACTGAACTGCATCGGCCACCTCGATCGCAAAATCGTGGGTCCGCCAATTTGCTTCGTCATGAGTCCACAGTGGGCTCTCAGACAGGGATCGTGTGGACAGCACCTCCGCCTCCGGCAAGGGGGTGCGCGTCCGGATAGCTGTGTCCCGGGTGAGTGCAAGCTGCTTGAGCAGCGTTTGTCGCGAGTACGTGTGAGCGTCCCGGGTCCCGGCGCGAACCTGACCTCCAGGAGCCAGGTGCCGCGCTACCTCATAGAGCATGTATCGGTGGAAGGGGCCGACGAGTTCGCACGCCTTGGCGATAGTGATCTGCTCGTCCGGTCTCAGGTCTGCCTGACGTGAGATCTCCCAGAGCCGTTCCCGTTCCGCGGAAGGAAGCGCATACCGTGGCTGCTTTCGCGCCTGGACTGACTTGCGATGAGCGCGTCGAGTCACGCGCCAGAGATGGTCGGCATCGGCAGTGACCGTCGTGCCATCGTCGAAGGTCATCTCGAAGCACTCCCGGCCGTGCTGGACATCGTGTGCGGCGAGCACAGTGCACGGCTTCCCTGTTTCATCGAAGACCTCGTCCCCAGCGCGCAGCGCGCCCATCGTTGTCCAGCCGGAGGGGGTCGGGACGGGAGTGTCTAAGGCGAGGGCCTTTCCAGATCCTTGCCGTTTACCGCTGACGACGATGCTTTTGCCGGCCTGTACCGCGGCGGCTAGGAACTCCTCGAGGATGACATCGAGTTCGCCGAGTTCGCGGAGCTTCGCCAGCGTCGCGTCGGCGAACCGGTGGATACGCAGGTTGACGATCGGTACGCCCTGGGTGATGTGCGGATGTGAGGCGTGCAGACGCACCTTGCCCGGGAGAGCGAGATCGAGGAACGGACTGCCCTGGGCGAAGGAACGGCCCTGTCGGTCGGCGAGCTGCTGGAGATTGGAGATGAGCTCCTTGTCAGAGATTGCCACCGGTGGACCTTGGACGCGATCGCCGTTGGCGAGTTTGAGGAGGACGTGGTCGTGACCGTAGACGGCGACATTCTCCACTTCGGGGTCATCTACCAGCGGCTGCAGCCTGCCCAGGCCGACGAGGTCGTCGAACAGGGCGGCTTTGATCTGGCGGGAGTAGTCCTCATCCCAAGGTTCCCCATCGCCTCGGATCAGGCCGGCGACGTGGTCTTTGACGATCTGCTCGATGATGGCCCGGACCTGTTCGGGTTCGCGTCGCTGTCCGTCGCTGACAGTATCTGCAAGCCTGGGTGAGGCGGCGGCTCGTAGTTGCGCCACGTGCTGCCAGAATCGGGAACTGTGAGCCTGGTGAGGCGCCCGCGTGGTCGGTTCCTGATTGCGGCGGTTCCGTCGGGTGGTAGCAGCTGGCGAGGTGGGATGCACCATCTCGCCTGGGGCCGGTGCAGTGCCCGGTGCGGGGTCCGTGCCCTGGTTGTGGGCGGTCGATTCCTCGAACAGTGGCAGGTTGGTGGGGTCGTCCATTTCCGAAGTCGTGCTCATCGGGCCAGTCCTCCCCGCAGCAGTTGCTCGTTAGATTCGATCTGGGTGCGGATCTGCACACCAGCGGCTTCGTAGGACCGCACGAGCGAGCTCGTGGCATGTTTGCGTCCTGGCTGCGCCCCGACGGAGTACACCTCAGCGTTCACCGGGTCCCACGGCACCTCGGCTATGGCAGATAGACCAGTCACCTTGCTGACCTCTCGGGTGGCGTAGGGCCGCCCGGGCCCGACGGGCAGCAGGGACATACCGGTCAGACCGGAGTCGGTGCCTGGCCCATGGGCGGTGAGTCGTCGGGCGTGGTGGCGGGCAGCGTAGATGTCGGGTAGACGGGTTCCTGTGACCAGGATGCTCAGGTCGGCGCCGTTGACCAGGCCGTCCCGGTCGTCGGGTTCGGGCGTGAGTCTGCCCAGGTCGACGATTGCGTCCACCCCGGACTCGTCAAGGCTCTTCAGCGCGGTGATGAGGACTGGCCATAGTGAGCGCACCGACTTCGCAGCCGAGGATGAGGGGATCCCTAGGAGTACCTCGGCGTGGCCGGTGAGTGGCACCGTGTGGTCACGAAGAGTCCACTGGTGTGGGGACTGGTACTGGGCGACGGTGAGGCTGGTGAGTCCTCGGGAGAGGTCCCACTCCCCTCTCTTGTACCCGGCCGGGATGGATGCGCCGGATAGGTCGGCCTCGACCAGGATGACCGGGCGGGGCCAGTACATCGTGAGTCCGAGGGCGCTGGTGGTGGTGCCTGGAGCTCCGGTGGCGTGGGTCAGTGTGATGACAGCCATCGTCAGTCCGCCTGCACGGTGTCGATGACGAGTGCGATCCGTCCGGTGGCAGCGCGCGCGGCGAGTGCTGGCGCGTCCTCTTCGGGTACCAGAAGGTCGATGATGACGGTGGGTGAACCGTCGGCGGCGGGGGTGGTGGACAGGACAGTTGCTGGCAGCGTGGTCGGAGTCTCACTCGGAGGGTCTCCTTGAGATGGCGGGGTGTCGACGATCCTGACGTGGTCGTTGGCAGCGAGATCTTGAGCAGGTAGCTGGGTTGTTGAGAGAGCGATACCGACCACGCTGTAGCCGGGCTCTGGAGCGAGTTCCATGGTCACGGCCGCGGTGGTGAGAGTGGATCCTGGCAGCAGATCAACGGCGGCGTATTGGCCGACCACATCCTCAAACTGGGAGGCCTCGAAGACGGCGAGTGTGGTGTCGGAGGGCACCTCGACGGTTGTGAGGTCGTCGGGCTCGATCTGCTCGCCGCGGCTGACGGTAGCGGCCAGGGCGAGAACCTGGGTGGATTGGCCGGAGGAGCTCAGTGCTGCCATGAATCCCAGGAAGAGGACGACGACGAGGACGACGCCGAGGGCAATGAACCCGGGGCGGCGTCGCTTGGGCACAGACGGGAGCTCGCGCCGGCCTTCTAGCGGTGGCGCCGGCTGAGTTTGCATGTCCTGTGTCATATCGGCCCCCGATGGCGGATTAGTTGAAGTAGGCGTGCAGAGCCCTGGAGACAAGGTCGGATCGGTTCTGTGCGCCGGTTTCCTCGACGAGGCTGTCCAGGATGTCCTCGTTGCGTTGCGTGAGCCGCAGCGTGAGCTGAATGCGATCGACCCCGTCCTGGCGACGTCCACGAGGTGTGCGCTCGAAGAGCGAGCTGCCAGTTGGTGCAGGCTCCTGGGTTGCCCTGAGAGCGTCGAGGTTCTGCTCGATAGCATCGAAGACGGTGGTGGTGTAATTGGTGCCTGGGTGCTTGTTGATGTGCTCACGCAAGCGGTCGCGCAGTTTGATATCGACGTAGACGGCCCGGTTGGCGGACCTACCGGTGGCAGCTGACGCCGGCGGCTTCGGCTGAGCCTTCGGTGCCGCCTTCCCCCGGGTCTGGGCCTTCTTCGCACCTGCCCTCGCCTTGGCTTTGGCAGGCGGCTCGGATGTCTTACCTTGCTCTTCGCTCGCCTCGGTCTCGGGCTTGGGCTCGGGCTCGGGTGTACTCATGCGTGGCAGGCGGTCGAGTCCTTCAACACGCTTTCCGAACGCACCGGCAAGATTCTGGCTGCCGATGCCGCGCTTCTCAGGGCTCATCGTCCACTCTCCTGCTGCTGTTGAGCGAGGGTCTGCTCGGCTTCTACGAGTCGGCCCAGGATTTCCTGCGTCAAGGACTGGTAGTCCTGAGCGAGCGAGCCTGCCGAGGCCGCCACGACAGGGGCAGTCGACTTGCTTCGTAGCCGCTTCCAAAATGGTTCGGCCTGCTCCACGAGCACCTCGAGCTCGTGCGGCGCCTTCCCGTACTCACGCACGTCGTGTGCTGCGGACTCGACATACCGGATGGTTGTATCGAACAGGGGCGCCTCTCCCCCGAAGTCCTCGTGCATGGCCTGGAATGCGCGACGACGAATTCTGGTGGACTGCTGCCCAATGCCAGTTAGGCAGATGCCCAGCAGCTCGAGGGTTGGATTCGCTTCCTGAGCCTCGCCGTATTGCTCCGCCATCGTGGACAGTCCCTTACGGCTCGAACTGTCAGAGCGGGCCGGGATGATCATGTATCGGGCCGCGACCAGAGCGAGGTCGACGAGCTCTGGGCTCTTGGGCGGAGTATCAATGAGGATGACGTCGTACCTCCCGGCCACGGGCTGCAGCGCCTCGGCGAGAGCCGCACGAGAGAGGTCGCCGCTAATGAGAGCCCGCTGGACCTCATAGGTCCTGCGCCCACCGCAGACAGCATCGAGATTGGTACGTACACCACTGAATGGGCGCAGCTCCTCGCCGTCGATAAGCGCTTCAGCCAGGGCGTCAGGGTTGACGCCGGATTGGGTGGTGTAGCCGAGATCCTCCCCCAGGTTGGCCTGCGGATCGAGGTCGATGAGTAAGACTCTGTGCTCGGCCTGGGCAAGCAGAGCGCCGATGGCCGCTACGAGCGAGGTCTTGAAGACGCCACCCTTGTCGTTGGCGAACGCAATAGTCCGCCGTAGGAGGAGTCGATCGATGTCGGCCATGTGCGATTCCCTTGAGGCTTTGGCTGCAACCTGACATTTCAGCTGCGACTGCAGGATGCGGGTGTATGTGCATCTGAGGGTAGTCAGTCCGACCGCGAGACGCAAGAGGCACGACAGATAGCAGACGTGAGGGTTGACTGCGAGGTGTTAGAGGTGCAACAGCGGATGAACAGCGAGCGACCCATCATAAGACGACGGTCAAACAGCAAGACACCCGCAGGAAGATACGCAGTAGACATGCAGGGCGCATGGGGTATACACGCGGGCCACCATATGGTGCGCAATAGAAACGCAATATTAGGTCATCGACCGCTGGGTGTGTTGGCGCGGTCCACGACCGCCAGGCGGAGCTTCCGGACTGCTCGCGAGCACCGTTGGTCCAGGGTGCCGCGCGTGATGCTCAACTCGGCGGCGATCGCCTCACGGGTCTCGTACCGATTGCCGGTGGTCGGGGTGTAGCAGCGTGCCAGCAGGGACGTTTCGGTAGAGCTAAGGATCTTATGGTCGCGTGCCCAGGCGAGCAGCTCGAGGACCTCGAGGTGCGGATCGGTTCGGTCGGCTTCTTGAGCGCGCTCGTCAAGGTGGTTGATAAGGGCGTCGTGGTTGACGTCTTCGGGTCGGCGGGGTCCCCCGTAGCGCTGCGAGCGTCCAGCGACCGCATTGAGGGCTCTGGTAGTCAGGTAACTGACGATGCGTACCTGACGGTCGCGGGGGAGTGCGGTAGCGGCTTCGATGATGGCGATGACGGTTGCTGCTTCGGCGTCTTCGAGGGTGTCGAACCGGTGCTGGCATCGCCTGGCTGTGGCACGGGTCCAGTTGTACAGCGCGCGTAGAACGACCAGTGTCGCGAGCGTGTCCCCGTTCTGGTGTTCGCGGGTGAGGGCGAGGTATGTCTCATCGGGGCGGTGGTCGCGTGCGGCGTCGACGACGTCGTCGAGGTTGCGGCATTCCCTGAGGCACTTGTGCCTGGATGTCCAGGCCTTGAGGCTGGCTCCGGCGCTGGGCGCATCGACTTCGGTGGCCCATTGGTGCCGGAGTGCGGCAAATGGTGAGGCTGTCGTGGCGGACATCGAACTCCCCTTTCGTCGGTCCGCTCTTGACGCTCCTCGCGGCGGCTTGCGCGCAGGGGCTTGCGCAATCGCAACAGTCGATGTGATATAGATCACAGCGACTGTCCGATGTGTGTTTGTGCAGGTCAGGGGCTCGCGCGTGACGCGTAAGGAACTCGTTCTCTTTGCTGGCAGGTGTCAGATCCAGCGCTGTGACTGCACGTAAGGAGGGGTATGAGTGTTACGCCCCTGGATACCGACCTGGAGGATCTGGCTCTGATCCATGCCCTCGAAACGGAGATTCGAGCTCTGCTCCTTGAGGTCGAATTTGACCCGCTCGCCGGTGAGATTCAGGCCGTGCAGTTGTGCCAGTTGCTGCAGAGCAGCAGAGCGGTACGGGCCAGGAGCATTTACCGGCAGATGAGGACGCTCATCGAGTCCGACCACGGGGGAGGAGCTTGATGTTGGGCGTGTTGAAGCGGCCCGCAAAGTCCCCCGACGGGAAGACCTCTGGGGGGAGGCAGGGGCAGGACGAGCAGATGCAGTGGACGCGAGGTCCAGATCTGGCTGCCACATTGATGAAGATCGGCTTCTGGGTACTCCTCGTCCTTGGAGGTATCGGCGGGCTGGGCACGCTGACCTCCACTTCGGGGGCTGGACAGTCTGCATCCGACGGTGGTTCGGGTGACCGTGGGCAGGAACGACAGCTCGCGCAGGGGCATGCACTGCAGGTGGCGCGAGCATGGGCGAGCGCTACGCAGGAAGACCCGGGTCAGGTCACTGAGCTGCTGCCACAGCTGTCGGTGAGCGACTTGCCTGCCGCTGTTGACCCGGTGATTGATGTCGTGGTCCAGAACGCTGAGCCAGTTGATGAGTTGACCTGGGCGGTGACGGTAGCGGTGACTAGCCGAGCTCCCGGAAGTGAAGATGAGCAGGCGCCGCCGCCGACCACGCAGTATCTACGCATTGCCATCGCTGTCGACGGACACTCGGCCCAAGTACTGACGCTACCGGCGATCGTGGCGGGACCCGCGCCGATGATGCCACCGGAGCTCGCCTACCCCAGAGAACTGCCTTCGCGCTCGGAGGTCGCAGGTTCCATTGGCGGCTTTATGTCGGCGTTGCTGACCGGTGAGGGCGACGTGGCGCGTTACAGCACCCCTGGCGCTGAGACGAGTCCCGTAACGCCGGCCCCCTACGCGGAGGTTCAAGTCACCGAGGTCCGAACGATGCAGACCGACAACGACCCGATCGCATCTCCTATCGGCGGACAGGTGCTGGAGGTGTTGGTGAGCGTCACGGCCTCAACGGAGGACCGCACAGATCGGCTGCAGTATCCGCTGCAGCTCACTGCCCGAGACGGCAGGTGGGAAGTTACGCAAGTGCGCTCTGGTCCGTTGATGAGCGATGACATGCCAGACGAAGACCACAACTAGAAGAGAGCGGAATCATGGAGAACGGACTCATTGGCTGGCTGCACAGCATGATCACCGACGTGCAGTTGTTGTTCAGCGCAGTCGCTGTTGCGGGCGCGCTCGGAATCATCATCTGGACTGTCGTTACGAAGAGGACTCTGGCGGCCACACTTGGTTCGGCCATCGTGGCAGCATTCTTGGTCTGGCTCGTGGACAGCATGGGTATCACCGACATCGCAGGTCTGTTTGAAGGCACGTTTACCCAATGAGCGATCCGCAGCACGTCGAGGTCGGTCGGTTCTACAC
>Ga0209487_1001835_pt1 | contig 17619 bp, 21 predicted proteins | sample Poulit2012_FD_187524 | JGI IMG/M metagenome (GOLD analysis project Ga0209487, IMG submission 187524) | Agricultural soil microbial communities from Georgia to study Nitrogen management - Poultry litter 2012 (SPAdes) (version 2) | ecosystem: Environmental > Terrestrial > Soil > Agricultural land...
GGCAATACGATAACTTCTTCTAAAATGATGTTTTCTAAACTATCAATTGGTATTTCTTGAGCAGATAAATAATTATTTATCAGCAAAATTGATAAACAAGCGATAATAATTCTCATTTGAAATGAATTTAACTATTTACAATAAATTAAAACTCGATTTCAAAGAAAATACTACTACTTTCATTGTCATCTGAAATGCTTTCTCCTTTCAGAGTTTCTCCAATTTCATTTTCTAAAATCAAATTGATTTTCCAATAACCAGTCATGGTCAAACTAAGTTTTCCATGATAGAATAAATCAGCGCCTTGGGTTAAATCTTGATTGTTTGGGCTGCCATGATTTCCCATTCCAGGCATTCTTGGATCAATCTTTAAAACATAATCATTGATTAATGAATACTGATGCATATTTTCCATTGTATAAATGGCTGCCACCATATCATTGATAGCGACTTCTGGATCTTTAGGTTCGACAAGAGCGATTAAATAATTGTTATCATCATTTCCAACAAAACTAACAACCCTTCGTCTTTCAGCTTGTTGAACATGGATTGTATCAGACATTTCATAAGAAACTCCATCAATTGTATAATCTAAATTTAATTCCCAATATTCATCAGCATGAGAAGCCATTTGGAAAATGATAAATCCATGGTAAAGTGTATTGCTTTCATTGGTTTTTTCAATAGTAGAAAATGGAGCACTATGACTCATATTGTGCATATGCATGATGGGTTCCCAATTGATATCTACATTTGAAATTAATTGATCGTTATGATCTTTGATTTGAATATAAATTGAATTATAACCTTCGATCAATTTTCCATTTTCTGTAAAAATTGCAAGTTTATGACTTTCATTGGAAATTGTTTGAATTAAGGTTAAATGTTCTGTTTCGTTATGAATATTTGTATCGTTAAAATTATCGTCATCGCTTGAACAAGAGATAATAAGTGTATTTGCTAATATTAATAGCATGAAATATTTTAAAGTTTTCATTTGTGTAAAATTTAATTTAAATAAATAAGTTGTCGATTACAGTTTTATAATCGATTGGTAAATAATTGTTTACGAAGTTTTATTTAAATTAAAGTCGGAGGGTGTGAAATCTCACTTAAAAAATCAAAAGAATAATTGTTGATATAAACAAAGTTTGTAGAAAGTTGAATTTTATTTAATTGATTTTGAATTTTAATTTCAACTGAGAAATTGATCGCAATCTCATTTTTTAAAATATCTAAAAGAGAAACAGGTTCAGATTTATTTTTTTCTTGACCAGTGATTTTTGAAAGTTCACATTGACCATTACATTTTAATTCAGGTATGTCTTTGTTGACACAAAACAGTTCAATGAAAGTTTCATTTTCAAATAAATAAAAACTCAACAATAGATTGTTTTTTATTATGCTAAACAACATAATAAAACTTAAAATCCAAATCAATATGTTTTGTTTTCTATTCATTTCACACAAAGGTAGGGTGTTTTAACAACTTGGAAACTGAATTATATCAACTCTTTTAATTTTCTTTTAAGAAAATTTTAATGAATATTTCTTTAAATTATTAAATCATTAGGATAAATTTGTTTTTTTGAATTTTATAACTACAATGTTTCAAAGATTGCTCAAACAGAATGGAATCATTTTCTTGTTGGCTTTTCTCTTTTGTTTGCCTTGTCCTACAAAGAGAGAGCTGAAGAAGGTATTTGATATACCTGTTTCTGAGGTTGTAAAATTTGATGTAAAAAAGGGTCAATGTATTTCGATTTACGAATTTACTAATGATCAAACTTCAAATACAAAGGATATTAAAAGTGAATTTACATTCTTTTCAGAAGAAGATGAATTTACTTATCAAACCTTTCATTATACAAAGCATTCAGAGTATTTTTTGTATAATCATATACTTCGGACTTCCAAAGTTCCAATCTTTATACATCATGAGCAATATCGAATTTGATTGATTGATTAACTCTCACAAAGAAAACACTACCGTTTTTAGTTAATCAATTATAAAATCAAATTTAAAATGTTAAATCAACAAACATATACATACACAGGTATGTTTGCTACTGCATTGAGATGGGTAGCAGGCTGGACTTATTTTTCAGCATTTTGGAGAAGGTTAATCATCGATAACAAATTAATTCAAGATGAAGCTGGATATATAGGGGAGAAGTTCAACCACTTTTTACCCAATGCATTAGGAATCAAACCTATCATCGAATATTTAGTTCTGAATCCAGAAGCTTTATGGTGGGCGATGGTAATATTTACAATTGTGGAAGCGATTGTTGGATTGTTCCTAATTTTAGGATTATTTACGAGAATTGCGAGCATAGGAATGTTTGCTTTGGCGATGGGAATTTTGTTGGGTTCAGGTTGGATAGGTACGACTTGTTTGGACGAATGGCAGATAGGAGTTTTAGGAGTAGCATCGGGTTTTAGTTTGTTTTTTATGGGCGGTGGAAAGTATTCTTTGGACGAATATTTTCTTCGAAAGAAAAAGCCATTTACCCAAAAGAAATATTTTTCTTTTTTAGGTTCAGGTGTTTTGAATTTGAAGGAGAAGACAATTTCTATTAGTGTATTGGTCGGTTCAATTTTGATTTTTGGATTGACTTTATTTACGAATCAAGTATTTCACGGAGGAGTTTGGGGAACACTTCACAATAAATCCGTTCGACCAAAATTAGAAATTACGGATGCGAAATTGGCGGACAATCAACTAAAATTTATGTTGTATAGAGTAGAAGGAGCAGATGTTTATGGATCATTTTTGATTGGAGTTCAATTGTTGAATGAAAATGGTGAAATTGTTTTTGAGAGAAATCAAGAAGATTTGTCCCAATTGACTCAGGAAAATATTGAAAATATCTATGTAGCCAAAATAAAACCGGGTGCACATAGTTTAGTAATTCCTTTGGGCGCAAAAGCTATGATGAATTTTCCTTTGGAAGATTTAAATTTAGATCCTGGAAAATACGAGTTGAAGTTAATCGATATAAGTGGTTTGACTTGGTCGGTTGAAGTAAATAATTGATGTAAAGAATTGAATAGAGAAAATTTCATTGAAAAAATAGAATATAAACCGATGGAATCTAAGAAAGCTATGAAAATAGGTATTGATTAGATTTGTCATATGAAATATTCTCATTACATTTGCAACCTTAAATATAAAAATTATTATAGATGACTCATTATGAAACTGTTTTCATTTTAACTCCCGTTCTATCTGATGCGCAGGTGGAGGAAGCAGTTAAAAAAGTAGAAGATTTCCTAAAAGAGGAGAATGCGGAAATCGTAGCAAAAGAAAATTGGGGCTTGAAAAAATTAGCTTACCCAATTCAGCACAAGAGAAATGGATTTTACCATTTATTTGAATTCAAGACCGATAACCATGAATTGGTTTCAGCATTGGAATTGATGTACAAACGTGACGAGCGTGTGATCCGTTATTTGACTGTGAAATTAGATAAACACGGTATTGATTGGGCGGAAAAACGCAGAGTTAAATTAAAATCAGAAAAGTCTAACGCTTAAAACCAAACAACATGGCAATTGATGATTTAGCAAAAAAAGCAGCAAAAGGAGGAGAAAGCGAAATTCGTTATCTAACTCAAATCGATATAGAAACAAAGTCAGATGAGAAATTCTGTCGTTTCAAAAAGTACGGAATCAAATATGTAGATTATAAAGATCCTGATTTCTTACTTCAATTTGTAAATGAGCAAGGTAAAATTTTACCACGTCGTTATACAGGAACTTCAATGAAATATCAAAGAAAAGTGTCAACTGCTATCAAAAGAGCACGCCACTTAGCATTAATGCCTTTCATTGGTGATCAATTAAAATAAGTAGAACCTAAAAAGTAGAATAAAATGGACGTTATATTAAAGCAAGATGTTGAGAATTTAGGTTTTGAATATGAAATTGTTTCAGTAAAGCCTGGATACGCGCGCAACTATTTAATCCCAAGAGGAAAAGCAGTTTTAGCAACCGCTAAAGAAAGAGAAATATTGAATCAGCTTTTAGAAACTCGTAAAGCTGAAGAAGATAAATTAATTGCAGAAGCTAAAGAAAAAGTAGCTAAACTTGAAGGTTTAGATATCAAAATCGAAGCTAAAGTTGGATCTGGAACTAAATTGTTTGGTTCTGTAAACAATGCTGACTTGGCTGAAGCCTTGAAAAATGCAGGACTTGAAATCGAAAGAAAACACATCAGAATCCCTGGAAATACGGTTAAACGTATCGGAGCAAGCACAGCTAAAATCCGTTTCCATAGAGATGTTGAAGTAGATTTTGATTTTGAAGTTATCGCAGACAAAGAATCTATCAAAAAAGCTGAAGAAGCTGCAAAAGCTAAAGCTGAAGTAGTGAGAATGGATGCTGAAAGATTGGCTGCTGCTCAAAAAGTTGAAGAATCTTCATTCAAATATGATAACCCTTTGTACGCAAATGACCCTAAAAAGGAAGAAGTTGCTGAAGAGGTAAAATCTGAAGACAAAGAAGCTTAATTAAGTTTCTATATAAATTTAAAAAAGCCGTCTGAAAAGATGGCTTTTTTTGTATCTTGATATTTCTAAATAATATTTCTGACCGATATAATATTTGAAAATATAGATGCTGAAATAAATGAATTGAATTATAGAAATAAAAAAACCGTTTCAATTTTGAAACGGTTTGATGTATAAAAGTTTGATATTATCTTCTTTTAGATCTTCCTCTTGGCGATTTTCCACCTTCATTACTTTTAGAGAATGATCTTCCGCCGCTCGATCTTCTTCGACCTCCGCTTGATTTAGACCTTCCGCCTCTAAATGAATCACTTCGTCTGCGGTCGCCTCTTCTTCGATCAGATCCACCGCCTTCTGAATTATTCACAGGTTTTGATACTTGAACCAAATATTCAGTTCCTTCAAATGATTTTAAAATCAAATCTTCATATTCACTATCGGCTTCAAAGAAAGAGAAATTTCTTAAAATCTCAATTTCACCTATGCTGATATCTTTGGTGTTGGTCATATCGTTGATCAATCCAATTAAATTAGGAGCTTTCATACGATTTTTCTTACCTCTTCCTATGAAAAAACGAGTATATCCTTTGGACGAACGTCTTCTTCTTGAATCTCTATCGCCACCTTTATCTGAGCCTAATTCATTTAAATCAGGAGCATTTTTATAATATTCTAAATAAGTGTTGAATTCCATAGAAACGAATCTTCTCAACAATTCATCTCTATCCATCCAAGACAACTTTTCAGAAATTGTATCCATAAATGGAGCGATTTGCGCTTCATCTACTTCTATGTTTTCAATTTTTCCAATCGATGCAAACAACCTTTTTTCAACGATTTCTTCACCCGTTGGAACCAACTTTTGAACAATTGGTTTTTGGATCAATCGTTCCAATTCTCTAATTCTTCTTCCTTCTCTAGAGTGTGCAATGATGATTGAAACTCCTTGATTACCTGCACGTCCAGTTCTTCCACTTCTGTGAACATAAACTTCAGGATCATCAGGTAGATTGTAATTGATAACGTGCGTTAACTCATTTATATCAATTCCTCTTGCAGCTACATCAGTTGCAACTAATAATTGAAGTTGACCTCTACGGAATTTATCCATAACGGTATCTCTTTGTGCTTGAGATAAGTCACCATGCAACGCATCTGCATTGTATCCATCTTGTATCAATCGATCGGCTATATCTTTTGCTTCACGACGAGTTCTACAAAATACGATTCCATAAACATTTGGATTGATGTCAGCAATTCTTTTCAGTGCCAAATAGCGATTGTTTGCACGAACCATATAGTACTGATGTTCCACATTGTTTGAAGCCTGATTGGTTTTACCAATAGAAACTTCATCGGGCTGATACATGTATTGAGAAGCAATTCTCCTTACATCGTTTGGCATAGTTGCCGAAAAGAGCAAAGTTTGTTTTTCTTCAGGTGTACTTTCCAGAATTAAATCTATGTCTTCACGGAATCCCATGTTCAACATTTCATCGGCTTCATCCAAAACCACCCATTTAACATCATTGATTTTTAAAGCTCTACGATTGATTAAATCCAAAGTTCTACCTGGAGTTCCTACAACTATCTGAGGATTTCTTTTCAAACCATCGATTTGTTTTTTTGCATCTGCACCTCCATAAACCGCTTGAACTCTGATTCCATCTATATAAGTGGAATAAGATTCTAAATCTTTAGTGATTTGTAAACAAAGCTCGCGAGTAGGGCATATGATAATTGCTTGAACGCTTTTGGTGTCTGAACTTAATTTTTCTAAAATAGGCAAACCAAAAGCAGCTGTTTTACCTGTTCCTGTTTGAGCAAGAGCAATTAAATCTTTATCAGAATTGATAATTTTAGGAATTGCTTGTTCTTGTACTGCTGTTGGATTTACAAAACCCAAATCTTCTACAGCTTGGAGTAGGGATTGATTCAATCCCATTGTTTTAAATGTATTCATATATTTTTTATAAACCGTAAACCGTCATTTCTTCCGCACCGGACTTATTAAACCTACCGAATGTGAAAGATGAAATTAAACAGCCACGCAGCTTATAAAACCAAAATGAATCTCCAACATTCGTGTTTCCTTTGTGAAAACGCTGGCAAAAATATAAAATGTTTTCCATTTTTATACTATGAAAACTAAATAATATCATTTGTGAATTTTATTGAAACTGTTGAAAAAGGTATATATTTACACTTAAAGTAAAAATTAAATTATGAGCAAAGCTGCATCGGAACTTATTCTAAACAATGATGGTAGTATATATCATTGCAACATTCGACCTGAACATGTTGCAGATTTAATCCTAACAGTCGGTGATCCTGATCGAGTAAAAGAAGTTTCAAAATATTTTGATAAAATCGAATTTAAAACCCAAAAAAGAGAAATCGTTACTCATGTGGGAACTTTTAATGGTAAAAGAATTACTGTGATTTCAACAGGTATGGGAACAGATAATATCGATATAGTATTGAACGAATTAGATGCTTTGGCCAATATAGATTTAGCTACTGGTCAAATCAAATCTGATTTGAGACAATTGCAAATCGTTCGATTAGGTACTTCTGGTTCATTGCATGCCGATATTCCTGTGGATAGTTTTGTGACGAGTTCGCATGGTTTGGGATTCGATGGATTGATGTATTTTTATGAAGATACAGAAAGGATTTTGGTTGATGAATTGAGTCAAGCATTTATTGAACATTCGAATTGGGACAAAAGAAAACCACTTCCATATTTTGTTGAAGGTTCAAAATCTCTTTTAGAAACTTTATCTTCCGATCGAACCAATTCTGGAATTACAGCTACAGCTACAGGATTTTATGGTCCTCAAGGTCGATATTTGCGTTTGCAACCAAATCCTGAGGATATCAATGAAGTTTTGTCAGGATTTAAATTCAATGGTTTGAGAATCACCAACTTCGAAATGGAAACTTCAGCGATTTATGGACTTTCAAAAATGTTGGGTCATGAAGCACTGTCATTGAACTGTATAGTTGCCAATAGAGCCGTAGGAGAATTCAGCAAGGATTCATATGCAACTATTGACAAAATGATTCAATATGCATTAGAGAAATTGACCCAAAGCTAAACAGTTAAGATTGTTTCATAAAGAAATCTTCAATCACGCTTAATTCGGTTCTAAAAGTATGCATCTTATCAGCAAATTCATCCAAAGATTTCTGTTGTAAATCTTTGGCGAATTTGCTTTGATATTCATCGAGTTTATTTTTAGACTCACAAGTATATTGAGCCGAATAATTGATAAAACCTTCTTCTTTATGAGAAGTTAATTTTGAAAATCTACATGAAACAAACAGTCCAGTTTTCATCACATCTGGGATGTGGACATTTCTCATCCATTCGACCCATTTTGTCTCTATATCTTCATCTATGCTGATAGTAACACTATAAATAATCATAATTATTAAATTGTTTGCGAAGATAAGGAATTTAAGAAAGTCAAATTAAATATTTATTAATTAAACCGTTTTTCCCTACATTAGCTATTTAAATTCAAATCAAATTAAAAATGAATAAAACCCAAAAGTTTATTTCTGAAAATAAACAAAGATTCTTAGATGAATTAATTGAATTGTTGAAAATTCCTTCGGTCAGTGCCGACCCTGCGTATAATCAGGATGTTTTAAATACTGCTGATAAAGTGGCTGAATACCTTAAAGCTGCTGGTGCTGACAATGTTGAAGTGTGTGAAACCAGTGGTTATCCAGTGGTCTATGCTGATAAAATCATCGATGAATCATTACCAACTGTTTTAGTTTATGGACATTATGATGTTCAACCACCAGATCCAATCGATTTATGGGAATCAGGTCCATTCGATCCAGTGATTAAGAAAAATGAAATTCATCCAGACGGAGCGATTTTTGCACGTGGCTCTGCTGACGATAAAGGTCAGTTTTTTATGCATGTGAAAGCTTTTGAAGCTATGAATAAAAACAATGAACTTCCATGCAACGTTAAATTCATGATCGAAGGTGAAGAAGAAGTTGGTTCACCAAGTTTAGGGGAATTTGTAAAAAACAATAAAGAAAAATTGAAAAATGATATCATTCTAATTTCAGATACCGATATCATCTCCAAAGAACAACCTTCGATTTCAGTTGGATTAAGAGGTTTGAGTTACGTTGAAGTGGAAGTTAAAGGTGCTGACTTAGATATGCATTCTGGTGTATATGGTGGAGCGGTGCCAAATCCTATCAACGTATTGTGCGATATGATAGCGAAATTACATGATGAGGATGGAAAAATAACTATTCCTGGTTTTTATGATGATGTAGAGGAATTATCTGCAGAAGATAGAGCTGAAATGGCGAAAATTCCTTTCGATTTAGAAGAATACAAAAAATCAATTGGTATAGCTGATATTCAAGGTGAAAAAGGTTATACAACTTTAGAAAGAGCATCGATTCGACCTACTTTAGATGTCAACGGAATTTGGGGTGGATATACAGGCGAGGGCGCGAAAACCGTAATCGCTTCTCATGCGTATGCGAAGATTTCAATGCGTTTAGTTCCTGACCAAGATCCAGACAAAATCACTCAGTTGTTCGCGGATTATTTCCCAACGCTTGCTCCATCTTCAGTAGAAGTTATCGTAAAACCACATCATGGTGGACATTCTTATGTTTTACCGACCGACAATAAAGGATATTTAGCTGCTAAGAAGGCAATGACCAAAACTTTTGGTAAAGAAGCTTTGCCAACAAGAGGTGGAGGAAGTATTCCTATCGTAGCTTTGTTTGAAAAAGAATTAGGAAGTAAATCAGTCTTGATGGGCTTCGGTTTAAATTCCGACGTGATACATTCACCTAACGAAAACTTTGGATTGTTTAATTTCTATAAAGGAATTGAAACCATTCCTTACTTTTATCAATATTATGTAGAAGGTGAGCAATGATTTAAAATAATTTCAAGTCAAAAGTCGGTTGGAAATATTTCTTAACCGACTTTTTTTTTTATAAACTTTTGATTTGAAGCTTATTTAAACTCGATGTAATTTAAGCCAATCTGTTTTATATCACCATGTTCAAGCTTGATATTCATTGTTAAATTTGTTAACTTGTCGTCGTGTAAAGGATGAATGAAATTGATTGTAGAAGTATTGTTTATGGAAATAAAAAAATATTTTAATATGAAGAAAGCAATGTTAATGATGGGAGTAATTGTACTAACAACTTTCTCCTGTAAAAAAAGTGAAGACTCGGCAATTAAGGATGCTACAGATTTAGCTTTGACGGAACTTCAAGTCAGGGCGAAGGCTGTGTTTGGAGAATTGCCAGATTTGGTGAATCATCCAGAACACGAAATCACCGATGAAAAGGTTTTTTTAGGTCAAAGTTTGTATTTCGATACTCTATTGTCAAAAAATCAAACCCAAAGTTGTAACACTTGTCACAACTTGGACACTTATGGCGTTGACAATTTACCTTTGTCACCAGGCGATGCAATAGGTACACTTGGAAACAGAAATTCACCAACTACACTTAACGCAGCTTTACACTTTGTTCAATTTTGGGATGGAAGAGCGAGTGATGTAGAAGAGCAGGCAGCAGGTCCTATTTTGAATCCTATAGAAATGGGTATGCCAGATGAAGAATCAGCTTTGCAAAGATTGAGAGATAGTGAATTGTATAGAGATTTATTTGCAAAAGCTTTTCCAGATGACCAAGAACCGATCAATTGGGAAAATCTAACCAAAGCCATTGGTGCTTTTGAGAGAATGTTGGTAACTCCAACGCGTTTTGATAAATATATCGCAGGTGATGATGATGCATTGACCAATAGAGAAAAGAAAGGATTGGAAGCATTCTTTAACCATGGTTGTATTGCTTGTCATAGCGGTCCAGCTTTGGGTGGACAAACCTATCAAAAGTTTGGTGTTTATGGGGATTATTGGGTGGAAACCAAAAGTGAAAATATAGACATCGGTAGGGCAGAAGTTACCGAAAATGTAGATGAACAGCACTTCTTTAAAGTTCCAGGTTTGAGAAATATTACTAAAACCTATCCATATTTCCACGATGGAAGTGTTAGGGATCTGAAAGAAGCCATCAGAATTATGGGAAAATTACAACTCAATAAAGAAATGTCTGCTGAAGAAATAGAAGATATGGCTGCGTTTTTCGATGCATTAACGGGTGAAATCGATCCTAAATACGCAGTGAATCCACACGAAAATTAAGTGTAAGTTTTTTAGTTAAAATTTTTAAAAGTTAAAAGGTTGGTTTTTTGGCCAACCTTTTTTGTATAAAAAAATGCTTTGGGCAACCAAAGCATTTTATATAATTGATAGAAATTTAAATTAAATATGAATAGCATGTCCATAAGCATCCATCACAGCTTCCATGATAGCTTCTGACATGGTCGGGTGTGGATGAACCGATTTCATAATTTCGTTGGCAGTAGTTTCTAATTTTCTTGCAGCCACAGCTTCAGCAATCATCTCAGTAACTCCGTTTCCAATCATATGACAACCCAACCATTCGCCATATTTCGCATCGAATATAACTTTTACAAAACCATCAGCTGCACCATTTGCAACAGCTTTTCCGTTGGCTGAGAATGGGAATTTACCAACTTTGATATCGTAACCTGCTTCTTTGGCTTGAGCTTCTGTCATTCCAACTGAAGCGATTTCTGGTGAACAATATGTACATCCAGGAACATTGCCAAAATCGATAGGTTCAACATTTAAACCTGCAATTTTCTCAACACATAAAATTCCTTGAGCAGAAGCCAAGTGCGCTAAATCTGGACCATGAACTACATCACCAATTGCATAATATCCTGCAACATTTGTTTGACAATAGTCATTGACTACAATTTTTCCTCTGTCTGTTTGAATTCCTACTTCTTCCAATCCAAGGTTTTCGGTATTTGCAACTACACCAACCGCTGACAATAGAATTTCAGCTTCTAAAACTTCTTCTCCTTTTTTGGTTTTTACAGTAGCTTTAACACCATCACCTGAAGTATCAACAGAAGTAACCTCAGATTCGGTCATGATTTTTATTCCATTTTTCTTAAATGATCTTTCCAGTTGTTTAGAAATTTCTTCATCTTCTACAGGAACGATTCTCGGCATATATTCAACTATAGTTACCTCAGTTCCTAAACTATGATAGAAATTCGCAAATTCAACGCCGATAGCACCACTACCTACAACAATCATACTTTTAGGAAGCTTTTCTAAACTCAAAGCACCTCTATAACCTATGATTTTCTTACCATCTTGTGGCATACTTGGTAATTCACGTGAACGTCCACCGGTAGCAATGATTATATTTTCAGCAGAAACTTCAGTAGAAACACCATCTTCAGCTTTGACCATGATTTTTCGTCCAGGAAGAACTTTAGCTTCACCGTTGATGATTTCAATTTTATTCTTTTTCATCAGGAATTGAACTCCTTTGCTCATCGTTCCAGCGACATCACGACTTCTTCTAACGATATTTTCAAAATCAAAAGAAGGTTTATCAACTTTATCTATACCAAATTCTTCTGCATTTTGTAAATAGTTGAAAACTTGAGCACTTTTCAATAAAGCTTTGGTGGGAATACAACCCCAGTTCAAACAAATTCCACCCAATTCAGCTTTTTCAATGATGGCTACTTTTTTTCCTAATTGTGCTGCGCGAATAGCTGCTACATATCCACCAGGACCACTTCCGATTACTGCTATATCAAATTTCATCTTTTAAATAATTTTTACATAATTAATAAAATTCAGTTTTGAACCGAATCATAAGTTGGCTAAATTAAGAATTTATAAGTAAATTTTTTAGTGTTATTAAAATTATAAAATTGAAAATATTGTTACACTGAATAAAATGACCGAATTCCATAAGATTTCATCGAAAAATAGTAAATTGCAGACATTGGTTTTTTAAATTTTAAGGAAATTATTCTATAAATTTAATCTGATGAAATTGTATTATGAAAATATAACTGAAGAAGAAAAGATATCGATAGATTTTCCTTTGGATGCTTGTGTAGAGCAAGCTTTAGAAGTTTTCGAAAACCTGCCTCAAAGCGATGGAAGTTCTTTTGGATTGGTCGATGAAAATGATACTGTCATTCATTTTGAGAAATTCAATAAATTCATGTGGTTGGTCCAAATTCCTGAACTTTCAAAACACGGCTCTCATCAAGCGATTTGTAACCTCAATCAATGTAAAAAATTAATCAAAGGTTTGTTCAATGGTGTTGATCCTTTCGATATGATCGATTTTGAATTTAAAAGTTTTCTATGATTTTTTCCAATTTATAAAATCAATTCTTCGAACAATCTATCCAAAGTTTCCTCTAAATCATCTGAAAATCCAGGATGTGGTCTTGAAGTTTGAATGCAAGAACTCCTAACTGCTGTCATCCATCTAAATCGTGAGGCAGTATCCATTTGTGCAATGGGTCCACCTTCTTTTTTTCCATTAGCAATCAATTCGAACGATCTTAGATTGAGTTGAACTTGTTCTTTGTCTAATTCAGATTCAAATGCATCGAATTTTTTCTCATCAAAATAAGTCTTGATAAGAATTTCATTTTTTTCTTTCGAATAAATCATAATTCCTGCATTGATGAATTCTTCCCTTTCAACTTTAGGAACAATTCTTATAACTGCATATTCATATAAGATTTTGTCTTGCATTTTGAACTTCTTTTACAAATATTTCGGAATTATCTCTTCTAATCTTTAAAAAATCGGCATAAACCTTTCTCAATTCTTCAGGTGTGTGATTCCAATCAAAGTTTAGCCATTCATCTGGAATTAAATTGACCAATTTATCGATGAACTCGTCAGTGACTAATGGTTTTAACTCTTCATCCGCTTTTTCGATTTGAGTCGCTTGTGGAAGTAAGACATGATCTTTTATAAATTCAAATGGACTGACTGCTTGTTTTTCCCAATTGATCCAAGAATGATGAAAAAAGAAACTTGAACCATGATCGATCAGCCAAAGTTCTTTATACCACATCAACATATTGGTGTTTCTAAAAGTTCTATCAACATTCGTGATATAAGCATCTAACCAAACGACTTTCGATGCTAAATCTTCGTCAACTTTCATAACATTTGGATCATAGTTGATAGCGCCCGATAAAAAATGTAATCCTAAATTCGTTCCTTGACTAAATTTGAGTAAATCCTGAATTTCTTCATCGGCCTCGGTTCTCCCAAAAGCTTCATCAACTGTTAAAAAGATTATTTCAGGAACTTTGAATTTTAATCTTCTTGCAATTTCACCACCGAGCAGTTCTGCGATGACCGATTTCTCTCTGTGTCCAGATCCCTTGAATTTTACAACATATTTGTATTCATCATCTGCTTCAGCAAGAGCAGGCAACGACCCGCCTTCTCTTAGAGGTAAGATGTATCGGGTTAAATTTGCGTGTCTAATTTCCAAAGTAAAATTATTTTGAGTAATGTTACGACAATTATTTTAGTCAGATTCGATATACCATGGTTTCAATCGACTCAAATATTGCGGAGCCAATTTATGCAATTCTATCATGATACTCAAGTAATTTTTATCATCGTACATCTGTGATATGGTCGAATTTCCATAAGCATAAAGTATAAAATCGTTGATTTTCTCTTCAGGTATATTCAAGTCTTCTATGAAATAATTCACACCGAAGTAATTCTTGATTTCATTGATTTTATTTTGTCGACCTTCAAATGCATGCAGATTTTTTCTTCTTCTCAAATCGCCAGTAAAAGAATCTATGACTTTCTCAACATTTAAATGCAGCAATGAAATGTCTTTCCCAAATTGGAAATCAGTGGTATCTCTCATAGCGACCGCATCCTTATTCACGCCCATTTCTTGGTAGAGTTTGTCTATATTATCCATTTTGGCGCTGTATTTTGCATCCTTGTCGAGAAAACCTGTCAATTTTTGAGTGATAATCGCTTCGTCCAAAACTATGGCCTGAAGATTTAGGTGAATAGTGATCAAATCTCTTTTCATCAAAGATTCTGTGATGGTAAATTTTCTGTTTTCATAATTGATCGATTGAATCAACAATACATCATTTGCTTGAACTTTTATTTTGAAACTTCCGGTTGCAACAGTGACAGTTGTTAAATCCGTTCGTGTGTTTGTGATGTAAATTCCTTCGCCAAAATCATCTTCTATATCGAGAATTATTCGACCATTGATGTATTTCTCTTGTGCTTGAACAAAAGAAGTTAAACAACCAATCAATAAAATAATCATGAATAAAAATCTCATAAATTGTGGGATAAATTTAAATTTTAAATTTCCAAAATGAACTCATCAATTGACGATATGTATAGGCGAAAATAAGTAACTTTAATCAAAGGCGCTTTAAGTTTCATTTGATAGAAGCAAAGAAAGTGAAATTAATGTTCAACTGTTTGGTGATTGATGAAAATTAACAAAATTTTTGAATTTTAATCCAATGATGAGAAGTGTTAGACGCTCCTCGGGTGTTCTTCTCACAGTCACCTTTCGTGACTTGATCGACTGAATTGATTGAGTTAAATTTTAAATGAGAACAACACCCAAAAAGCTAAAACTGTTTTAAGTTTTTATCATTTGTTCAATCATATAACGGAGGTGTTTTCTAAATATTGTAATGAATTATGAGGAAATTATCATTTGAATAATAATTTATTTTTTATTCCTTTCCATCGATAATTTCTTATAAAACGTCCTTCTTCTGCTGTGACAATTTTCGGTTGATTCGCTCTATAATTTACCCAATATCCTTTGAATATATCGATTAGAATTTTGAAATTCTTTTTGTTCCAAGCAAATTTAGTTGCAGCGATAAAACTGATCAAAAATCCATAATCCATTTTATAAAAAGACTCACCGACTTTTACGCCATGAATTTTTTGATAATTGATTCCTGTTGGTTTTTGTAATTTTACCTTTAGATGTTTCAAAACAATGATTTCATATCCATAAAATCTACTGATCAATTCATCGACCACATCCCAACCAATCGATTTTTTCAATCCTCCTATGCTTTCAAAACAAGATTTTGAATAGGATTTAAATGGACCTCTGACTTGTTTTTTATTGCCAATATTTTCATAAACCCATTGATTGTTTTTCTCAATCATCGCCAATCCACCGACAATTCCAGCTTTTGGATGGGAAGAATAAATTTTTAAAATTTCTTCGAAATAATTGTTGGGCAATATAACATCAGCATCCAATTTGACGATTATGTCCCAATTGGGATTTAGTTTTTCAAACCCTTTATAAAAGGCTTCGACTATTTTGTTGCCAGGAAGATGTTGATTGGATTTTGAAGAAGAATGAATACATTGAATAAATGAATGTTTTTCAGTAAATTTTTTTACGATTTTCTCGGTTTGATCGGTTGAATTATCATTGACAACTATGAGTTGATGGGGAAGAATAGTTTGTTGAACGACGGATTCTAAAGTTTTACCTATAAAATTTTCTTCATTGTGAGCGGGAATTATGATGCTATATTTTAACGGCTGATTCACATTCATTATGTATTTTTCAAGCAATTGTTAGTTAGTTTCTTTTAAACTATTTTTGGATTTGGTCAAAATTAACGATTTTTACAAATGATGAAGAAAATAAAGTCAAAATATCGATTAAGGCTGAATAAACGTATTATCGGATATGCAGAATCGACCAAGGATGGTTTGTTGTTCAAGGGACGCGAGCCGCTTTGGTGGATGAGAGGCAAACCGAACTATAATAGAATCGACAAATTTGTAGGAATTCAGGATAAATTTCATAGGGATATTTATGAATTGGATTTAGTGAACTATAGAGTCAATCATGAATTTCAAATGAGAAAAGCAGTTGTGATTTATGATAAAAAATCTGCGAGTTTTGGTTTATTGGATCTTGAATCAGCTCACTTCACTCATTTATTTATTCATGACATTTGTTTATTCCAATCTGAGAAAATGGAGATATATTCGCATCTTTTTAATCACCCAGAATTAGAAAAGCAAATTCAAACAAATTAAATATGAAAGAAATCCATATTAAGATAAAGAGACAAAGATTTTTCGCTTTATTGGCCATGAGTTTAGTGATGTTAATTTTAAGTGCATTATTTGTCTTTATGCCGAGTTTGTTTATTTCTCAATTCATTAGCAGTAAGACTTTGATCATCATCTTTGGTTTGATAGGAATTTTCTTTTTTGGAATTTCAAGTATTTATTTAGGAAGGAAATTGGCCAATTCAAACTTAGGATTGTATATATCTGACAAAGGAATTTTGGATAAAGTTTCCGTCTTTAGATTTGATTGGATAGAGTGGAGTGATATTCGTTCGATTGAAATTCAAAAGATAGGCAATGGAACGGTTATTTGCATTTATATCAATGATGTAGAAAAATATATTGCTCAATTAGAGAGTCAAGTTTTTCAAAAAGCAGCGATAAAGAATTATGAGAATTATGGAACTCCGATATTCATCAACACAAAAATTTTGTTGAAAAGTCAGAGAGAAGTGTTTGATTTATTGAATTCAGAGTTTGCAAGGAGGAGTTGAATCATTGATTAAATTAAAGATTATTTAGTAAAAAAGTGTAATTTTGATTTTTAAATAAAAAACGAAAACTATGTCATACGGATTATTAAAAGGAAAGAAGGGTATTATTTTTGGGGCACTTGATGAGAATTCAATTGCTTGGAAAACCGCTGAGCGTTGTCATGAAGAAGGTGCTGAGTTTATTTTGACCAATGCTCCGGTAGCTTTAAGAATGGGGCAATTAAATGCTTTGGGCGAAAAAACAGGTTCTGAAATTATAGCAGCTGATGCAACTTCTATGGAAGATCTTTCGAATTTGTTTGACAAAGCAATCGAAAAATTCGGGAAATTGGATTTCGTTTTACACTCAATTGGTATGAGTATAAACGTTCGTAAAGGCGTTCACTATACTGATATGAACTATGGTTTCTTAGAAAAAGGTTGGGATATTTCTTCAGTTTCATTTCATAAAGTGATGAAAACCGCATGGGAAAAAGATGCGATGAATGAGTGGGGAAGTATTTTGGCTTTGACTTATATAGCTGCACAAAGAAGTTTTCCAGACTATAATGA
>Ga0209487_1001837_pt1 | contig 17617 bp, 12 predicted proteins | sample Poulit2012_FD_187524 | JGI IMG/M metagenome (GOLD analysis project Ga0209487, IMG submission 187524) | Agricultural soil microbial communities from Georgia to study Nitrogen management - Poultry litter 2012 (SPAdes) (version 2) | ecosystem: Environmental > Terrestrial > Soil > Agricultural land...
GGTAGCTGTCGGCGATGCCGCCGTGCCAGCCCGCCATGCCGGTGCCGGCCTCGATGGCCGCGCGCAGGCCCTCGAACTGGGGCCGCTCGATGGTGGACATGGTGGTGCACTGGACGATCAGGTCGACTGTGGCCATGTACTCGGCGTCGGCGTAGACGGCGGGGGACTCCTCGATCCGCACGGTGAAGCCGTTCTCCTCGAGGAAGGGGATGAACAGGTCGGTCGCCTCGATCGGCTGGTGGCCGTCCCAGCCGCCGCGGACGACGAGGGCGTTGCGGGTGGTGGTCATCGGGTGGACTCCTGGGTGGTCGGGGTGCCGGCGCTCTGTCCGGCGGTGGTCTTCTCGTCGGCGGTCGCGGTCCAGCTGCTGCCGTGCGCCGAGCTCTCCTCGACGGCGGCGAGCACGCGCTGGACCTGCAGCGCCTCCTCGAAGGAGGGGGAGGGGTCGGTGCCCTCGCCGATGGCGGTGACGAGGTCCGCGATCTGGTGGGTGAAGGTGTGCTCGTACCCGAGCCCGTGTCCGGTGGGCCACCAGTGGGCGGCATAGGGGTGCTCGGGCTCGGTGGTGAGGATGCGGGTGAAGCCCTGGCGGCCGTCGGGGGCGGTCGCGTCGTAGAACTCCAGCTCGTTCATCCGCTCGAAGTCGAAGGCGAGCGAGCCGGCGGAGCCGTTGATCTCCACGCGCATCGCGTTCTTTCGCCCCTGCGCCATGCGGGTGGCCTCGAACGAGCCGAGGACACCGGAGGCGAAGCGGGCGGTGAACAGGGCGACGTCGTCGACCGTCACCTGCTGGCGCTCGCCGTCGGCGTCGCCCTTGCCGCCCAGGCCCTGCGAGGTCCCGGCCGAGGGGCGGGTGGGGACGACGGTCTGCAGCGTGCCGGAGACGGCGGCGATGTCCTCGCCGGTGAGCCACTGGGTGAGGTCGATGATGTGGGCGCCGATGTCGCCCAGCGCTCCGGAGCCGGCGAGCTCCTTGTCCAGCCGCCAGGTCATCGGCGCATCCGCGTCGGAGAGCCAGTCCTGGAGGTAGTGGGCGCGGACCTGGCGGATCTCGCCCACCGCACCCTCGGCGATCAGCTGCCGGGCGTAGGCCAGCGCCGGGGTGCGGCGGTAGCTGAAGCCGCACAGGGAGAGGGCCCTGCGAGGGCTCGCCTCCTTCGCCGCGGCGGCCGCGGCCGCCATCTCCGCGGAGTGCTCGACCGAGTTCGCCAGCGGCTTCTCGCACAGCACGTGCTTGCCGGCCGCGAGCGCCGCGAGCGCGATCTCGTAGTGCGTGTCCCCGGGGGTGCAGATGTCGATCACGTCGATCTCCGGGTCCTCGACCACGTCCTGCCAGCGGGTGGTCCAGGAGGCGAAGCCGAAGCGCTCGGCGGCCTCGGCCACCGCGCTCTCGGTGCGCCCCGCGAGGGTGCGCAGCTCGGGCGTGAGCGGAAGATCGAAGAAGCGGTGGGCGGTGCGCCAGGCATGGGAATGGGCCGCGCCCATGAACCCGTACCCGATCATGCCGACCCGCAGGGTGCCGGCGCGAGCTTGCGTCGTGGTCATCGTGGAAGCACTGCTCCTGGTGAAAGTTTCGAGTGGGACAGAGGTGGGGGTCGGCGGGAGGTGCGGGGCCCGTGCGGGGGCGTCGATGCGTGCACCGGACGCCCTCTCCCAGCAGGTGGGCAGGTTATCGAGCGCTTTCCTGCGCCCGCCCGGCCGGAGCCGCGACCCTCTCCCCCCAGCGTAGCGGACATGGCCTGTTGACCCGTGTTCCTCGCTGTCGTACGCTCACGCCACCGAAAGCAATCGAAAAGATTGCTAAACCCGTACTGAAACCGTCTCCGGGGCGTGTGCCGCAGCGGACGGGCCCGACGTCGTCGTCGGCCCGCCGGGCGCCGCCCGCGGGAGCCGCGCGAAGGAGCGTCATGACCCTTCCCCTGTGGAACGACCGGGGCCGCAGCACCGATGAGCGCGTCGAGGCGCTCCTGGCCGCGCTGACCCTCGAGGAGAAGATCGCCCAGCTGGGCAGCTACTGGAAGCGCCCCACGCTCGGCGACGCCGAGGGCTTCGCCCCGATGCAGTCGACCTTCGAGGAGGGCCGCGACCCCTTCGAGGCTGCGGTGCAGAACGGGCTCGGCCATCTCACCCGCCCCTACGGCAGCGCACCCCTCGAGCCCGAGGAGGGGGTGGAGAACCTCCGCACCATGCAGCAGGCCGTCGTGGACGGCTCGGCGCACGGCATCCCCGCGCTGGTCCACGAGGAGTGCCTCACCGGTGTCATGGCCCACGGCGCGACCACCTACCCGGCCGCGATCGCCTGGGGCGCGAGCTTCGATCCCGAGCTCATCGGCGAGATGGCCGCCCGCATCGGCGGCGACATGCACGCGATGGGCGCGCACATGGGGCTCTCCCCGGTGCTGGACATCGTGCGCGACTACCGCTGGGGCCGCATCGAGGAGACGATGGGGGAGGACCCCTACCTCACGGGCGTGCTGGCCACCGCCTACGTGCGCGGCCTGCAGTCCGCCGGCGTGATCGCCACCCTCAAGCACTTCGCGGGCCACGCCGCCTCCCGCGCCGGCCGCAACCACGCCCCCGTCTCCATCGGCATGCGCGAGCTGCACGACATCGACCTGGTCCCCTTCGAGATGGCGGTGCGCCACGGCGAGGTCGGCGCGGTGATGAACTCCTACGCGGACCTCGACGGGACCCCGCCCGCGGCCAGCCGCTGGCTGCTCACCGAGCTGCTGCGCGAGACCTGGGGCTTCGAGGGCACCGTCGTGGCCGACTACTGGGCCGTGAGCTTCCTGCAGTCCATGCACCGCGTGGTGGAGGACGACCGCGCCGCCGCCGTCGCCGCGCTCAGCGCCGGGCTGGACATCGAGCTGCCCGAGACCACCGCCTACCCGCACCTGGCCGGCGCCGTGGAGGACGGCGAGCTCGCGCTGGACGTGATCGACACCGCCGTGCGCCGCATCCTGCGCCAGAAGGTCGAGCTGGGCCTGCTGGACCCGGAGTTCGATGCGGCCGCCACCGGCGCGGCGATCGACCTCGACGCCCCCGAGAGCCGCGCCCTCGCCCGCAGGATGGCCGAGGAGTCGATCATCCTGCTGGACAACCCCGCCGACCTGCTCCCGCTGCGCGCGGGGGCGGCCGACGGGGGCGGGCCCGGCTCGATCGCCCTCATCGGCCCCGCCGCCGTGCAGCCGCGCAGCTTCCTGGGCTGCTACAGCTTCACCAACCACGTCCTCTCCCGCCTCGAGGACAACGGCACCTCGGTGGACGTCCCCACCCTCACCGACGCGCTGAGCGCCGAGTTCCCCGCCGCGCAGATCACCACCGTCGCGGGCACCGACTTCCTCGGCCCCGACCCCTCCGGCATCGCGGAGGCCGTCGCCGCCGCGCAGGACGCCGAGCTCGCCGTCCTCGCCGTGGGCGACCTCGCCGGGCTGTTCGGCGCCGGCACCTCCGGGGAGGGCTGCGACGTGGAGAGCCTCCAGCTGCCCGGCGCCCAGCACGACCTCGTCGAGGCGGTGCTCGCCACCGGCACCCCCGTGGTGCTGCTGCTCGTCACCGGCCGGCCCTACTCGCTGGGTGCCTACCGCGGCCGCGCCCGGGCCATCGTGCAGGCCTTCATGCCCGGCGAGGAGGGCGCGAGCGCGCTCGCCGGCGTGCTCTCCGGCCGGATCAACCCCTCCGGCCGCCTGCCCATCGGGATCCCGGACGGCGTGGGCGGCCAGCCCGGCACCTACCTCGCCCCCGTGCTGGGCTGGGTGAGCGAGGGCATCTCCAACCTCGACCCCAAGCCGCTGTTCCCCTTCGGCCACGGCCTGAGCTACTCGCGCTTCGAGTACTCCGAGCTCGCGCTCTCCGCCGAGAAGATCGCGGCCGACGGCACCGTGGAGATCTCCGCGACCGTCTCGAACACCGGGGACCGCGACGGCATGGAGGTCGTCCAGCTCTACCTCAGCGACACCGTGGCCAGCGTGGTGCGCCCGCTGAAGCGGCTCGTCGGCTTCACCAAGGTGGGCCTCGCCGCCGGGGAGAGCACCCGCGTCACCTTCCGCCTGCACGCCGACCGCACCTCCTTCACCGGCCCCGACCTGCAGCGCATCGTCGAGCCCGGCGAGTTCCGGGTGCGGCTGGGCGCCTCGAGCGAGGACACGACCCTCGAGGGCAGCTTCCGCATCGAGGGGCAGGTGCGGACCATCCCGGCCGGCACCGCCGTGCTGGACACCCCGGTGAGCATGACGCCGGTGGCGCTGCAGGCCGATGCCTCGGTGGCCGGCGCCGGTGCCGGTTCTGCGAGCGGGACGGCCTGATGGCCGCCCCCGGGGCGGGCGACGCGCTGCGCGAGCGGATCGAGACGCTCGAGCTCCGGATCGTCGACGACTACGGGGAGGCGGTGCCGGGCCTGGACGCCCACCTCGCACAGACCCGCCACGCCTTCGGCTTCGGGTGCTCCGCGTTCGAGCTGAGTCCCGAGGAGCCCGACGAGCACACCCGGCGCTGGCTGGACCTGTTCGACACCGCCACCCTGCCCTTCTACTGGCGCTGGTTCGAGCCCGAGCCCGGGGTGCCGGACACCGCCCGCCTGCGACGGCTCGCGGAGGGCCTGGCCGGCCACGGGGTGCGCCTGAAGGGGCACCCCCTGCTGTGGCACACCCTCGCCCCCGCCTGGCTGCTCGAGAGGACGGACGCCGAGGTGGAGGAGCTGATCCGCCGCCGCATCACCCGTGAGGTCTCCGACTTCGCGGGCCTCGTCGGGCAGTGGGACGCGATCAACGAGACCACGATCCTGCCGGTGTTCGCCGCCGAGGAGAACGCGGTGACGCGCCTGGCCCGGGCGCGCGGCCGGGTGGAGGTGATCCGCCTGGCCTTCGAGACGGCGCGGGCGGCCGACCCCGCAGCGCGCCTGGTGCTCAACGACTTCGACCTCACGCCGGCCTTCGAGGAGGTCATCGAGGAATGCTTCGAGGCGGGCGTGCAGATCGATGCCCTCGGCCTCCAGACCCACATGCATCAGGGGTACCGCGGCGAGGAGCAGGTCGCGGAGATCATCGAGCGCTTCTCCCGCTTCGGCCTGCCCCTCCAGCTCACCGAGACCACCCTCGTCTCGGGAGAGCTCATGCCCGCGCACATCGAGGACCTCAACGACCACGTCGTCGACTCGTGGCCCTCGACCCCCGAGCGGGAGGAGCGGCAGGCGGACGAGCTCGTGCGCCACTACACGACCGTGCTCGCGCAGCCTGCGGTCGAATCGCTGACGTACTGGGGGCTGGGCGACGCCGGGGCCTGGCTCGGGGCGCCCGCGGGGCTGCTCCGCGCGGACGGCTCCCCCAAGCCCGGCTACCACGCGCTGCGGCAGCTGCTGCGCGAGGACTGGTGGGTGCAGGGCCAGGATCTGCGCAGCGATGCACAGGGAGTGCTCACGCTCTGCGGCTTCGCCGGCGACTACACGCTCGAGCTCGAGGGGGAGAGCTTCGAGATCACGATCCCTCGGGGCGGGGGCCGGCAGGAGCTGCGTCGTCCGCGGACGGCTGCGAGGAGCCGACGAACCGCTCGGTGAGCAGCGCGGCCACCGGCCGCTCCGAGGCCCACAGCGCGAAGACCAGCAGCGACGCGGTGAACAGCAGCAGGAACTCGCCGATCACGAGCACGATCCCGAGCACCAGAACGCCCAGCGAGAGCAGCGCCAGGGTCGCCAGCGGACGCGCCAGCAGCGTGAAGACCGCCAGGCGAAGCACGTCGATCATGCGGAAGCTGAACGCCGAGACGATCGAGACCGCCCGCACGAGCGCGAGCAGCACGAGGACGCCCAGCGCGAGGAACAGCAGCGCGAGGGCGCTCGTCCCCACGGCGCCGCCCTGGGTGATGTTCACGCCGAGCACCCCGAGCACGAGCAGCAGCGGCGCCCCGACCCGGAGGCTGTCCAGCGCGTTCAGGCGGTAGCCGCGCACGAAGTGACGCGCCGGGATCAGCTCGTGGTCCGTCCTCCAGGCTCGACAGGTGTACAGCCCGGCCGCGAGAGCCGGCAGCAGCGGGATCGCGGCCAGCACGAACAGCAGCGCGCTCAGCGGGCCCGCCCCGATCACGCTCCACAGCAGGAGGGTCGGGGCGGCGGCCAGGAGCAGCAGCACGTCGAGGGCGAGGAACCAGTACACGCCCTCGGTGATCTCGTGGAACAGCCCGCGCGCTCGTCGGGTCGGCGTCATCGCATCTCCTCTGGCGGTGGGGCCGCTGGACACGCGGCGTTCCGCCATTCTGCTCGAAACTTTCGGTCCCTGTCCAGTGCCAGTTGCAGGAATGTTACCTGCCTCGAGGGGGAGGGTGCGGCGCAGTCCGCGGAGCGGTATCGACATCGCGCCAGGTCATCGGGTTTTCTGCCTGCATGGGCGTCTGTCACGCGGACTCTTCTGTGCATCGCTTGACCTGCGTCACGCTCGCCGCTACGTTAGGCGCAACAACGAAAGGTTGACGAAAATCTCGGCAACTCCTCCAGCACAGCCGCTCATGGAGGGCCGCGGATTCCACGTCCGGGATCGCTGTGGTCGAGGAACGCCCACATCGCACCCGGTGACATGACCCGGGCGGCCCGCTCTCTCCTGCGAGAGGTGCGGACCCCGCTCGGTCACGGCAGTCCCGCAGCTCCGGTTGCCCCGTACCCGCTGCACCGCCCCGGTGCAGCAGAGATCCTGATGAGGAGACGGCTATGACGACGCCCCGCCCCTTCCCCTTCACGCCCACCCGTCGAGGGTTCGTCGGCATGTCCGCCGCCGCCTTCGCGACCGTGGCGCTGGCCTCCTGCAGCTCCGATGACGCCGAAGAGGTCGATGTCGAGACCCAGAACGTCGGCGCGATGGATGACTACGCGGCCGATATGCAGTTCAAGGCGACCGAGCCGATGCAGGTCAGCATGCTGTGGACCGACTGGCCCGAGGTTCCGGTCGAGGACACCTGGCGGATCTTCGACCACATCAAGGAGCTCACCAACGTCGAGATCACGCTGACGCACATCCCCTTCAGCGACCACGAGGAGAAGCGTTCGCTGCTGATCAGCGCCGGCGATGCACCCACCCTGATCCCGCTGGTCTACACCGGCGAGGACGCCCCGTTCGTCTCCTCCGGCGCCGTGGTGCCGCTGAGCGACTACGCGGACAAGATGCCCAACTTCCAGAAGTACGTCCAGGAGTGGGACCTCGGCGAGATGATCGAGAACATCCGCCAGGCCGACGGCAAGTACTACATGATGCCGGGCCTCCATGAGGTCTCCGTCCCCGCCTTCAGCCTCGTGGTCCGCAAGGACGTCTTCGAGGAGGTCGCGGGCGCGGTGCCCAACTCCTGGGAGGAGCTGCACGAGGGCCTGCGGATGATCAAGGAGGAGTACCCGGACGCGACCCCGCTCGCGGACGGCTTCGAGGCGCAGTCCATGCTCAACTATGCCTCCCACGCCTTCGGCACCAAGGCCGGCTGGGGCTTCGGCGACGGCATGATCGACAACGGCGGCGAGTTCGTCTACGCGGCGACCACCGACGAGTACAAGCAGATGGTCGAGTTCTTCCGCACCCTGGTCGAGGAGGGCCTGCTGGACCGCGAGTCCCTCACCGCCTCCAACGACGGCAGCGGCGCGGCGGGCGTCGACGAGAAGTTCGCGAACGAGACCTGCTTCGCGGCCTCGGGCTCCTCCGGCACCGCGATCGAGTTCGCGCAGGCGCTGAACGAGACGGTCGGTGAGGGCAACCACGACGTCGCCCTCATCCCACCGCCCGCCGGCCCTGCGGGCGAGAACATCGAGCCGCGCAACTTCTGGCACGGCTTCATGCTCAGCTCGCAGATCACCCAGTCGGAGAACTTCCTGGCCACCCTGCAGTTCGTGGACTGGCTGTACTTCAACCCGGAGGCGCGGGACATGCTGCGCTGGGGCGAGAAGGACGTCCACTTCACCAAGGCGGACGACGGCTCCATCGAGCTGAAGCCCGAGTTCTCCCTCGACGACTACGCGATCAACCCCGACGGCGAGACCGACATCAAGGTGGACCTCGGCTACTCGACCTTCCCCGCGGAGTCCACCGAGTCCCGGGCGCTCAAGGAGTCCTACAGCACCGACGCGTTCGTCCAGTACATCGACGACGTGCTCACCGTCCGCACGCCCCGTGACCCCTACCCGCCGGCGCCGCTCGACGAGAGCGAGCTCGAGCAGGCCTCGCTCCTCGCGACCCCGATCAAGGACGCGGTGGACACCGCGACCCTGAAGTTCATCATGGGCGAGCGGGATATGGATCAGTGGGACGCCTACCTCGCCGAGCTCGACGCCGCGGGCCTGCCGCGCTACCTCGAGCTGCTCAACGGTGCTCGCAAGCGCTTCGTCGAGGCGAACGGATGAACAGCAGCGATCTGCTGACTGAGAAGGAGGTTCCCCGATGACAGTGATCGAGTCGGCGGACGTCGCGGTCGAGGAGCCGAAGCCGCGGCGCCGTCCCCCGAAGCGCCGACCGGGCGCGTGGAGACGTGCGCTGCGGCGGGACTGGCCGCTCTACAGCCTGGCCGTGGCCCCGCTCATCTTCCTCGCGATCTTCCGGTACGTGCCGATGGCCGGCAACATCATCGCCTTCCGCCGCTTCCACCCCGGAGGCAGCATCTTCGGCGATGAATGGGTCGGCACGCTCTACGTGGAGATGTTCATCCGCGACCCCGCGTTCTGGAACGTCTTCGCGAACACCGCGATCATCGGCGGCATGACCCTCGTGGTCTGCTTCCCGCTGCCGATCATCCTCGCGCTGATGCTCAACGAGGTGCGGCGCAAGCACTTCAAGAAGATCGTCCAGTCGATCAGCTACCTGCCCCACTTCCTCTCGGTCGTGATCGTGGTGGGCATGGTCTACCAGCTGCTCTCGCTGCAGGGGACGGTCAACCAGATCACCGAGGCCTTCGGCGGCGACCCGGTCGCCTTCCTGCAGAAGCCCGAGTGGTTCCGGTTCATCTACGTGGCCTCCGAGGCCTGGCAGACCGTCGGCTGGGGGACGATCCTCTACCTCGCCGCGCTCACCGCCGTGGACGACGCCCTCTACGAGGCCGCACGCATCGACGGCGCGAATCGCTGGCAGCAGACCTGGCACGTGACCATCCCCGGGATCCGCCCCACGATGATCACGCTGCTGATCCTGAACATCGGCAACTTCCTCAACGTCGGGTTCGAGAAGGTGCTGCTGCTGTACAACCCCATGACCTACTCGACCGGTGACGTCATCTCGACGTACCTGTACCGCGTGGGTCTGGTGTCCAACAACCTCAGCTACGCGGCGGCCATCGGTCTGTTCCAGGCCATCATCGGATTCGCGATGGTCATGTCCGCGAACTACATCTCGAGACGATTGGTGGGGACGAGCCTGTGGTGATCGAAGCTATGGCCCCGGATGCACCGCGCAAGGCGCCGACGGCTCCGCGGTCCTCCCGCATCAAGGACTCCACGTCCTACAAGGTCTTCACGGCCGTGAACACCATCGCCCTGCTGCTGATGTGCGCGGTGATGCTCTACCCGTTCATCATGCTGCTGGCGCAGTCGTTCAGCTCGGCCGGCGCGATCAACGCCGGGAAGGTCAACCTCTTCCCCGTCGACTTCAACATCGACACGTACCGCGCCGTCGCCAACAATGACAGCTTCTGGCGCAGCTACGGCAACACCGTGGTCTACACGGTGCTCGGCACGACCATCGCGATGGTGCTGACCACCACGTACGCCTTCGTGCTCTCGAAGAAGCACCTGCGCGGTCGCAGCCTCCTGATCGGCATCGCCGTGTTCACGATGTTCTTCAACGGCGGCATCGTGCCCAACTACGTGCTCATCTCCTCGCTGGGCATGAAGAACACCATGTGGGCAGTGATCCTCCCGCCGGCGCTGTCCGTCTTCAACCTGCTGGTGATGAAGGCGTTCTTCGAGAACCTTCCCACCGAGCTCGAGGAGGCGGCGCACATCGACGGCCTGAGCTGGTTCGGGATCTTCTTCCGGATCACACTGCCGCTGTCCAAGGCGGTGATCGCCACGATGGTGCTCTTCTACTCGGTGCAGTACTGGAACGACTGGTTCGCGGCCTTCCTCTACCTGGATCGCACGGACCTGTTTCCGGTGACGCTGTTCCTGAGGAACCTGATCGCCGGCGCCTCGACCGCCGCATCGGAGGGCGCTGCGGCTTCCGGCTCCGCGGTCAGCGACATCAACGCCAACATCCAGTCGGTGACGATGATCCTGATCCTGATCCCCATCCTGTGCGTGTACCCGTTCGTGCAGCGGTACTTCGTCTCGGGGGTCATGCTCGGCTCCGTCAAGGGCTGAGCCCCAGCGCCCCGTCGGCCCTCTGCGGCGGGCGGGGCGCATGCACGACAAGTGGCAGTCCCGAACCATGCAGATCAGACGACGATGTCGAAGGAGACCCATGAGACGCCGCGAGATCCTCACCGCCGGAGCAGTGGCCACCACGATGGCCGCCGCCGCACCGGCAGCCGCCGCCCCCGGACGGGGCGGAGGACCGAAGAAGCCGCCCGGCAACGGGCAGACGAAACCTCCGGGCCTGGCCAAGAAGGACAACCTCGCCTTCGCCGCGGGAGGCACGCTGAAGATCGGCTGCGCCGTCGCCGGCGGCGGGCACCACACCGACCAGGACTACCCCGATCCGTTCACGAGCGATGAGCCCTACCGCGAGGTGCTCGCCGCGGAGTTCACCTCGCTCTCGGCGGAGAACCAGATGAAGTGGGACCACCTGCGCCCTGCGCCGGACGTCTACGCCTTCGAGGACGCGGACGCGATCATGGACTTCGCCGAGGCGAACGGCCAGGTGGTGCGCGGCCACACCCTGATGTGGCACAACCAGAACCCCGCCTGGCTCGCGGAGGGCGATTACAGCCCCGAGCAGCTGCGCGAGATCCTGAAAGACCACATCACCACCGTGGTGAGCCGCTACGCCGGCCGGATGCAGCAGTGGGATGTGGTCAACGAGATCTTCGACGACGATGCGCAGCTGCGGCTCGAGGGGAACATCTGGTTCCGCGAGCTCGGCACCGAGATCATCGCCGACTGCTTCCGCTGGGCGCACGAGGCGGATCCGGACGCGCTGTTGTTCTTCAACGACTACAACGTCGACGGCATCAACCCCAAGTCCGATGCCTACTACACGCTGATCCAGGACCTGCTCGCCGACGGCGTGCCCATCCACGGCTTCTCCACCCAGGGCCATCTGTCGATCCGCTACGGCTTCCCCGGCGATCTCGCGGAGAACCTCCAGCGCTTCGCCGACCTCGGCCTGCAGACCGCGATCACCGAGCTCGACGTGCGCATGGATCTGCCGGACGGCGGGGAGCCGACGCAGGCGCAGCTCGAACAGCAGGCCGACTACTACCGCCGCGCCACCGAGGCGGCGCTGGCCGTTGACGGCTGCGACTCCCTGACCCTGTGGGGTGTGCTCGACAAGTACTCGTGGGTGCCGGGCACCTTCCCGGGGGAGGGCGCGGCGACCGTGCTGTGGGACGACTTCACCCGCAAGCCCGCCTACTACGCGGTGCAGGACGCGCTCGCCGAGGCGAGCGGACGCGGAGGGCACCCGGCGCTGCGGCGCTGAGGGCGCCTGAGGCCGTCGGCCCCCAGGGACGACGGGCCTGTGCAGGAAGCAGCGGGGGCGGTGCCACGGCACGGCCCCCGCTGTTCTGCGCCGACTCCCTCGACGCTCGGCCTCCCGGAGGAGCCGGGGTCAGTAGATCGGTCGCCCGCTCGCGTCGGGGATGCCGGAGGCGCGGTGGAAGTAGGTGCGCAGCTGATCGCGCCATTCTTCCGCGGAGCGCTCCTGCTCACGCAGCAGCTCCTCCACCCGCTGGTGCAGGGCCGACGGGACGCGCCCGGCGAGCTCCTGCCAGCGCCGGCGCAGCGTGAGCACCTGCTCGTAGGCGTCGGCCCGCGAATCGTAGATGTGCTGGATGACGGTTTTCCCGCTGTGCAGACGGTGTGTGTACGGCACGTGATGGAAGAACAGCAGCAGCTCGTCGGGGCAGGTGCGCACGTCCTCGTAGCGAGAGGCCCACGGCTCGGGGAACAGACCGGCGAAGCCGGTGCCGGTGGCGACGCTGCGATCCACGCCGATGCCATCGCGGTCCGCGAAGTGGTAAGTGCCCCAGGGGGTGTACTCGTAGCCGTCCACGTCGGGTCCGTAGTGGTGGCCGGGCCGCACCATGAACCCCACCCCGAGCGGGGCGGTGTACTGCTCGTACAGCTGCCACGACTCGCTCAGCAGCTCGCGCAGCACCTCACCTACCAGGGGGTCCGTGCCGAAGGTCGCCTCGATCCACTCCTGGAGGATCCGGTCGGGAGTGAGCTGCGGATCCCAGGCCAGGCGCCCCAGCGCGAACAGGTTCGCCTGGGCGAGGGGATGCCCGGTCCAGAACTCGTCGGCCCCGACGTTCGAGACGGCGACCAGTCCTCCCGGGAGCTCCTCCGTGCCGGCGACCAGCTGCGCGAGCGTGGGGGCGCCGGCCTCGGGATCGCCGAAGGGGAAGCGCAGGTTCTCGCTCCACCAGGGCGCGAGGTAGCACAGATGCTTCTGCTGCCCGGTGTACTCCTGGGTCACCTGCAGCTCGACCGCCAGGCGGGTGCGCGGCATCGCCCCGATCACGGGGGAGACCGGTTCACGGGTCTGGAAGTCCATCGGGCCGTGCTTGATCTGCACGATCACGTTGTCGTCGAAGTGGCCGTCCAGGGGCGCGAAGTGATCGTGCGCGGCGCGCGCCCGGTCGGTGCGCCGATCGCGCCAGTCCTGGTGGTGGTCGTAGACGAAGGCCCGCCAGAACACCTCCCCGCCGTGCGGGGCCAGCGCCCGGGCCAGCAGGTTCGCGCCGTCGGCGTGGTCGCGGCCGTAGGCGAACGGGCCGGGCTGGCCCTCCGAGTCGGCCTTGACCACGAAGCCGCCGAAGTCGGGGATCGCGGCGTAGACCGCGTCGGCGGTGCGCCGCCACCAGTCCTGCACCTCGATGTCCAGCGGGTCGGAGGTCTCCAGCCCGCCCAGCAGGCGCGGCGAGGCGAAGGAGACCGACAGCAGCACGGAGATGCCCTGGGCGCGGAAGATCTCCGCGAGGCGCGCCACCTGGTCCAGGCGTGTGGTCAGCAGCGTGGCCTCGTGGGCGTGGACGTTCACGTTGTTCAGCGAGACCCGGTTGATGCCCACGGCGGCGAGCAGGCGCGCGTAGTGCTCCACCCGGCTCAGATCCTCGCGCAGCTCGCCGTGCTCGTAGAACAGGGAGCCCCCGGCGTATCCGCGCTCGATCTGCCCCATCACCGGGTGGACGGTCATGTTGTCCCAGTGGTCGAGCATCCTGATCGGCTGCGCGGGGGAGCGCAGCGACCATCCGTCAGCCGTAGTCTCGCCGAGCCCCAGCACCACCGCGTAGAAGCCGTGGAGCAGGCCGCGGTCGCCCCCGGCGATCAGGGTGAGGTCCTCGCCGTCGGCGCGCAGCGCGAACGACTCCTCGCCCGCATCGGCGAGCTGCTCGAGCACTTCAGAGCCCGCGCCTGACTCGCGGGCCGAGACCGGATCGTGCAGGGTGAGCGTCCCGTCGGCCCCCGTCGCGAGCTCGCGCAGTCGCGCGATCTCGGCGCCGACGGTGGCTGCGAGGGGAGCGCAGGCGTGCAGGTGCACCTCGCGCGGCAGGCGCACGGCGGCATGCGCACCGAGCCAAGCAAGGTCGTCCGCCGCGTCGCTCACAGGTGATCTCGCAGCCAGTCGAGCTGACGGCGCTGCTGGGCAGGGCCGCCTCCCTCGTGGTTGTTGTAGGGGTAGACGACCATCTCCCGGGCGGGGTCCGCGTCGGTGGCGCTGCCGTAGTGGTTGTACGCCGCGAACACCGTCGAGGGCGGGCAGATCACGTCTCGCAGTGCGACCGAGAACATCGCGGGCGCGGTCGCGCGACGACCCAGGTGCAGCGCGTCGACGTACGCCAGGGTCGTGAAGGTCTGCTCCTCGAGGTCCCGGTGCACCGCCAGGTAGCGCACGATCTCCTGGTACGGATCGGCGTCGGTGATCTGGACCGCGCGGCGCATGTGCGTGAGGAACGGGACGTTGGCGGCCAGGGCGTCGACGTCGGGCACCAGGCCCGCGGTGCCGAGCGCGAGGCCGCCGCCCTGGCTGTTGCCGGTCAGCGCGATGCGGCCGTCCGCACCGGGCAGCTCACGGGCGGTGTCCACGGCGCGCACCGCATCGGTGAACAGGCGCGTGAGGTAGGAGGTGTGCGGGGAGGCGACCCCGCGGGTCATCACCCCGGAGGCGGCCGGGCCGGAGCCGGCCGGATCGGCGGTGTGCCCGCCCGCGCCCCAGGTCGAGCCCTGGCCGCGCGTGTCCATCACCAGGTGGCCGTACCCGGCGGCGGAGAACGCCAGGCGCTCGAGCGGCTCTCCGCGGCCCCCGCCGTAGCCGAGGTACTCCACCACGACCGGCAGGTCCGCCTGGGCCCCGGCGGGGCGCTGGTACCAGGCACGCACGGGCGAACCGTTGTGGCCGGCGAAGGTCACGTCCCAGGTGTCGATGAGCGTGAGCCCGTTGTCGACCCGTTCGAGGGACAGGAGCGGCGAGGAGGCCTCGCGCGCCTGCGAGAGCGTCTCCTCCCAGAAGGGCATGAGATCCTCGGGCTCGCTGAGCTGCGGGCGGTACTCCCACAGCGCCTCGAGGGGCAGGTCGAACAGCGCCATGCGGGCGGCCTCCACGGTGAGGACCGGGCGGAGGCGGTGCTCCCGTCCCGGTGGGCGAAACTGACGAAAAAGCAACCGAAAGTTGCGTAGTGGTTTAGGCTACGTGTGCCGGAGATGCCGGTCAAGACCGGTTCGTGCGGGTACCGTTCGAGGCGGCGCATCAGAGCCGGTGCCGCCGCAGCAGGGGAGAGGTGAGGACATGGCGCAGAGCGAGCCGCGCAGCGATCGCGTCACCTTGAAGGACGTGGCGGAGAGGGCCGGGGTCTCCCTGGCCACCGCCTCCAAGGTGATGAACGGCCGCGCCGACGTGAGGCAGTCGACGCGCGAGACCGTCGCCCAGGCCGCCCGCGACCTCGGCTACGAGCCCAAGCGCCGCGAGACCGACGGCCGCCGCTCCGCCCTGATCCACTTCGACACCCTCACCAGCCCCTACTCGCTCCAGGTGCTCGAGGGCGCCGAGCAGGCCGCCCATCGTGCGGGCGTGGACCTGCTGGTGATCAGCGGCGACCAGACCCCGGCCGGCCTCACCCGTGCCTGGATGGCCGATGCCGCCTCCCGCGGCGTCGAGGGCGTGATCCTGGTGACCACCCCGATCGGTGCGCAGCACGCCCGCTGGAGCAGGGACCTGCGCCTGCCGCTGATCGCCATCGACCCAGTCTCGATCGACCCCGACGTCAACGGGATCGTCACCATCTCCGCCACCAACTGGGAGGGCGGCAGCAGCGCCGTGCAGCACCTCCTGGACCTCGGCCACCGTCGGATCGGCGTGCTCGCCGGGCCGAAGGACTCCGTGCCCGCCCGGCAGCGGCTGCAGGGCTACCACTCCGCCCTCGGTGCGGCCGGGGTGGTGTGGGAGAAGGACCCGATCGCCCACGGGAACTTCTCGTACGAGGACGGCCAGCGCGGCGCCGAGCGCCTGCTGCAGCTGCCGGAGCCGCCCACGGCGATCTTCGCCGTCGCCGACACCCTCGCCGTCGGCGCCCTGCGCGCCGCGCGGCGCCTCGGGGTCGACGTGCCCGAGGACCTCAGCGTGGTCAGCTTCGACGACACGATGATCGCGCAGTGGACCCACCCGCAGCTCACCGCGGTGCGCCAGCCCCTGTTCTCGATGGGGCAGGTCGCCATCGAGCGCCTGCTGGCGCTGTCCTCGGATCCGGGGCTGTTCGCCCACCCCTTCAAGCTGGAGACCCAGCTCATCGAGCGGGAGTCGTCGGCTCCCGTGCGATCCACGCGCTCGGAGCGCTGAACACCGGCTGCAGTGCGGCCCGGGCCGCCCCGCGCAGCGCGGGGTCGGGCACGCCGTCGGACCGCTCGATGAGCACGGGCCCCGCCTCCACCGCCAGGGCGTGCCGCTCGACGGTCTCGCGGATCACCGGCTCCAGCTCGTCCGCGATCGGGGCCAGGTAGCCCGAGAGCACCACGGTGGTCATGTCCAGCACGTTCAGGGCGTTCGCGATCGCCGTGCCCAGCGAACGGCCGATCATGCCGATCACCTCGGCGCGGTCGCGCGTCAGGGCGAGAGCGTCGACCAGATCCTCGATGAGGATGTCGTCGCCGAGCCCGGCCCGCTCGCGCAGCGCGTGGTACGAGACGTAGGCCTCCAGGCAGCCGCGGCGGCCGCACCGGCACAGTGCGCCGCCGGGCTCGATGATCGTGTGCCCGAACTCGCCCGCCCAGCCGTGGGCGCCGGTCAGCAGGGCGCCGTCGAGCACCACCGCGCCACCGATGCCGGTCGATCCGCGCAGGTAGATGAAGGACTCGCCCGGTCGGTGGTCGATCTCGGTGAGCACCGACAGGCGGTTGTCGTTCTGCGCCCGCACCGGGAGTCCCGCGAGCTGCGGGTGGGCGAGCAGCCGGGTCACCAGCGGCACCTCGGTCCAGTCCAGGTTCGGGGCCGACAGGACGCGCCCGTCGTCCGGGGCGATGCGCCCGGGGACCGCCACCACCACTCCGACCACCGGCAGCTCGCCCGCCTCGGCGCGCACCCGGCCCACGAGCTCCGCGGCCAGATCGATCGCCTCCTCCGCGGAGGTCGCGGTGACCTTCAGGTACTCGATGCCGTGGCCGAGCACCGCCCCCGACAGGTCGATCCCGAGGCAGGCCACGTGGTCCGCGGCGATCTCCAGGCCGATGGCCAGCAGGGTGCCGTGGGCCGGGGTCAGCGGCACCATCGGGCGACCGGCGCCGACGGCGATCGGATCCCCCTCCGCGACCAGGTCGGCGCCCACCAGCTCCTCGACCAGCTTGGAGACGGTGGGCTTGGTGAGCCGGGTGCGCTTGGCCAGGCCGGCGCGGGAGGTCGGCGTGGCCGTGGCGGAGGCGGCCGCGAGCGCGGTGAGGATGGCGGAGAGGTTGTGCTCACGCAGGTGTGCGGACTGCACCTGGGCCTCCTGGCGATGGTTCCGGGCGGGGCGGCGTCGGTGCGGCACCCCGGAGATCTCTGGCGACAGCTTGGCACGCCGACGTTAGTTACGGTAACTTACTAACAGCGCCGTACGGTGGCGTACGGCCGAGGATCGACGAAGGAGACTCTTCTGATGACTGCCCCCACCCCTACTCGTGACGACAGGTTCTCCTTCGGTCTGTGGACCACAGGATGGCAGGCCCAGGACCAGTTCGGCTCGGCGACCCGCCCAGCCCTGGAGATGAGCGCGCACATCCGCCGGCTCGCCGAGCTCGGCGCCTGGGGGTTCACCTTCCACGACAACGACATCGTGCCCTTCGACGCCACCCCCGCCGAGCGCGAGCAGATCCTGGGTGAGCTGAAGAAGGTCACCGAGGAGACCGGTCTGGTGATCGAGATGGTCACCACCGACACCTTCTCCCACCCCGTCTTCAAGGACGGTGCCTTCACCTCCAACGACCGCTCCGTGCGCCGCTTCGGCCTGCGCAAGGTGCTGGCCAACGTGGACCTGG
>Ga0209487_1001838_pt1 | contig 17607 bp, 17 predicted proteins | sample Poulit2012_FD_187524 | JGI IMG/M metagenome (GOLD analysis project Ga0209487, IMG submission 187524) | Agricultural soil microbial communities from Georgia to study Nitrogen management - Poultry litter 2012 (SPAdes) (version 2) | ecosystem: Environmental > Terrestrial > Soil > Agricultural land...
TGTAAAAGGGTATACCTGGTTTTACGGCCACATCTATTCGCCTCGGTCAGTGTCGGCGTTATAAGTGGTGCATCTGGGTAGCAGGAGCTAAGGGATAGCCGACTGCCACATGAAGCTGCGAAACACCGCCAAACGAAATCAACAGTCACACTGTAGAGGCGATAACCATAGCACCTACGGCATGAACCTCCCGACATCCAAGACGAGGGGTCCTACCATAAATCACTAGAGCAGAGGCGGCGCAGCATCTTTCTCAATACCCCAGTGTGCTTCTTCAAATCCACGGACGCGGGTGTAGGAGCTGGCGACCTAGGGATGCACAGAAGTGGCGCGCATCGCTTACGCGCCAGTTGTTGCAGGCGCTGGCCCGGTATTCGTAGTTATGCACGATTTTGATAAGCTTCAGCGGTTCCCAGCTCATGTAGCGCGGCGACTGGTAGGTGTAGGTTCCTCCGTGGGTTTCGTCGCCGTATAGATCTTCTAGCGCTTGGGCATTGATGTTCAGCAGTTCTTGGCCCGTGAGGTTTTTGGAGTCTTGGTCGGTGATGAATCGGACGCCATAGGTCACTGGGAAGTAGAAACCTGGGCGTTCCCCGTATTGGGTTGCTGCCCAGATCATGACGTGGATGCAGAGTTAATGAACCTTTAAACTCCAGCGGATCTGCTGCCTGATTATCTTTCAATCAAATAGCAGATCCGCTGAGGCGCGAAAAGTATTAGGGTTAGTTTTTTCATTCGCGCACTTAGTTAGCAGTACTTTTTACTGTGCCAGTCGGAGGATCAACTAGTATTCTTACCGTGGGATCAGCTCCCCTCCGCTGATATCTAGATTCACACCGGTTATATCAGAAGCTGCTTCAGATGCTAGATACAAGACTCCTTCTGCGATACTCTCCGCAGATTGCAGGCGCTGCATAGGAATTGACGAAGTTCTTTCGTGAAGAACTTCGTCATAAGAGCGTCCGGATTTCTCTGCAAATAGTTTCATTGAATTACGCATCAACTCAGTGTCGACAAGTCCTGGAGATACGCTATTACAACGCACTTTGGGTGCATACTCAAGCGCAACAGATTTAGTGAACTGGATTATTGCAGCCTTTGAAGCGCTATAGTGAGCCATATCACGTTCAACACGAACACCTGCTTGCGAGGCGATGTTGATAATGCTGCCCCCACTCTGCTGCTTCAGCATTAGCCGCAAAGCGATCTTCGTACTTAAAAAAGTACCTTTCGTGTTTATATCGAAAACGCGCTGCCAATCGGACTCTTCGATTGTATGAGCGGCTCCACGTGCCACAACGCCGGCACAATTGACGAGCACATCGATCTTTCCATAAACTCGTTCAATTTCCTCTAACCATCTTATGATGTCATTTTCCGAGGTTACATCACAGTGGAATTCAGATAGATCGCAATAATCTGCTGTGAATGCTACATCCGCTTTGGAAACAATGGCTCCCTCACCGGTGAAGGCTGAAGCAGTGGCTCTACCGATACCACTATTTCCTCCCAAGAGCGCCACTACACTATTTTTGAACCTCTCCTTAAACATGAGATGGAAGAACTCCGTCACTACTCGGCGATAAAAGAAAATCGCAACACTGTCTGCATATTGAGCAGTAGCTACCCACGGGCAGGGAACTCCTCAGGGGCGAGAACAATATCGAAACGAACACTAGACCACGCTTGATTGCCAATGTCCCTACCATCAGGAGTCGCAGTGTGTTCAGCATGATCTTTAAAATCCATCACCAGTGAATCCTTCACACCGAATACGCTATCGTGTGCAAGTAGCTCGTCGCCTTCTACGAAAATATGCGTCACTAACCGTCGCATCCCGGGAGCTGTAACCATGAAATGCAGGTGACTCGCCCGCATCGGTGAACGCTCTGTTGCTTCTAGCATTTTCCCAACCGGCCCATCGTGCGGAATCGGATAAGGGGTCGGTTTCAGACCCCAGAAGTAGAACTCTCCGGTCTCTCCCGAATATAAGTGTGCTCTACCAGCAATTCGATTGTCCGAATACTGAACGTCGTAGAACCCGTCTTCATCTGCTTCCCATACCTCAATACGGGCATTACTAATAGGATTACCTTCGATATCAGTGACACTACCCTCCACCCAGCAGGGTTTGCCCGCTGCGCCGCCTGAGATATCGCCGCCAAGCGGAATTTCGGGGGAATCTTCTACAAAGAACGGACCGAAGACCGTAGCTTCCGTGGCATCCTCATGAACAGTATTACTGACATTAATTGTCTGCATTGATATTCCTAGGACATCCGACAGCAGGATGAATTCTTGTCGTTGGTCATCCGTGATATGCCCTACATTTGTCAGGAATTCAATAGCGTATTGCCACTCTTCTTCGGTTAAACGAACCTCCCGTACAAACCCATGTAGATGCTTGACGAGTGATTGCAGCAAGAATTTCAGGCGCTCATCGCGTGTCCGCTCAAAACTATTAATGACCCTACACGTAAGCTCTTCTTCTGTCCGATTTTGAGCCTCATTGGCTTGGTGTTCTAGAGTCATGATCCATAGCTCCTTTCCAACGTCGTCTGGAGTTCCCGAGGGTCTCCGCCCTCTGAAGCAAGTTCTAGTAACCTCGTAATATCAGGTGCAGTAACAGGGCGAGGGTTATTTTCTGGAACCGCTTTCAACACGGCATCTACTACGCGTGGAATCATGTCTGGCGCGAATCCATAATCATGTAAAGCCCGGGGTGCTGATAACTCGGAACGTAATTCTTCAAGACCTTCCAAAGCAGAAGGCGCAGACAGTACATCAGCCAGGCGTTGCTCAATAGCTGGAATATGTCCGCTATTGAACGCGAGTACGTAAGGCAAGATCACTGAATGAGTTTGGGCGTGCGGCAGATCATACATACCGCCTAGGACGTGACAGATCTTATGATGCATCCCGGAGCCTGCAGCAGCAAATGCAACGCCAGCCAGATACGTACCATATAGTGCGTCTGTTCGTGCTTCTAAATTATCTGGCTCTTGCCTAATTTTCCGGATGCCGTCTGCTAGCGCCCCCACAGATTCAATCGCCAATACGGTATTAAACGGGTTAGCATTAGGCGCCCAGAGCGAATCTACACCGTGCGCAATTCCGTTAAGCCCGGAGGCCACTGACATCTCAACCGGAAGGGAAACAGTAAGCGCTGCATCATAAAGGACCACACGGGGAAGGACTCGTGAGCTTTTTCCGGTAGTTTTCACACTATCCGCCGTACGCCCCCAAACATTGGTGGCTTCAGAACCCGCATAGGTTGTGGGAACAGCTATGATCGGCAAATTAGTTTCCAGCGCAATGGCCTTAGCCAAGCCAGTCGTAGAACCTCCTCCAACCGATACCAGAACATCAGCGTTCACTCGTCGGGCTTCTTCGAGCGCTCGTTCAATAGCATCGACCGGCACATGCATTCTTACATCATCAAACCAATGGACCACAGGTAGGTCCTTAGCTATTCGTTGCGCCAGGTCCATTTCAAACTCTGATGCAATCACCATCACGCGTTCGTATTCTTCTTGGCGAATTTCTTTAACTATTTGGACATCAGACGTGTTTGTGCAGAAGACAACACGCTGGGGCAACCATTCATGAACAAATTCTTTCATTGTTCCCTCCCGGAAGACGGTGTCGGCTGATATGCGAGTAGACGCCAGGTGTTGTTATTACGTACCCACACGGCTAGCGATGAGTTCCGTAATTCTTTCTCGCTTCCTTGAACACTGATACGTGCATCCATACGTCCTAGGACGAGCGCGGTGTTCCCCACGACCACTATGTCCTCTACGGGATGTTCGATGTCATGATAGATGTAATGTCTGCTGTTCAACTTGGAAATATAGGAATCGAGAGTATCTCTGGACCCGTCAGAGTGCGTATAGGCAAGTTGTGGGTGGCAAAGCGTCAACAATTGGGAAGAGCATCCATCTTGCATAGCACGATAGCGTTGCTTTTCCAGAAGGCGTATCTGCTCAACATCATTCAAATCAGTCATAGCTTCGAAGGCTCCTTGTGAATTTCAGTATTCGCTGAAGCGAGAACACTATTTTGGTCCCGTTGACGTCCCCACCTCAGACCAGGCAGGCTGAACAACCGTTTCTTGGTAGTCCTATTGCGGAAGTACACATCCATTGCCACGGCGAGTAATAGGATGAGACCTTTCACCGTCTGCTGCATGAATGATGAAACGCCCATCACGCTCATGCCGTTGTCGATCATGGTTAAAAGCAAAGCGCCTACTAATACAGCGGGAATCCTTCCTTTGCCTCCAGCCAGAGCAACGCCGCCAATCACTGCAGCCGCAATAGCGTCTAGTTCTAAGAGATTCCCATCGCCTGCAGTCGAAGCATTGAGACGGGCGGTAAAGAGGATGCCAGCGACACCATACAACAGCCCCATTAGCACGAAACCCGCAAAAATATGCCGCTTCACCGGTATCCCGGCTAAAGAAGCTGCATCGCGGTTAGCGCCAATCATATAAGCGTTACGACCGAATACCGTCTTGCCCATCAACATCCAGAGTAAAAAGCCAATTACCATCATCCAGATGACAGATAGAGGTGTACCTAGATACCTCGATACCACCCAAACGAATAAGGCGATGACGAAACAAACCAATACAATACGCACCCAAGCGACAGCGAATGCATTAGGGACATTCCTACGATGCAGTTGTCGTGCTCGACGCAACATGACAAAAGCCACCAATCCAGCGAGCGTCACCCCACCAAGAAGCGTAAGTGGCGTAGATATGTACGTTTCACTAAGTGCTACGTATTCAGGAGTCAGAGGAGCAACGGTTTGAGCTTCGGTCCAGGTTAGTCCGATGCCGCGAAAGACCATTAACCCAGCTAGGGTCACAATAAAGGAGGGGACTCCTACGCCTGCCACCCAGAAACCTTGCCACGCTCCTAGGATCAAGCCGGTTCCTAGAGCAATTAAGATTGTTACCCAAAGACTCGCCCCCCATACACTTTGGGCGGTCGCAGCAGTTACCCCTACGAGGTAGACAGCTGACCCAATAGACAGGTCTATCTGCGACATGATTATCAAAACCGCTACGCCACCAGCAACGATACCTAAGACTGCAGCTTGTTTTAACAAAATGGTAAGGTTGCGTGGTGCCAGAAAGACACCGTCTGACTGGAAATTAAAAGCCATTGCCAGTAATACGAATGCCACCAAGATCAGAAGCATTTGCCAGCTGAAAATACTTTTTAGCGCAGCAGTAACGGATCGCTGTCTCACCAAGACAGCCGGACTTTCTGTTTTTGTCATTATTCCCCTCCTGTAGCAGCAGCCACGAGTTGTCCTCGCGTCCGGTCTGTTTGGAATTCTCGTACCATTCGTCCCTTATACATGACGGTCACTCTGTCGCATTCTGCAGCAACTTCATCCACATCACTGGAGATAAAAAGGATTCCCAGCCCTTCATCTGCCAAGTTTCGGATTGTTTCGTATATATGGAACCGTGCCCCGATATCTACGCCAAGAGTGGGCTCATCCAAGATCAGGAGCTTGGGTTGACTGTTCAGCCACCTAGCGAATAGGACTTTTTGCTGATTTCCGCCGCTAAGCGCATTGATCGCATACTCAAGATCGAACGGTCGGATATCCAAGGTTTGCATCATCGTCTCGTTACGAGAGAATTCTTTGGAATCGTCAATGATCCCCCACCGACTGATGGATCTTAGGCTCGCTGCACTCATGTTGGTACTTATTGAGTGACCCTCGAAAATACCAGTGGCCTTCCTATCTTCAGTAAGCAAAGCCATCCCTTTGGAAATTGCTTCTGCCGGAGTTTTCGGTAAGCCACGTTGGCCAGCCAGTTGCATGTCACCCCACACCGGACCAGGCCAATCTCCGAACAATGAACGTGCAAGCTCGGTTCTTCCAGCTCCCACCAAACCGTATAATCCGTGGATCTCTCCTGCTTGTACAGTTAGATGGGCGTCTTCTACTCTAAGTTTCCCAGGAACATCTGGATCTTCGACGTTAAGTCCATTTATCTGAAATAGTCGTTTTGTACCTTTGGTAGTTAACTTCCTCGGAGTGGCTTCTTCTAAGTCTCGTCCGATCATTGCACGGACAATCTCCCGACGTCGCCCACTGGCAGAATCTAGGTGTTCTACCACTTTTCCGTTGCGCATGACTACGACCCGGTCGGCGAGTGCTTCGACTTCATCAAGTCGGTGTGTAATAACAACGATCCCTAGGCCTTGTTCTTTTAACTTTTGGATATGACCAAATAGTTGCTGAGCTTCACTCTCAGTGAGTGCCGCCGTAGGTTCATCGAGTAAGAGCACCTTGGCGTCTTGAGATAACGCGCCTGCAATCATCATCATTCGCTGTTCGGAGGTAGATAAGCCTCCCGCTGCCCCGAAAGGGTCTGCGTTAAGGTCAAATAACTTTAGCCAGTGGTTAGTAAGGTCAGACAGACTATCGAACTGTATTAGTCCATTCTTTTGTGGGAGACGACCGATAAACATGTTCTCGGCGACAGTTAGATTTGGTGCGATGCGCAGTTCCTGAGGAACAAGAACAATGCCCGTTTTTTCCGCTGTGTAAACGTTCTGGAAACTTTCTGGCTTATTGTTTACGAAAATTTGCCCATCGAATCCATTCGCGGGAATGACGCCCGAGAGTACTTTCATTAAAGTTGATTTTCCGGCGCCATTCTCACCTACTAGAGCAACAATCTCTCCCGCTGCCACCTCAAAATGCACGTCAGTTAATGCATGCACACCCCCATAACGTTTGGAGACACCATCAGCTTTCAACAAAGAAGAGTCACCCATGTTGACTCCTTCCGGAGTCCTGAATCAAAGCTATTCGCAAGTGATGTCACTCCCCGCAAAGACTTCTTCTGGATCGGCCCAACCTTCCGGTGCAATATCTGTTACGAATTCGCAGAGGTTATCTTGATTCACGGCTATTAGGTCGAGGTATTTCGTCGGAACCTCTCCATTGTCTGTCTCTTGGTAGTCGTCAAATTCTGGCTCTTGACCCCTTCCTAGCTGATGTGCAGCGTCAGCAGCTTGAATAGCCATCTCATCGACTGGGGTGTACACAGTCATAGATTGATCGCCAGTAGCTATGAGGTTGAGATTGGTTTGATCTCCATCAAGCCCTGAGACAAATGTTTCTCCATTTAGTCGGACACTTCGAAGCGCCTGGACTACGCCTGTAGCAATTCCATCATTATTGGCAATAAAGACATCAACATCATCGTTATTACGCGTTAAAACGTCCTCTGCCATGCGTTGTGCTGTAGCTGGGTCAAACCCAGAGACAAAGTCTTGATGTACGACATTGATCTCAGAATCATCGGATAGTTCGCGTTCGTAAACCTTAATCGAAGTCTGCGCTAAATCGTTAGCTGCATCTCCCGCAAGGAGTGCATAGTTTCCGGTAGGAAACGCTTCTTTAGCTGCTTCGATTTGCAATTGTCCGACTTGCTCTTGGTTTCTAACAATCGTCCAGTCGGCTGTTCCCGAACTAACACCGATGTCATATGCGATTGTCTTGACGCCCTCAGTTTTAGCCCTTTCAATCAAGGTCCCGCCTACCTCTATATCGGCTGAAGCGATCACTAGTACATCGATGCCTTGGCTCAGCATTGATTCCACTTGCTGAGTTTGTTTTTCCGGATCTGCATCGGCATATTGAACGATAACTTCGTCCCCATTTGCTTCAGCTTGTTCGACAAAAGCATCAGCATCGTGCTGCCATCGTGGCTGCAATTGGGTATAAAGCGCTAACCCGATGGTGAGGTTCTCATCTTCGTTGGACCCGGCTGCTTGATTATCAGTGGTGCATCCGCCTAGAACTAGAGCAGAAATAGCCACTAACGCCAGCAGCATATTTTTATATGTCTTCTTACTTATTGGTTTTCTCATGTTAATTTTTCCTCAAACCTTAATTTTGGAATCAGCTCGCGCCAAACCCATTTGCGGCTAATTTCGCAGTGGTGCCGCCATCAACGTAAAGGATCTGTCCGGTAATAAATGAAGCTGCTGGAGAGGACAAGAATGCAACAGCCTTTGCGATATCGAGAGGCACGCCCACACGCCCAATAGGGATCATGGAAGCCCCTGCTTCGCGAGAATAGTTAGGATCATCAAAATATCGTGGGGTTTCTGTAATGCCTGGCCCCACAGCATTTACTCGGACGTTAGAGTCTGCAACCTCTATTGATAAAGTGTGAGTAAAAGCATTAATGGCACCTTTTGTTGCGGCATAAATTGATGAAGGAGTCATTGCTCCATAGGCTTGGATTGAACTGATATTGACGATAGAGCCACCACCTTTTTTTAGATAAGGCATGGCGTATTTCGAGGTCAGGAAATACCCCCGGACGTTCAGATCCATAAGACGATTGAAATCATCTAACGTCGTTTTTTCGATGCATTCGTAGATCGTTATTCCCGCGTTATTGACAAGAAGGTCAATGCCGCCTAATTTGTCGGAAGAATAATCAATGAAGTCTTTGACTTCGCTGTTGTTGCCGAGATCGCATTCGAATCCATAGGCCTGACGGCCCAGAGCCTCGACCTTTTCTATCGTCGACTCACCACTTGGACTTCCGAAATAACAGAAAGCCACATCGGCGCCTTGGGCAGCCAACTCTTGGGCTACTCCTTGTCCAATCCCAATGCTAGCTCCAGTCACAACAGCTTTGCGGCCTAAGAGAGGTTTTTCGGCCTCTACCGCTGTATTTTTTTGCATATCAAATAACTCCTCTAAAAGGATTTGCGATGAGTGAAAAACAGATTCAGGCTAAGGAGCGGTATATCCGCCGTCAATAACAAGCTCAGAACCTGTCATGAAGCTTGACTCGTCGCTAGCAAGAAAGAGAGCTCCGTATGCCAATTCCTTTGGCCTGCCAAGGCGCTTCATCGGGGTGTTTTCTACGACACCTGCTGTGATATCAGCATCTTGCGCTGCAATCATTGGCGTGTCCACGATGCCAGGATGTAAAGAATTCACGCGGATGCCGTATTCTGCATACGACAGCGCAGCGTTCTTGCTCATGTGTCGCACAGCCGCTTTGCTAGCTGTATAGGCAGAAACTCCTGCAGATCCTGCGATACCCCAAATCGAAGAAGTATTAATGATCGAACCATTACGTTCACTGATCATATGGGGAATCACTGTTCTCATCCCATAAAACGTACCGGTCTGGTTAATGTCGATAACTCGATTCCAGCTTTCAAGGCTGATTTCATGAATCGGCTCATAGGCATGAACGGTCCCGGCATTATTAAAAAGCACGTCTATTCGACCGGTATCTTGAACTATCTTTTCAATTACCTCTCCCCATTCGGAAAGGTCAGTCACGTCTAAGTCCAGATATTTGATGTTCTGATCCTCAAAAGGATCTTCAAGACTTAGGTCTGTGACATACACATTCGCGCCGTGTTCAGCAAATAATTCGGCAGCCGCACGTCCAATACCTCGGGCGCCACCAGAAATTAATGCGACTTTGCCAGCTAACCGCTTCATGCTGAAACCTCCACAACTTTCTTCGGTTCGGGTAGCTCACAGTTGATATCCCCAGGAACCTCAGTCATATAACTAACGGCAAACGACAACGCTCGAAACGGCTTCTCTGAGGAGGCTGACCAAATTGAATGCGGCGCATTAGGTGGGATACGCACCAGGTCGCCTGGAACTAGAAGTCGCTGCTCATCATCGATTTGTATGATGGCTTCACCTTCTAAGATTCTGTAGAATTCATCAGTGTTGTGATAGTGCGGCTGTAACCGTTTTCCCGCTTTTAGTTCAAATTCAGCTACATATTCCAGGTACGCCCCTTGGGTTTCGGATCGAAGAGCCTCTTTGGGGAACATAAAATAGGTGAGACAGGTTCCCTCGTGTTCAACGGTGGGCTCGACTTGCGCATTACGTACGTCCATTACCACTCCATTTGCTGTGCAGTTACGGTGAACAATTTTGGTGACGTAAGCCATATTACGGGGCTCCATGTATGGCGTCAACACACATCAGCAAATATGTTAAGTGATAATTTACGCTGCTTGGACTACATTTTTAGACCGCTAAAGATCCTCAACACGTCAACAGCGGAATGGACCTCATCCTTCAGAGACTCTTCATCCGTCGAATCTGGCGCCTTGCCTAGAATAAACCAGACCCCCATAGCGGGGACGCTACCTTCGTTCTTGAACATATGCGGTGACTGCGAGTCGAAGGCGAGGGATTCCCCTGCGCTGAGGAGATAAGTTTCAAATCCAAGCGAGACCTTCAACTGCCCTGATATTAGATATGCGAACTCATAACCATTGTGTGTCATGAGACTGCCATCAGTCGACGAACTTCCCCCAGCTTCATATGTAACCAAGAGAAACTCCACACCACCAATTGGCTGATGAAGGAGTCTTTCCCATACCACCCCGGAATTCATTACCAAGCGTGCGCGAGTATCTGTAGGAATAACGGGGGATTTAGCAGATGAGGCCTCCGCCCGAAGCTGCGTCGAGGACATTTCCTCGGGTTTTACAGTTCCGTCAATTGCTTCTCCACCCATAAGCTCATCAAGGCTGATACCCAGAGCAGCCACTAACTTAAATAGCGAGGAGACTGACGGCTCACTCTTGCCTCTCTCTATTTGTGACAGTTGACTCGGGGAAATATCCGTCTGCGCGGCCAGATCCCTGAGACTTAAACCCGCGTTTACTCGAGCCTCTTTGAGACGCTTACGAGCAGTTTCATCCATGATGCACCTCTGACTTTTCGCTTCATCATTCTTGTGTGTTCCATGATACTCTACGATTGCAAGGAAAAATAGCATTATTGTACGTTGGCAAAGTACAAATTATCCAAGGCAGAGTAATCTGTGTGATTATACTGAACCCCACAAACTTGGCGCTAACCGCTATGACGTTCGTCACGATCGATCTTTGGTACCAGGAGTCAATGCACGAAACCTGCCGATTTACCATCTATTTTTAGAGGATTACATGCAACTCAGCACATCTACCCATCAGACTGACGCCGCAAATCGGGATGCATTAGGCCCCGTGGATGATTACCGGTCGACCGCACTCATCGTCGGTGTCAATGGCATCACTGGTTCAGAGATTGCCCGGCAACTTTCGATCCGTGATGACTGGGAGGTCTATGGTCTGTCACGCTCTGCCCACGAGCTCCCTTACGGCGTGTATCAGGTAGTAGCTGATCTTCAGGATGCTGCCAGCGTCGCCCAGGCGCTTAAAAATGTAAGACCCACACACGTGTTTTTTACTGCCTGGTCACGACAGGAGAACGAGGCGGATAATATCCGGGTCAACCAGGCTATGGTGCGTAATCTCTTCGCCGCCCTCTCATCGGCTGGAACTCTGCAACACGCCGCTCTTGTCACGGGGCTGAAGCACTATATGGGACCGTTCGAGGCATTCGGCACCGGAGAGATGCGAGAGACACCGTTCCGGGAAGAGTCCGAGCGACTGAACACGCCGAACTTTTACTACGCGCAGGAAGACGAAATGTTCGCCGCCGCGGCACGCGATGGCTTCACGTGGAGTGTCCACCGGGCACACACCATCACAGGACATGCCGTTGGAAACTCAATGAACTTCGCCCTGACCCTTGCTGTGCACGGAGCGATCGCCCGAGAGACGGGAACTCCACTGGTTTTCCCCGGCACCCAGACGGTCTGGAACTGTCTGACAGACATCTCTGACTCACAAGTGGTCGCGGATCAAATGATCTGGGCTTCTACGACACGTGGCATCGGCAATGAGGCGTGGAACGTTACCAACGGTGAGGTGTTTCGCTGGCGTTGGCTGTGGCCGCGGCTTGCCGATGCGCTTGGCGTCGACTGGGAAGCTCCTGGGCCTACACCTCAACCGATGGTAGACCAGATGGCCGGAAAGGAAGCACTCTGGGCTGAGATTGCAAGCAAGTACGGACTTAAGGAGTCCAGTCTCGATCGCGTGGCCTCGTTCTGGCACACCGACAGCGACCTCGGAGTGGAGGTGGAGGTCGTGGCGGATATGACGAAGAGTCGCCTGGCCGGATTTTCTACCTACCGCAGCACAGAGCGAGCCTTCCTGGAGTTGTTCGACCGCTACGAGAAAGACTGCCTGGTCCCCCCGCGACCACGGCACAGTAAAGTCGGACATGCTTAGTAGTCTTGTTCTTGTTCGGCACTGTCACCGTTCAAATAGCCCAACACCTGGTCATAGGCGCGACCCAGTGGGACGTTATGGCTTTTAGCGATGACCACACCAGACCAGAAGAAGTCGATATACCTGAGCCCACCGGTCGAGATCCGATCCGCGTTGCGCTCAAACACGTCAATGCGTTCCAAAGCAATATCAAAACATCCCATCAGATCCGACCAACAGCTGTTGTGTATACCGTTGCTCAGTGCCAGATTCCATGCCTTCCTCGCGCCACCCATCAATACGGTGCCGCCAAAGGCGAAGAGCTCGGTAAGTTTGCGATGGATTCTGTTGCGGTCAAAACTTCGGACACGTACAACTGCCTATCAAGTATGAGCAATAATGTGGTTGTTAGCACTCTAATCAGGGCTCGAGAGACATAAAAATAAAGGAGCAAGAAGTCCCTACTGTAGGGGGCGATAGATGGTATACCGCATACGGAATTCCATCTATTAACTACCAGGTAGGAACTTGTGATTTGAGAGTGGTATACGGTTCCCCCGCCTCTACAGGCGGGGGAACCGTATACCGCCTACGGCACTTCCACCCCCTATTCGGGGAGCATTCCAGCCTCGCGAAGTGCAGCTAAGTGCGTCGTAACTGTTCTGGGCGTGCATCCCACTTCTGCCGCTATTTCTTTGCGGGTCGGTAGACGGCCTAGCTGTGTATAAAAGTCACCCACGAAAACTTGGATACGAGCCCGTGTTGTCTGTCCTTTGATTTTTCGCTTTTGATTTGCGGCTTTTAGGGATTTGCGTGCGGCTTCTTGGTAGTCCTTGTGGGCTGGGTCTTGCCATCGTTTGGCAGCTTGTTGTCCGCCTCGGCGTCCCATGGTGGCCAGGGCTTTGCGTCCGCTGTTGGTTTGGTTGGAGCTGGTTTTGCCGCTGGTGTTGGGGTTGGTGATGCCTTGGATGACGTAGCCGCGGACACGACGAGCCATGGTGAGACGGTCGCGCATGGGTGGGAGGTCTGGTTCTCGGTAATCGGCACCAACGGCTTGAGCGACATTGTAAGCCCGTTCGTAGGCATCAATGATCTTGGCGTCTTTGAGCGGTTGGCCTTGAGCCCTCAGACGGTGAGCAGTTGCCAAAGCATGGCGGAAGGCAGTTTCATCGCGGGCTGCTCGGTGCTGATTGATCCAAATGACCCGCACCCCATCGATTATGCCGGATGCTGCCGGGGCCAGTTCAGCGGTAGTGGGCAGCTCAGCTTCAAGTTCGCGAAGAGTTTGAGCTGCTTTTCTAGCAGCTTGGGCTGCGTCAATACGTTCGCGTCCGCTGGCATATTGTTCTGGCTTCCTGGCCTGATGTTGGGCGTTCTGGGGGTTCATCGTTCGTACCTCGTGGATGAGGTCAGCAAGGCGAATAATCTGGGAATGCTGGCAATGCCAATGATACGCGGTGGGATCATTTGAACGATGCAGCGGCCACCGTGAGAATTGGTGGGCGAATGCACGATCGCCACCCAGAAGGGCGTTGAGTTCTGCGGTGGCGACGTTCAGCAATCGGGTGTTCGGACTTGTGTGGCCTTTTGCGGCATAGACGGGATCAATCATCCATAGGGCTTGCGCTTTGCCATTGAGCGGGTTGATGCCGATCCACGCTGGGCTGAGTCCTCGTTGATGCAGGGCAGTCAGTGCTGTGTGAGTTTCTGGGTGAAGGGCTTCAACAGTTCCACCGGGGGTGTGGCTAGGTTTATCAATGTCGATAATCAGGACTGCCGAGCGTTGCGGGTGCGTCATAACTGCGTATTGGCACCGGTTGAGCGCTGGGCTACCGACGGTGTAGAAGCGTGGGGTGCTTTCTCCGGTGGTGGGGTCTTTGCGCCAAGCTTTTGAAAAGTCCCGGTCCATGCTGGCGTGAAACGCTTCGCGGCCTATGTGATCTAACAACGCTGCAGCTTGAACATCCGTCCACCCGTTGGAGACCAGGTGCTCGGTGCGTGGGGCGCTGAATAGGTCAGCTGGGGCCGAAGTGATGGGAGTGCCATCGCGTTCTGTCCACGCTTGCGGCCGTTGTGATGGGCTGGTGGTGAAGGATGGTGTGGCGGTGTTTCCCGCCGTGGGGTCCGGTGGTATGGTCATCAATAAGCTTCCTCACCGGGTGTGTGCCGGTGGTAAGCGAGCGTCTCACCGGTTGCCGCCAGTGGGACGCTCTTTTTTGTGCAATTACGGCTGAACCTACCAGCGTGACCCGAGTTATAGGCCATGAACACGCGGAAGCAGCCTAATCATCCAAAGATCTGTTATGTCTATAGTTCCCTAGATGCGGTATTTTTGCGGTAAAAATGCGGAACTGCTGCGGTAATATTTTGGTATTTATTTGGTAATTCTTCGGTATGTTTGCAATATTTTTGCGGTATTTCGCTATAAGGTCTGAAGCATGAAAAGAATCGTGATTGCCAACACCAAAGGTGGCACCGGCAAGACCACCTCGTCGATCTTCTTGGCTTCAGCGCTGACTGCTCGGGGTTCGGTTGAGGTCTGGGATGCCGATCCCCAGGGCTCCGCCTCGGAGTGGGCCTTACGTGCTGAAGAACGCGATCAGGCGTTGGGTTTTGAAGTTCGACCGGTCAACGCCGCACAACTTCGGCGGGGTTCTTCGTCTGCTGATTTTGTCGTGGTCGATACCGGACCGGGGGACTGGAAAGTACTCGATGAGGCACTAAAGTTGGCTGATTTGGCGATCTTGCCCACTGCGCCTTCGCCGATTGATTTGGACCGGTTCTGGGAGACCGAGCAGATCGCCTCGCAGCTGACGCGCACCTATGCGCTGATCACTCAGGCCGATCGGCGCACCAAGTCCTTGGAGCAGACCGTGGAAGCACTGGAGACCAGCGAGGTGCAGCTGTTTGCGACCAAGATTTCTACTCGGGAGGGGATTCGCCGCAGTTTCGGGTATAACCCTGCAAGCGACTTGGGTGAGTATCAGGCGGTAGCGGACGAGCTGTTGGAGGTTTTATAAATGAGTGCACAAGCCCGTAATCCCATGGATGATTTTGGTCGTCGAACTCGTTCCGGTTCCGTGTCGATGAAGCAGACGATGAATCGGACCGGAGATATTCATGCCGATGACCCGATGGTGCATCTGACCATTCAAGTCCCGGAGTCTTTGCGAGACCAGATTAAAGATGCAGCCAAGCTGGAGCGGATCAGCACTCGGTTGTGGGTCACTGATGCGATCCAGCGCAAAATGGAGGACCTCGGGGACTAACTCATCCACAAAATGCGAGGTATTCTTACCGGAATTTGCGGTGGTTTTTACCGCAAATTCCGGTATTTTTCATTGTAAACAGCGGTAATTTTTACCGTGTTCTGCGGTAGGTTTTATCGTTCCAGCCCGTCACGGCCAGGTTGGTGCTGTTGTAGCCGTTGCTGCTGCAAATAGGTGGTAGCACCCAAGTTGGACGACCTTTGCGGTTTGGGTCGTGGGTGCTGGCGGCGGGTTTTCTTCTGCACTTTCTTCTGGTCTTGCTCGTCTAAGAATTCCAGAAGCTCGTCATGGTGTTCGGGGTTGCTGGCCCGAACGATCGCCTTTTGGATTTTGGCGTGCAGTTGCTGGGCCTTCTCATAATCCCGGTAGGTACCTTTACCTTCGATTTTTGGGGCTGGCCCGACGTGGGTATCCCAGGCACTTTGCAAAGATTCAGCTCGTTCGGTAGCTCGGCGCGCTTGGCTGCGGAGTTGTTCGACCTTATCATGCAGCTGATCCACAGTTTCATCCGCAAGTTGATGGGTTTGAGCTTGCTGCTGAGCGACATTGTGGGCCCATTCGTGATCGTAGCCTCGCATGGGGTGTTTGAAGCGTTCATCATCCGTACCTGGCAGGGCCACCCCGTAGCGATCCTCGAGTGCTGCCCGGTGGGTGCGAGCATCGTGTTTAGCTTTGATCCGGGTCAAGAATCCGGCGTCGCGAACACGTTCTTCTTTGGCTTGGAGTTCAGACACTTCGCGTGTGATCTCTGACCGCAGCTGATTAAAACTCTGGCGATGCAGTTGCTCACGCGCCGTCTCCAATTCCGCTGCTTTGTCAGCCGCCGACTGCTGGGCTCTTTCGGCCTCATTCCATGCTTGAGCCGCCGTTACCTCGTGGCGCTGTTGGAACGCTTGAGCTTTGGCACGATACTCAGCCAAGGGCTGGAGGCGGCGCAGCTCGCTTTCAACCCGGCTGAGGCGTTGGCTCACATTGTCGATATATTCACGAACGCGCGGCGGGATCGCCATGATGTGTTTGGGCAACTGCTGCGCGAGTTCTGCCCTTGCCTGGTCTAAACCGCGATCGGCCCGGTCTCGGGTCATGGTAGTGATGAATTGGGCCTTGGCGTCCTCAAGGTCGTCGGCCACGATATGGATGGTGTTGTCTTCGCGTCCACGGGTCGCACCCACATAGACGCCACCTCCTGACATGGAGGATTCCAACAATACTGAGCCGTGGTCGACGGTGGTGCCCTGGTTGCCGTAATCGGTGACGGCGTAGCCCAGGTGGATGTGGTCCCGCACATAGGCAGGAGTGATGTGGTGGTGGCGTTGGTCTTCGCCAGCCAGAATCAGGCCACCGTCGGAGTGGACTTGGACGACGCGGAAGCTTTCTCGGTTGGCCACTCCCAGGTTGGGGTTGTTGGATCTGGTCATCACGGTGTCCCCGGCGAAGATGTCCAGGCCATCGCGTCCGGTGATCGAGTGGTCGTCGGTTTTGAGGTGCCCGGCGGTGATGCGTTGGGCTTGGATGTCCGCGTTGAGGGCGGCGGCTTGGTCATTGGTGGCCACGGTGACCGCGATGCTGCGGCCAGCCTCGAGGTCAGCCCGGACCGTCTCGGCCAGGGCTTCTCTGGCCTCGTCGGGGCTGTGGTGGATGCGCAGGTTGCCGCGGTAGTGCAGCCGGTCAAAGACTTCATCGAGCCGGTCACGGTTGCGCATGAGCTTGGACAATTCTGCGTATTCGGTGTCGTTGCCGAACCGGTGGACTTCGTTCAGGGTGACGTAGTGGGTGGCCACGCGGGCGGCCATGTCCAGCACCCCGCCGCGGCCAACGGCGGACAACTGGGCCCGGTCGCCGATCATGGCCACGTCCGCGTCATAGCGGTCAGCCAGTTCCAAAAGTGCTCTGGTGGCTTCCTGGTCTAACATGCCGGCTTCATCGACCACGAGCTGAGTCTCACCGGTCAGATGATAGGCGCTGTCTGGTCGTGGCGGATAAAACGCTGTGCCAGTGGCCGGGTCTACTTCCCCTGGGGCCAGTTGGTGCCACTGGTTATCTTCGTTCCACCGGTAGCCATGAGCGTGGAGCAGTTTGTGCAAGGAACACGCATCCGATCCAGCACTACGGGCTTCTTGGGCAGCTTTCAACGTGGGGGTCACAGTCAACAAGGGCCGCTGGTCGCGCAATTGGACGGCAGCTTGCAATAAGGC
>Ga0209487_1001839_pt1 | contig 17597 bp, 18 predicted proteins | sample Poulit2012_FD_187524 | JGI IMG/M metagenome (GOLD analysis project Ga0209487, IMG submission 187524) | Agricultural soil microbial communities from Georgia to study Nitrogen management - Poultry litter 2012 (SPAdes) (version 2) | ecosystem: Environmental > Terrestrial > Soil > Agricultural land...
GTAAAAGCCGTCATGTCCATTACGTTCAGGCCTTTGCTATAAACTTCTTTGAAAGTCAAGTTATCGTATTTTGTAGCTGATTTGTCCTTTTCAGGATCAGCTGTATAAATTCCATCCACTCGAGTTCCTTTCAAAATCACATCTGCATCAATTTCAATCGCTCTCAAAGTTGCTGCTGTATCTGTAGTAAAATATGGATTTCCAGTTCCAGCACCAAAAATTACAACTCTTCCTTTTTCCAAATGACGTGTTGCACGACGTTTGATGTAAGGCTCAGCTACTTCCTCCATATGAATGGCCGATTGTAGGCGAGTATAAACACCTTCTTGCTCCAATGCACCTTGCAATGCCATCGAATTGATAACCGTTGCCAACATGCCCATATAATCTCCCTGAACTCTGTCCATTCCTTGTGCTGCACCAGCTACTCCGCGAAATATATTTCCAGCTCCAATTACTATAGCTACTTCAACACCTAAATCTACTGCTGCCTTTATTTCTTGTGCATATTCTTTCAAACGGTTTTGGTCGATTCCATATTGCTGATCTCCCATCAAAGCTTCACCGCTTAACTTCAGAAGGATTCTTTTGTATTTCATATAAATAAATTGGAGTTAGATAAATTTCGCTGCAAATATAGTAAAAGCGAATAGTGATTGAAATTTCTAAGTGTAAAATTAATGTTTAAGTGGATCATAACTTGCTCAAAAATTCTAAAACATCCACTCCATCAGCATAATCAGTTAAACTCGGATGTTGGGTTTCTCCAAATGAAACTGAATTCTCAAATCCAAACTCGCCATTATCAACCAAACATTGAATGTTTTCAAAGTTCTCTTCAATCGATTTTTTGGCTTGTTCCAAATCGGAATAATAGGAATAATAAACTACTCCAATCGGGCTGTGCAGAGATTCAGCTTCTTTTAGAATCACAAAATTATTGTCCAAAAACTTTTCTTCTGACATCAGATAAATCGCGCGATTGTATTCGTAATTGTTGGCGTATTTATTGTGATTGATGATATGCCCCCAATCAAAAAATGCTTCAAACAAAAGATCTGTATCGAATCCTTCAGGCAAATATAGATGAGTAACGTTTCTACAACCTAAACCGAAATATTGGAAAATATCTTTCGATAAATTCTTTAAAACCTCCTGTGATTCATTGCCCTTTAAAACAGCAACTGATGTTCTGTTTTTACGGATGATGTGAGGAATATCTTTGAAATAATATTCGAAATATCGAGCGGTATTATTACTTCCTGTTGCAATCACGGCTTCATGATTTTTGAGTAGATCGACTTTTTGAATGGCTTGGTTTAAATCTTCACTTGAATTTTTCAAAAAATCAATGACAAACTCGACGAGCACATCATCTTTGGAAGAAGTTTTCACCAAGGCATTGTGACCAGAAATTAGCACGGACAATAAATCGTGAAATCCAACCAAAGGAATATTTCCTGCCATAATAATTCCAATGTTTTTTGGATTTTTTGGAGGAATCAAATCTTTGGACCAATTTTCTAAATTCTCTCGAGTCAAAGTTTCACCCCATTGAGCGAGGCACAACTGCAAATTGTCCTGAGTAAACCATGGATTTTTAATTTCAGCCCATTCCAATTTAGCCAATAAAGTATCTTTTATAGCTTCAAATTTGGAATTATCAATTTGTTTATTTAATTGTCTGTTTGTAGCATATAAAAATAGCTGACCTAAATCATAAAATGCGGAAATACGTTTTGTTATCGACATAAAGTATAAAAAAATGTAGTAATTTTGTTTACAAATTTAGTAAATATGACAACATTAGAGCGAATGGGTCTAAATACTTTCATTACAAAGTCTAATTTACTCACTTCAGTTGTCTATTTACTGATCAACATAAAAAATCAAACAATTAAAATTTTAAAATAAATAAAATGGCTATTATTATAACCGACGAATGTATCAATTGCGGAGCTTGTGAACCAGAATGCCCTAACAATGCAATTTATGAGCCGGCTGTAGATTGGCAATATTCTGACGGTACCAGTTTAAGTGGAGATATTGTAAATATTGACGGACAGAGCTTTAATGCGGATGAACCACAAGAACCAATCAGCGATGAAGTTTATTATATAGTTCCAGATAAATGTACGGAATGTCAAGGTTTCCACGAAGAACCTCAGTGTGCGGCTGTTTGTCCGGTGGACTGTTGTATTCCAGATGAGGATCATGTAGAAAGTGAAGAGCGATTGTTGAAAAAACAAGCATTTATGCATCACGATTAATGCTAATTAAACCATTGAAATATAATTTTTATAATAACAAGCTAAATCGCTAATGAAAATACACAACTTTAGTGCAGGACCCTGCATATTGCCTCAAGAAGTTTTTGAAGGAACTTCCAAAGCTGTTTTGAACTTCAATGATTCTGGCTCTTCAATTATGGAGATTTCCCATAGAAGGGCAGATGCTCAAGAAGTTTTAGATACGACCATTGCTCTGACCAAAGAGTTGTTGAGCATTCCAGACACACACGAAGTGATTTTCCTTCAAGGAGGTGCTTCTTTGCAATTTTCTATGGTTCCTTTCAATTTGATGAAAAACAACAATGGAAAAGCAGCTTATTTAGAAACTGGAGTTTGGGCAAAGAAAGCAATAAAAGAAGCGAAAAGATTGGGAGAAGTAGTCATTCCTGCTTCATCTTCTGATAAAAATTTTAACTACATACCGAAAGATTATACAGTGCCAGAAGATGTTGATTATTTTCATTGCACATCCAATAACACGATTTATGGAACTCAGATGAAATCTTTTCCGGAGAGTTCTGTTCCTATGGTCTGCGATATGTCTTCGGACATTTTAAGTAAAAAGATCGATGTTTCAAAATTCGATGTGATTTATGCTGGAGCTCAGAAAAACATGGGACCTGCTGGAAGTGTAGCTGTAATTATCAATAAAGAAGTTTTGGGTAAAACAGGAAGGGATATCCCGAGTTATTTGAACTATCAAACCCATATCGATAAAGGAAGTGCATTCAATACATGGCCAGTTTTAGCAGTTTATGGCGTGTATTTGAATTTGAAATGGTTGAAAAATTTAGGTGGAATTCCTACCATTTCTGAAATCAATCAAGCAAAAGCAAAATTGATTTATGATGAAATCGATAGAAATCCGATGTTTATTGGAACTGCAGAAAAAGAAGATCGTTCAGAGATGAATGTTTGCTTTGTGTTGGAAGACGAAAGCTTGAAGGAAGCATTTGACAAAATGTGGAAAGACGCTGGAATTGTAAATTTAAATGGACATAGAGATGTGGGTGGATACCGCGCGAGTATTTACAATGCTATGCCTATTGAAAGCGTACAAGTTTTAGTGGATGTGATGAAGCATTTTGAACAAAAATTAGGATAATTAAAAAGTAAATAAACACAATTATAGTATGAAAATACTTGCAAATGATGGCATATCGGCCGTCGGGAAAGCAGCATTAGAAAAAGATGGTTTTGAAGTTCTTACAACTTTTGTTGCGCAAGATCAATTAGCAAATTTCATCAATAACAATCAAATTGAAGTCCTAATTGTTAGGAGTGCAACTCAAGTGAGAAAAGACTTGATCGACCAAACGAATTTGAAAATTATAGGTAGAGCAGGAGTGGGCATGGATAACATCGATGTTGAATATGCTCAATCCAAAGGACTTAAAGTCATCAATACGCCAGCATCTTCATCTGCTTCTGTAGGTGAAATGGTCATGGCACATATTTATTCTATCTATAGAAATTTACATAAATCCAATCGAGCCATGCCATTGGAAGGTGATTCTAAATTCAAAGAATTGAAGAAAACTTATGGCAATGCACAAGAAATTAGAGGCAAAACTTTAGGAATTATAGGTTTAGGGAGAATCGGAAGAGAAGTTGCGAAATGTGCAATTGGCGCAGGTATGAACGTCATTGGATATAGTGCGACAACCAAAGAAATCGATGTTCCCATTGATTTTTTCGATGGACAATCTTTGAATTTCAAAGTAGTTGCTCAACCTTTGGCTGAAGTGATTAGAAATAGCGACATCATCACGCTTCATGTTCCTGCACAGAAAAAACCTATCATAGGTGAAAAAGAAATCAGTCAAATGAAAGATGGATCAGTCATCATCAATACTGCAAGAGGAGGAGTGGTCGATGAAATCTCTATTTTAGAAGCCATAGAAGACGGAAAATTATTGGGAGCTGCTTTGGATGTGTTCGAAACCGAACCCACACCAAGTATTAAATTATTGATGAACGATAATTTATCACTTTCACCACATTTGGGTGGAAGTACACGAGAAGCACAAGATAGAATCGGTTTGGAATTAGCTGAACAGATCAGTGCTTTTTATAATATTAATTAATAAGAAAAATTTCAAAATGCCAGAATTTAAGCCGTTTAAGGGAATCCGACCTGGAAGGGAAATAGCGGGTGGATTTGCAACCAAAAGTGTTGATAAATACAGTCGTGAAGAATTGGAAAAGGAATTGAAAAATAACCCAGAATCCTTTTTACATATCATTGCACCTACCTGGACTTCAGAAAGAATAGACAGTAAAGAAAGACATGAAAGAGTAAGACAAAATTTCTTAGATTTCGCTAACGGTCCACAAGCAGAAAGAGATAAACCTTCTTACTATATTTATCAAGTGATAGATCCCGATGAAATTAGCGTTCGCGCAATCATCGGTTTGGTCAATTTACACGAATACAAAGAAGGGAAAATTAAAACGCACGAAAATACTTTGACAAAACGAGTGAAGCGATTTGCTGATTATCTACTCGATGTACATTTTCATGCTGAACCCGTTCTTTTGACTTACAAACAAAATCAAAGAGTTGATCTTTTGATGGATGTCGAAATGAAAAGACTTCCTTTGATTTCGTTCAAAGACAAAAAAGGAAACGAACATCAATTATGGCAAATTGAAAACCGATTGAACATGATTCAAATCAAAGATTCAATCGAAAGAAACGAAGCATTTTATATAGCCGATGGACATCATCGAATGGAAAGCTCAATGATTTATACCGAGCGAATGAACGAAATTTTGAAAGATGATACTTTTGATGATGATACGATCAATTATACGTTGGCAATGCTGGTTTCTGACAAAGATTTGATCATTAAAGATTATAACCGATTGATCAAAGACTTAAATGGGCTCACTACCGAAGAATTTTTAGAGAAAATAGGAGAAACTTTCTCTATGGCTGAAAGAGGGGAAACACCATTCTTTCCTTCGAAAAAACACCATATGGGATTGTATATCGACGGTAAATTCTACAGTTTATTTGTAAAAAAGGAAGCTTTGACAGTCGAAGGAATGTCAGAGTTGGATACTTATTTGTTCGAAGAATTGGTAGCTAAACCGATATTGGATATTCAAGATTCTAAAGATAACAATCGTTTAGGATTTTTGAGAGGAACAGGTGATATCGATGGAGTTCTGAATTTACAAAAGAAAGTCGATAGCGGTAAGTATAAAGCAGGATTTTTTATGTATCCCGTAGTTTCTGATGATTTAGAGAAAATCGCTGATTTGGGATTAAAAATGCCTCCTAAAAGTACTTATATCGAACCTAAACCATTGAGTGGTTTAACTATTTTTGAATTATTTGAAGAATGAATTTAATAGAAAATTTAAATAAAATTAAAACATCTTTAGCAGAAGATGTAGAATTGATAGCAGTATCAAAAACCCGATCAAATGATGAGATTTTAGAATTATACAATGCCGGACATAAAGTGTTTGGCGAAAATAGGGTGCAAGAATTGATTGAAAAACAAGAAGTTCTTCCCAAAGATATTCAATGGCACTTGATCGGTCATTTGCAAAGAAATAAAGTAAAATACATAGCAGAGTTTGTTCACTTAATCCACAGTGTCGAAAGTGAAAGACTTTTGAAGGAAATCAATAAACAAGCGAAGCGATTCGAAAGAGTAATTCCTTGCTTATTGCAAATTAAAATCGCCGAAGAAGAAACTAAATTCGGTTTGGACAAAGAAGAAGCGGAGAATATTCTTAAGACTTACAGAGAAAAATTTGAAAATGTTCAGATCATCGGAGTGATGGGTATGGCTACATTTACAGATGATATGGAGCAAGTCAGAAGAGAATTTAAATCGCTAAAAAATGTATATGATCAATTCCAAACTTTGGACGAGGATATTCAAATTCTCTCCATGGGAATGAGCGGTGATTATGAATTGGCAATAGAAGAGGGTAGCAATATGGTCAGAGTTGGAAGTGCTATTTTTGGAGAAAGAGAATATTGATCAATCAATTGAATTAATAAGGATTTAAAAGAATTCGAAGCAATAAAAAAGCCGTCTCATTGAAACAATGAACGGCTTTCTTTTTATGATAAAGTTATTTTTATGCTTCTTTGATACGAGCACTTTTACCTCTTAATTTTCTGAAGTAGAAAATTCTTGCACGTCTTACTTTACCTCTCTTATTCACTTCTATTCTTTGAATTGCAGGTAAGTTTACTGGGAAAATTCTCTCAACACCGATTTCACCACTCATTTTACGAATTGTAAAAGTTTCGGTAGATCCTTTTCCTCTTCTTTGGATAACAACTCCTCTAAAGAACTGAGTACGAGTTTTTCCACCCTCAGTAATTTCATAATAAACGGTAATGGTATCTCCAGCGCTGAACTTTGGAAATTCCTTTTTCTCGATAAATTTGTCTTCTACGTATTTAACTATACTGTCCATTTTGGTAATTTAAATAGTTTTAACTGAGAAACATACACGGATCTCGTCAGAGGTTTCATCAATCGGGTGCAAAAGTAAAACTTTTTTTTATTCGGACAAAGTGTTTTTGATAATATTTAATGCTTTTAAGTATTGGCTTTTCTCTACTTGTAGTCGATAGCCTTCCAAAACTGTTGGACCGAAAGAGTAGTTTACGTGTAGATCGATGATGTGCGCATAAACACCTTCTTCAATCAGTCGATTTTTTACTACTTCAGCCGTCCACAAATTGTCAAAGGTTTTTAGCGTTACAAATTGTCTATTTTCCAATTCTTTATTCATATGAACAATTTACAATAATAAAATTAATAAACCTTTATGACTTCACCCCAAATTGCTCTAAATTCTGAACCGAAAACTTCTCTTATTTCTTGATCATCTTTCAAATAAGTTCGAACGGCATAAACTACATTCTCAGGTGTTTTCATCGGTTTTATTGTGATCAATTCTCCTTTTACATATTCGTTGCTCAAACAAGGAACTAAAACAGTGACCCTTTCGATATAGTCGCCAACTACAGTTGTTCCAATAATCAAACTATAAAATGCTTGTTCTTCCGTGGCACATTCGGGATTGACCATGGTGAAATCAACAATTAAATCAAATTCTTCTTCGAGATTTAAATAGTTGAATGGAATTTCCTCTTTATTGTCTGGAGAAATTATTTCCTGTGAAAAAGCTATAGCTATGCAACTAAGAAATGTAAAAACGAAAAATTTAAATTTCATCTGTTCATTGATTTTTTTTCTTGGGAATAAATCTACTAAACATTTTCTTTTCAAATGCCCAAAAGAAATGAAATTGTCCCAATAAAGTTCCGACGACAATTAAAATTAAATTATAAATAGGGAAAATGACGATCAATCGAATGATGGTGAACAACCATTTGGGTAAAAAGCTATCGTTGATTCCTAAAAATTCAGCAAATGGTTTAGAGACCCAAGCGGCAAGTGATCCTGTAATTGAAAAGGCAATCAATATAAGTATCAACTGTAAATTCGATTGGATTTTCCATCGATTTTTTAATTTTTCAAACACGAGTTTATCGATTAAAACATTCCTTCGAACTTTTTTAAAAACCCGAAGGAATGTAGATGTATATTTTAAGTTCCACTATTGATCAAACCTTTGACCAATTTTATAATCTTAGGCATGGCTTTATCGGCCGCTTGAAGAACTTCTTCATGAGAAACTGGAAAAGCAATTTCAGGTCCACCCAAATCGGTGATTACAGAAATACAAAAAGCGCGCATCGATTGATGTTTAGCAACTATCACTTCAGGAACAGTGCTCATTCCCACACAATCAGCTCCCATATTTCTAACCATTCCATATTCGGCTGGCGTTTCAAATGTAGGTCCTTGAATTCCAAGATAAATTCCCTTTTTGATTTCAATTCCATTTTCTTCACCAAATTGACTGACGAAATCAATCATTTTTCTGTCATAAGGTTCGGACATATCGACAAAACGAGGTCCTAATTCATCATAATTTTTCCCACGCAAAGGATGTTCAGGCATAAAGTTGATGTGATCTGTGATGATGACAGCATCGCCAACTTCATAGTTTGGGTTTACACCGCCACTCGCATTCGATAAAATCACTTTTTCAATTCCCAAACCTTTGAAAACACGCATTGGGAAAGTTACTTTTTCCATTGAATAGCCTTCATAATAATGGAATCTTCCAGCCATCATGAGTACGTATCTATTTTCGATTTTTCCAAAAATCAATTGGCCAGAGTGACCTTTAACTGTTGATTGAGGAAAATGAGGAATATCTTTATAATCAATGAAAATTGGATTTTCAACCTCATCTTGAAGTTTTCCTAAGCCTGAGCCTAAAACAACGGCATATTCAGGAGTTTCCGTCAAAAATTGTTGAATGTAGTCAACCGCTTCTTTAATTCTTTCTAACATATTCTAAAAGTGTTTGAGTGAAGTCATCTAAATCATTTAATTCAACTTCAATGGGTAAATAAAATAAGTTCTCTATCAATGCCGATTCATCTTTCAATCGCATATAATCTTTTTCAGTGGTCAATATAATTTTATTTTTCGATGGCATTCGTTCGAATTCTTCATCGATATTTCTGATATCATCCACCGAAAAATTATGATGGTCAGGATAATTTTTATGCTGAACTGATTTGAACATCTCATTTGCATATCGAACCAATCCTTTGGATTTGGCAATTCCAGTGATCAACAACACATCATAATTCATCCATTCGTGATTTTCTATATTGTATCTATAGCCATAGACGAGTTTCGAATATACAACTTTTGAGAAATATACTTTCTGATTTTGCTTAGGGTTAATTTTTTTGATGATTTCATCGCGCTTTTTCACAGTAAATTTATCTGGACATTTAGTTACGATGATGACATCAGCTCTTTTGGCACCAAAACGAGGTTCGCGTAAATTTCCTGCAGGAAGTACAAAATCTTTGGTATAAGGATCGTGAAAAGTTGTCAATAAAATTGAAAATCCAGGTTTCACCGCTCGGTGTTGAAATCCATCATCCATCACCACACCATTTACATTGTAGAGTTCCATCAAATGCTCAATTCCAGCCACTCGATTCTCAGAAACTGCTACTACAATTTTGTTTTTGAATCGATTGAAAAACTGTAAAGGTTCGTCGCCTATATCATAAACTTTTGAACTATAATTAGCGATTTTCAATCCTGAGGTTTTACGACCATAACCACGACTGAGCATGGCCAAGTTTTTTTCGTTCTTTAAAATATCAGAAATTAAAATCACATGAGGTGATTTTCCAGTGCCACCAACGGACAAATTCCCAACACAAATCACAGGAATTTTAAACTTCTTTGAAGGAAAAATACCTATATCAAAAGCTAAGTTTCTCAAAGAAATGCCTATCCAATATAAAGCAGAAAAAGGAAGTAAAATTAATCTCCAGTTCATGTTTTTTTTATGATTGGCAAATTTAAGGTTTTCAAAGTGCATTCTAAAGTTATTCCTTAAAATTTATCAACGAAAAAGATCGAATTAAATATGCTTTGCCTAAATAAAAATAGAGAGCAGTTGTTTATTTTTTTCATTTGTTTATTTTTGTGAATTAATGTAAGTCAAATAAGGCTTAATAATTAGTTATAAAATAACATATGAAGGGCAAATTACATGTACTAATTCCTTTTGGTCTGATTAGTATCACTGCAGTTATCGTTGGTTTTGATTTTATTTTTAACAATATTTCATCCGAAGTGTTGTTTGCAGCTCGATGGATTACTTTATTGAGTTTTATTTTTTATTGCATCAAACGACGTTCACTTACAGTTTGGATTTTATATAGTATAGTTTTGGGAGCAGTTTTAGGGTATGATTATCCTGACATTGCAAAATCTTTACATCCACTGAGTCAAGGGTTTATTCGTTTGGTTAAAACCATAGTAGGTCCTATTTTATTTTCAACTTTGGTTTATGGGATTGCGGGTCATTCCGATTTGAAACAAGTCGGCCGAATGGCTTGGAAATCTTTGGCATATTTTTATACTGCTACGACGATTGCATTGTTCATTGGTCTTTTGGCAATTAATATTACTCAAGCGGGTAAAGGAATTGATATGTCGCATGTACCAGAAATGGAGTTGCCCGATCAAGCGAGTGCAACGAGTAATTCCGATAGAATAGAATTGGAAGGCTTGCCCGAAGATGTTCATTGGATTTTCAAAACCACAGGTTTCTTTAGAGATATTTTCCCAGAAAATATCATAAAATCGATACACGAAAATCAAGTTTTACAAATCGTTGTTTTTGCAGTTATTTTTGGTATTGGTTTGGCTTTGGTCGAGGAAAAGAAAAGAAAACCATTGGTCGATTTAATGGAGAGCTTAGCGGAAACCATGTTTAAATACACCAAAATAGTCATGTACTTCGCTCCATTTGGTGTAGGTTCTGCCATGGCTTATACTGTCGGTCATATGGGAATCGATATTCTCAAGAATTTAATTATGCTATTGCTCACTTTATATGGTGCATTGCTTTTATTTTTATTTGGAGTTTTATTGCCAATTGCACTTTATTTGAAAGTTCCTATAAAAAACTTTGTCAAAGCGATCAAAGAACCGGTTACTATTGCTTTTGCAACTACGAGTTCTGATGCTGCTTTACCTTTAGTTATGAGTCATATGGAGAAATTTGGAGTACCGAGAAAAATAGTTTCTTTTGTTGTACCCACAGGTTATAGTTTCAATTTGGATGGTACAACACTTTATTTATCATTGGCATCTATATTTGTTGCTCAAGCCGCTGGAATGGATTTATCCTTAGGTCAACAATTGTTGATATGTTTGACTTTGATGGTCACGAGTAAAGGAGTTGCCGCAGTTCCAAGGGCTTCATTGATAATTTTAATTGCAACTGCCGATCAATTTGGATTGCCTTTATTTGTAATTGCTGCCATCTTAGGAATCGATGAATTGATGGATATGGCAAGAACTTCTGTAAATGTTATTGGCAATTGTTTAGCATCGGTTGTAATTGCAAAATGGGAAGGTGAATTTGATCAAGAAAAAGCATTGAATTATGGCGAAGTTGAAGATGTTTAGCTTTTTGTATCGTTTAAATTTTCTCAGAAAAAATTGAAATGTTAAAATTTGGCACAGGCTTTGAAATTCTTAAGAAAACTAAATTTATGAGATACATTTTTTCATTCGTTGCCATCATTGGCTTATTGAGCCTTCAATCTTGCGCATCGCAAGCTGGATCGAATCAAACATTGAACTTAGATTTAAGTGGAAATTGGACCTTGGTTCATATACACGAATCTTCAGGAACCACTGTTGAAGAAGGCTTTCCAAACAAAAAACCTAATTTGATTTTAGAAGCTATTTCCAAAAAAGTAACAGGAAATAGTGGATGTAACCAACTTTTTGGAAGTTTCACTACCCAACAAAATCGAATTTCCTTCGATGGGATGGGGATGACCAAAATGTATTGTGAAGGTGTGAAAGAAAACGAATATGTGGATTTGATCAATAAAGTTAAAACTTATTCGATCATCGATAATCAATTGATTCTTATGGATGAAGATGGAACACAATTGTTGAAATACAGCAAATAAAAATCAATAAAATTCAATTCATAGAAGCTGTATCATTTTATATGATTGAGGTAGTTTATTTAATTTATATAGGAAAATATTATATATACAAAATTCTAAATTCTATATGATCTAAATAACTTACTTTCATCTTCAGTTGTTCTGACGATGAACAAGAAAAATTACATTTAACATCTGAACAAGCTGTTTTTACACAAAAAGATGCAAAATTTAGTAATGAGCAAATAGCTAAAATAAATTCAATTGAAAAATCAAAGGAGCTAAATTTTTAGCTCCTTTTTTTGATTAATATTTCCAAAGTTTCAATAATTTCTCTTCAAAAATTTGCTCAGGCATGAATTGTTTTTCCAAATCAGCATTGAAAGGAATAGGTGTATTCAAACTCGCAGCACGCATCACCGGAGCATCGAGATCTTCGAAAGCCATTTCCGAAATGAAAGCGGAAATTTCTCCTCCAAATCCATTCACTAAAGTATCTTCATGCAAGATAATTGCTTTTCCAGTTTTCTTCACCGATTCTAAAACTGCTTCTTTGTCCCAAGGAATTAAAGTTCTTAAATCGATCAAATCTGCTTGGATTTCAGGATGTTTTTTCAAAATATCCAAAGCAATGTGTACGCCTAAACCATAAGTGATAATCGTCAAATCATCACCTTCCTTATGGAATCTCGCTTTACCAAACGGAATGGTGTAATATCCTTCAGGAACAACACTTTTTATACTTCTGTATAATTTTTTATGCTCAAAATATAACACAGGATTCGGATCAGCGAAAGATTGAAGTAATAAAGCTTTTGCGTCTTCAGGAGTGGAAGGGTAAACCACTTTCAATCCAGGGACTTTAGTGAACCAAGCTTCAGTCGATTGAGAGTGAAAAGGTCCTGCTGCAACTCCGCCACCAGTAGGCATTCTAATAACAACGTCTGCATTTTGTCCCCAGCGATAGTGTGATTTGGCTAAGTTGTTGACGATTTGATTGAAGCCTTCAGAAACGAAATCTGAAAATTGCATTTCAACCATGGATTTTTGTCCACTGATCGATAATCCCAAACCTGCACCAACCACCGCAGCTTCACAGATAGGTGTATTTCTTACACGATCTTTTCCATATTTGCTATAAAAACCTTCAGTTACTTTAAATGCTCCTCCATATTCAGCGATGTCTTGACCCATGATCACCAAATCAGGATATCTTTGCATAGATTCATCCAAAGCTTCGGTTATCGCATCGATGAATCGAATTTCTCTATCGACTTCAATTTTCTTTGGAGGAATTTCCTCATTTGCAAAATCGGCATAAACATCATTCAATTCAGTTTCTAAATCAGGAATGATTTTAGGATAAGCATCGGCAATTTCAAATTCAGAAATTACATGTTGGCTCAATTTTTCACGAGTCTTTTGAATCAACTCGTCGGTGAGAATTCCTTTTTCTTTTAAGAAATTTTCAAATTGTGTGATAGGATCCATTGGCTCCCAAGAGTCGATCAAACCTTCTGGATAATAAGCAGTACCTGAAGCTTCTTCATGACCACGCATTCTAAAAGTCATACACTCGATCAAAACAGGTCTTGGGTTTTCACGAATTTCTTCTGCCCAGTGTTTTACAGTTTCATAAACCTCCATCAAATTGTTTCCATCGATAGAAACCGCATCAATTCCATATCCCACACCTTTATCCTTGAAGGATTTCATTTTGAATTGTTCTGAAGAAGGAGTTGAAAGTCCCCATTGATTATTTTCGACTATGATGATGAGCGGAAGATTCCAAACGGCAGCCATATTTACTGCTTCATGAAAATCACCTTCACTTGCTCCACCATCACCTGTGAAAACCAAAGTAGCTTTTTTGTTTTTCTGTAATAAATTAGCCAAAGCAATTCCATCTGCAACTCCCATTTGTGAACCTAAATGAGAGATCATACCGATGATTTTATAGTCTTGAGTTCCGAAGTGAAATGAGCGATCGCGCCCTTTGGTGAATCCTTCGGATTTACCTTGAAATTGAGCGAATAATTTTCTCAAAGGAATTTCCCTTGCTGTAAATACTCCTAAGTTTCTATGCATGGTCAGCATATATTCATCTTCATTCATCGCAAGTGTAGTTCCAACTGAAATAGCTTCTTGACCCCAAGCCGAAAACCACTTTGATATTTTACCTTGCCTTAGACTGATCAGCATTCGCTCCTCAATCATTCTTGGCAACAATAATTTTCTATAAAATTCTAAATACTGTGCATCAGTATATGATGTAGATTTCATTGACATTAATTTTAAGGCTCAAATTTAGAGCAATTATTTGTGTACAGAAAATTATTATCGAGCAGTATGAACTGAAAATGGGAAATTAATTTCTGGAGAAAAATATTGTGTCAATTGTTTAGAAAGAATTGAGTATTTAATTAATATTTAAAAAATCTAATATTGTATGATTTATTTCATTTAAATTTGATATTGACAAATCAATTGAGTTATGAATCGAAAGTACATTTCTAATAGTATTTTGAGGCAGATATTTTTTATAATCATTGCCTCATTTTTGGTTTTGATCGTTTTGTATCATCTGAAAGCATTTTTGCCTGGTTTTTTAGGTGCTTTCTGTCTTTATGTATTGTTGATTCATCCATTGAGATATTTGGTTTATAAGAAGAGATTCAATCGAGTGCTTTCAATTATACTTCTGATGTCGGCCAGTGTTTTGGTGATAGTCACGCCCTTGGTGTTTTTGATCAATGTTTTGACGGAGAAAGTAGGTCAAGCCATTGACAACAAACAAGAGATTCAAGAAAATATAGAAAAGGGTTTGAGTCAAGTCAATAAAGAGTTTGGAATTGATTTGTTGAGTGAAATTAATCTTGGCGATGTAACTTCGATTGCAATAAAAATAGTTCAAGAGATATTGAATACTTCGATCGATGGGGTAGTGCAATTGGCAATTGCTTATTTGATTTTGTATTTCATGTTGATGAATTTCCACAAAATGGAAAAATGGTTTTATAAGCACATTCCTTTGAAAGCAGAAAATCTAAAGATTTTAAACAAAGATTTAAGGGATTTAGTGATTTCCAATGCAGTTGGAGTTCCTTTGGTAGCTTTGATACAAGCGATTTTTGCTTATGCAGGATATTTGATCTTTGGATTGGATGATGCATTCAATTGGTTTATCATTACGATTTTCGCAGCCATGGTGCCAGTGGTTGGAACAGCTGCTGTTTATGTACCCGCTTGTATTTTTATGTTGGCAAGTGGTCAAACGACCAATGCTTATTTGTTGTTTTTGTATTGTTTAATAGTCGTTGGAGCTTCAGACAATATTTTCCGTTTTTGGTTGCAGAAAATCATGGCTGATGTGCATCCGTTGATTACGATTTTCGGAGTGATTATCGGGGTTAAATTGTTTGGATTTATAGGGATAATTTTTGGACCGATATTCTTATCGCTCGTCCTATGGTTGTTCAGAATTTATCGATTAGAATTTACAAATCATCAAAAAAAGGATAGTATAAAGATTGATCAAAAGTCATAAAAAGCTACTTGATTTTTAGGAATCAATATTTTTTGTAATTTTGTGCACAGAAGAAATTGAATGATATTTAAGTTATTATTCCATTCGGGGGTCATTTTAGTCAATTGCCTTTCTGCCATCGGATTTTAATTAGCAATCCCGCAATTAAAATTCTTTTGAAGTGTAATCGAGACTTTAATTGAACCCCCTTTTTTATACAATAAAGTGAGCTGATTATCGATATAAATGTAAATCTTGTCTAATAATTCGGTTGAATTAAGAAATTTTTAACAATTCATGATTTTATTTCAAATTGATAAAGCAAGTATTTTTTATACCTTAGCCACAAAATAAAAGCGAATGTCAAAACAAAGCGATAAATTAAATCAAGGAAGGCTACGCTCTTCGAATATCACTGTAGTCATCAGTATTTCATTGGTTCTATTTTTATTAGGATTATTTGGTTTGATTGTTATCAACGCTCAGAGTTATGCCGATTACGTAAAGGAGCAACTCAAATTAGAAGCTTTTTTCAATGATGAATATGACCCGAGGGAACAGGACAAAGAACAAGAAAAACAATTTGCTTTTATAGATTCGCTGAAAGTTCAACATGATTTCGTCAGAAATGTTCAATACATTTCAAAAGAAAAAGCTTCTGAAATCGCTAAGAAAGAATTGGGCATTGATGATAATGAAATTTTCGAAGCCAATATTTTTCCAGCTTCTGTTTTGATTACTTTGAAGTCAGAATATGTCAGTCCGGAGCATGTCGATAGTATCAAGAATATCATTACTTCAGATCCGATCATCAGTGAAGTTGTAAATGATGATGAATTGATGACGACTGTTTACAACAATATCGATAAAATCAGGTTTTGGTTGATGGTTTTGGCAGGAATTTTCTTGGTGATTGTCATGGTTTTAATCAACAACTCCATACGATTACGAATTTATTCTAAGAGATTTAGTATCAAAACCATGCAATTGGTAGGAGCAAGACGAAGATTCATCATCAAACCATTTTTGATTCAAAGTGCATTTTTAGGATTATTAGGTGCAGTTTTGGCGATTTTAATTTTAGGAGTATTGTGGTATTACTTCGCTGAATTAGTGAGTTTACCTTTTTGGCAAGAAGATTATTACAAATTGATAGGAATTTTGATATTGGTCGGAGTATTTATTGCACTGATCAGTACAGCCATTGCAACTTGGAGATATTTAAGATTAAGAACGGATCAATTATATTAAACAATTAATTTAAATTCAATGGGCAAAACGTTTCAAAACGATACAAAAGATGATAAACCGGTTTTTCTATTTGGGAAGAAAAACTACATATTGATGGCTATTGGAATAGCGGTTATTCTATTAGGTTTTTTATTGATGACTGGTCCAGATGCCAATACTCGTCCTGATGGTAACTTTGATTCAAATTATTGGAACGAAAATATTTATTCGTGGAGAAGAGTACGTTTGGCTCCTTTTGTTATTTTGCTTGGATTTGCTATAGAAATTTATGCCATTATGCTTAACCCCAATAAAGAACAAGCGAAATGATAGAGACTTTAAAGGCGATTATAGTCGGTATAGTTCAGGGATTGACTGAGTTTTTACCGGTTTCTTCAAGTGGTCATATAGTCATAGCCCAAGAAGTTTTAGGAATAAAATTCGATGAACAGGACAATTTACTTTTTGCCATAGTTTTGCACTTTGCAACAGCGTTGAGTACAATTGTAATCTTCAGAAAAGATATTTTTCAAATCATCAAAGGTTTATTGGAATTCAAGGACAATGAAGAATTTAGATTTTCATTGAAAATCGTTTTATCGATGATTCCAGCAGTTTTGGTTGGGTTTTTATTAAAGGATACTTTGGAGGAAATTTTCTCTAATTTATTGATTGTTGGATGTATGTTATTGATCACATCTGGTCTATTGTTTTTTGCAGATAGAGCTAAGAATACTGGGAAATCGATCAGTTATAGCGATTCAATCATCATTGGAATAGCTCAAGGAATTGCTGCTTTATTGCCCGGGATTTCCAGATCTGGTTCGACGATTTCAACTTCAATTTTGTTAGGTAACGATAAGTCAAAAGCTGCGCGTTTCTCTTTCTTGATGGTTTTGCCATTGATTTTTGGAGCGACTGCAAAAATGTTTTTAGATGCATCAGAGACGGGAGGCTTAGTAGTAGGTCAAATGCCTGCAAGTGCTCTTGT
>Ga0209487_1001840_pt1 | contig 17593 bp, 14 predicted proteins | sample Poulit2012_FD_187524 | JGI IMG/M metagenome (GOLD analysis project Ga0209487, IMG submission 187524) | Agricultural soil microbial communities from Georgia to study Nitrogen management - Poultry litter 2012 (SPAdes) (version 2) | ecosystem: Environmental > Terrestrial > Soil > Agricultural land...
ATGCCGATGAATGTGCCCAGCAGCATACCGAAAAGAGCAATGAACAGGGTCATGAATGCTCCTTTTATCAGCATCCAGCCCCAGCCTTCCAATAGTATGGGCAGCATCCGCTCAAACATGGATTTCGCTATCGATTAGTTGTCTTCACAGATTTCGTAGTTGGAGATATCGATCTGGAACCATTTTTCGCTGGCCTCCTTCATTGTGCCGTTTTCAATGAGGGTGCATAAAGCAGCGTCGACTTGTTTCTTGAGCTCGTCGTTATCAGGGTGAATGCCCACTGCAATACCGTAACCGAGCGTTTCAGGGTCGGAGGAACCCTTGATGACATAATCAGTCAGGGCAAACTGATCGCTTTGCATTTTGTCAAAGAACTGCTGCTGGGAAGTCAGATCGGCAAAGGTGCCATCGAGGCGCCCGGCATCGAGGTCAATTTGCATTTGATCGAGGGTCTCATAGTCCTTGATATTGACCTCAGGAGCCATTTTGGCCAGATAGGCACCGTGGGTAGTTCCCCCCTGTACGCCGATGGTTTTGCCCCCCAGGCCTGCAAAGATGGTTTCACTATCAGGTGCCTGCACCAGCTCGTTATCTGCCGCCAAAATGAAAATGGCATCCTCGACCGCATAGGGAATACTGAAGTTGACGCGCTTGGCCCGTTCGGGGGTGTAGGACATCCCGGAGATGATGAGATCAAAGCGGTTGGCATTTAACGAAGGAATCAGGCTATCAAAGGACTGCACCACAAAGCGGCAGTCAGCGCCCAGCTCCTCACAGAGTCCAGCAGCCACATCGGCATCAAAGCCGGTGACATTACCCGAAGCATCGACCATGCTCCAGGGGGGATAGCCGCCCTCGGTACCGATTTTATAGGAAGGGGCAGCCAACAGGGCTGTGCTGACCAGCGTACTTGCTGCACCAATAATAATTTGATTAATGAGTTTCATGGTGTTCTCTCTCCCAGTGGAAGTCGATCGATAGACACAAAGCAGCTGCATGAACGAATTCACACAGCCAAAAAATCATTGTAAGGGTTGTAAAAACTGCTGTAATCGTGCGGTTTGAGGGGCGTCAAAGAGTTGCTTTGCCGGACCCGACTCAGCGCATATCCCATTATGCATAAAAATGGTGTGATTGGAGACCTCGCGCGCAAATTGCATTTCGTGGGTGACCAAAATCATGGTGCGACCCTCCTGGGCCAGCTGCCGGATCACACGCAGCACCTCGCCCACCATCTCCGGGTCAAGCGCAGAAGTAGGCTCATCAAATAATAGCACCTCGGGGTTCATCGCCAAAGCCCGTGCTATGGCAACCCGTTGTTGTTGACCACCGGAAAGTTCTGCCGGATAGGCATTGGCCTTGTCGGCCAGTCCTACCTTGGCGAGCAGATCTTGCGCCTTTTCTGTCGCCTGGATACGGGGCTCGCGTAGCACGTGGATAGGGCCCTCGGTAATATTTTGCAGGGCTGTGCGGTGAGACCAGAGATTGAAGTTCTGAAAGACCATGCCCAATCGGCAGCGCACCTTTTCCAATAGGCGTGGATTAAGTGTTACCGTTGTGCCATCCCGTTGCTTGCGTGTGCGCAGCACATCAGCGCCAATACGCACCTCACCCTCGTCCGGGACCACCAAATGATTAATACAACGCAACAGCGTGCTTTTGCCAGAGCCAGAGGCACCAATGATGGATAGCACTTCGCCTTTTTGCGCTGTAAACGAGATCCCCTTGAGAACACGGTGTGTGCCAAAGGATTTGTGAATATTTTCCACCTGCACAGTCGCGGCGCAGGGCACATTAGATGCAGTCACAGCCTGAAGAGTCATTAAAAATGAAAGGGGAAGGATAAAGAACGCCCATTATAATACGCAGTTTTTCCCCGCCTGGCGATGGCGGTCAAGGAAAAATCCCGCGCAAGGCGCGTGTTTCCAGGATGCGGGTACATGCCAGTATATAAGCCGCGGTGCGCATGCTTACCTGATGGGTTTTGGCCACGCTGGCGATTTCCTTGTAAGCTTCTCGCAGCTTGGTCTCCAGGCGCTCATAGATGGTGTCCTCGTCCCAGTAGAAATGGGATTGGTTTTGCACCCACTCAAAGTAGCTGACTGTCACACCACCGGCGTTGGCCAACACATCGGGCACGATAAGCACGCCCTTGTCCGTGAGGATATCGTCTGCTTTTGGTGTTGTGGGGCCGTTAGCGCCCTCGACTACGATACGGGTGTCGATGCGGGGAGCATTGTGCTCGTTGATTTGATCCTCCAGGGCCGCAGGCACGAGGATATCACTTTTGATGTCCCAGAACTCATCCATGGAGATTTGCTTGTCTTGCGCGGTGCCTACCAATCCCTCACGGGGGTGCTGTGCGCAATACTCACGCAAGGCAGGGATATCAAGGCCATTTTCATCATATAAGGTAGTGCTGAAATCCTGCACCGCGATGACTTTGGCACCGGCCTGATGAAAGCACTCAGCGGCTACGCCGCCAACATTGCCAAAGCCCTGTATACAAACGCGTGCTCCTTGCAGGTCCAGGTTGCGTTCACGGGCCGCCTCGGTAGCGGTAATAAACACACCGCGCCCAGTGGACTGCTCGCGGCCCAGACTACCGCCCAGAGTGATGGGTTTGCCTGTGACAATCCCACTGTCGTGGGAGCCATTGAGAGCAGAATAGGTATCCATCATCCAGGCCATGATCTGACTGTCGGTATTTACATCAGGCGCAGGAATATCATGCTCCGGACCAATGATAGGCCGTATTTCCGCAGTATATCGGCGGGTGACGCGTGCCAATTCCTGTCGGGAATAGTGCTTGGGATCGATGCGCACCCCTCCTTTGGCTCCCCCGAAAGGGACATCAACGGCGGCACATTTGATAGACATCCAGGCAGACAGCGCCATCACCTCGCTCAGATTGACCTCCGGATGAAAGCGTACGCCTCCTTTGCCCGGCCCTCGGGCAACATTGTGTTGCACGCGGTAGCCTTCAAAATGGGCAATGTCACCGTTATCCAACTCAATGGGGATATCCACGATGAGTATCCGTTTGGGTCGTTTGAGCGTTTCTGCCCAGCGGGACAGCTCACCCAAATGCGGGATGACCCGGTTGACCTGTTCTAGAAAAATGCCCCACGGGCCAATGTCCGTACAATCTAGATAAGACGGCAATGAATGACTGGATTGTTCCATTTTATTCCTCACAGCAAGAAAGCCGAGGCAAAAGAAAGAAAAACCTCTGACAATTTGTTTTTTTAATTAACCCGTACAAACTGACGGTGAAATACCAAAACGATCAATAGAGTGCTTTTTTCAGAGAGCTTCCAAATTGCCAATATAACTTTAATCACTAAATTTTGTCATCTCCGCAGACAGAAAAGGACCAACCAACAGATGGATCCGGCTAGATTTTCCGCTGTTTTTGCCTTTTCAGGGAAAAAGCCCATATTATTACAGATGATGTTAATAATGTGTATTTTTTGCCAGGATCAATAATTTTCATGCCTAAACAAACCATGCAACAACGGTTGCAATTCATTCAGGATTGTATCAAACAGTGCTGTGAGCAAGCGGGTCGTGATCCTGATGAGGTGCAACTTTTACCAGTTAGTAAAACCTTTCCTGATGAGTTGATTCATCAGGCGCACGCTTTGGGTTTGCAGCGCTTTGGCGAGAACCGTGCCCAGGATTTGCGCGCCCGCTACGAAGCCTTTGCTGATACTCCCGTGCAGTGGGTGATGATCGGTCATACCCAAACCAATAAAGCGCGCGATATTGCACGTTATGCGACCGAGTTGCAGTCTCTGGACCGATTGTCCCTGGCTGCCGCTCTTGAGCGTCGACTTGAGCGCGAAGAGCGCAGTCTGGATGTGCTGGTGCAAATCAAGACCGCGCGTGAAGGCAGCAAGTTTGGTCTGGATCCGGAGGCACTGCCCGAGTTTTTGGAGCAGCTCAAGGCGTTTGAAACCTTGCGGGTGCGTGGTTTGATGACCATGGCCACACAAACGGAGGACGAGCAAGAGATCCGGCGTTGCTTTGCCCTTGCCCGCCACTGGCGGGACCGTATGCAGGAGGCAGGTCATGAGCAGCTGCAGCGTTTGTCCATGGGCATGAGCGGGGATTTTGAGTTGGCCATTGCGGAAGGCGCTACCGAAATTCGTTTGGGATCAGCGTTGTTTGGTGCCCGGGATTACGGTTGATTTTTTGAGCTATAAGCCAGGGCAATATGGGCAAAGGCAATTTCCAGCGGGCGCTCACCAGCATGAAAGATGACGGGCCGCCCGCGATGCGGAAAGCAAACCAGCCGTTTTGAAAACAGTAAAGGTACAAACTTGGCCATGCGGATTTCCTCCCAGCCGATGCGCCGATTGAAGACCCACTCCTGCTTGATCCCCTCGGCATCAATGGTGGTGCGACCAAACCACATATAGTAGGCGATGACACATAGGGCCAACAGGCTGATGGCGATGCTTAGGGCTACCGGGCCTTGCACCTGCGCCTGCAAATGCTGGGCACGCAGGGCAATCCACCAAATGATCAGCAGGATGACAAGCCAGGCAAGGCCGGCAATGGCCTTGGGCCAGGAGCGGCCCATGAGGGGCAGTGTGCCCAGGGCCTCAAAAAGTTTGGACTGTGTGATTTTGTCTCTCATGATTATTATTCAAAGTCTGTCAGGGGTGATTTGCTGGTAGCGTCCACCCGGCAGACGTTGGATATAACCGGATAGCTCCAGCTCGGTTAGCTGCGCACTCAGGGTCTGGGTATTTTGTTGGCTGGCATGCAGTAGTTGTTCAAATGAAATGGGATCATAGCCCATCTGCTTTAACCAGGGATAGTCGGACCATAGATGGCTGTTATTACGTGGTGGCACCGCCGGGTCATCTGCTTGTGGTGGGATTGCCGGAGCATGGATTTTGAGTTCCTCCAAAATATCGGCGCCGGATTCCACCAGCTTGGCGCCCTGTTTGATGAGGGCGTGGCAACCTCGTGCCAAGGGATCATGAATGGAGCCCGGGATGGCGAAGACCTCGCGTCCCATTTCAGTAGCGAGTTTGGCAGTGATGAGCGAACCGCTGCGTAGTGCCGCCTCAACCACAAGCACCCCATGCGCCAGGGCGGCGACCAGTCGATTTCTTTTGGGAAAGTGGTAGGTACGAGCGCGCTGGCCGAGGCTAAACTCGCTCAGGAGCAGCCCCTGATCGGCAATTTGATGCGCAAGCGCCCGGTTGCTGGCGGGATACACAATATCCATGCCGGTAGCCAGCACTGCAATGGTACTGCCATGGCGTGGCGAGGCGGACAAGGCGCCCTGATGTGCTGCTGTATCGATGCCGGTGGCCAATCCGCTACTGATGCACCAATTGCGTGTGCTGAGGTAGCGGGCAAACTCGTGGGCTGTTTCACGGCCCAACACGCTGGCGTTGCGTGCCCCAACAATGGCCAGATTGGGTTTTTCCAGCAGCGTCAGATCTCCTTTGGCATATAACAATATAGGAGGGTCGTGCAGATTGAATAACCGTTTGGGGTAGTGTTCGTCGGCTATGGTAATGAGGTGTTGATCCGGGCTTTGAGCCCACTGCAAGGTGGCTTGTATGAGCTGCTCCTGATCGCTGTCTGGTTCGGTACGCAACGCAGCTGCCACCTCAGTGCTGACGCAACGTCTCAGGCTTTGGATGGGTTGTTGAAAAATATTTTGTGGCAGACCAAACTCTGACAATAGTAATAACACCTGTGCTGATCCGAGCTTTGGGGTCATGGTGAGTTTGAGCCATGCGCTTAATTCCTCTGTGGTTGCTTGTGTTTGATTCATGGGCTCATAGTACAATGTAGGTGTTCAAAATAGATTTTCTGACACTATAAATGCTTTATTGCATCATCGATAGATAACTATGGCTATATTACCCATCTTGAAATATCCCGATCCACGCCTGCATATCGTGGCAGAGCCCGTAGCGCAGGTCGATGATCGTATCCGGCAGCTTGTCAGTGACATGGCCGAGACCATGTACGCAGCGCCAGGCATCGGTCTGGCGGCCACTCAGGTTGATGTCCATGAGCGGGTGATTGTGATTGATATCACCGAGGATAACAGTGACTTGCTGGTGTTGATTAACCCTGAGATTACTTGGCGCAGTGATGAGCGTGAGGTCTTTGAGGAGGGTTGTTTATCAGTCCCTGAGACCTACGAGAAGGTTGAGCGTGCCGCTGAAATTCGTGTGCGGGCACTCAACGAGCAGGGCGAGCCCTTTGAGTTTGAGGCGGATGGCTTGCTGGCGGTCTGTGTGCAACACGAAATTGATCATCTCGACGGCAAGGTATTTGTCGAGCATCTCTCTTTGCTCAAACAAAACCGCATCCTCACCCGTTTGCGCAAGCAACAGCGTGAGGCCCGTCGCGCCACTGAAAAGAACCAGGTTGCAGTATGAGTCTGAGCGTTGTGTTTGCCGGCACGCCCGAGTTTGCCGAGCAGGCCCTGCAGGCGATTATCGCCGCCGGCCATGAGGTGCCTTTGGTACTCACCCAACCCGATCGGCCCTCCGGTCGGGGGATGCAGTTACGACCCAGTCCGGTCAAGCAGGCTGCCGAGGCCGCCGGGATAGCCGTGGCCCAGCCTGAGGGGCTCCGACTTGACGGTCGGTATGCCGAGCAGGCCAGCGCCGTGCAACAGCAACTACAGGATTTGGCACCTGATGTCATGGTTGTGGCAGCCTATGGGCTGATTTTACCCCAGTGGGTGCTGGATTTGCCCCGATACGGTTGCATTAATATTCATGCCAGTCTTTTGCCGCGTTGGCGGGGTGCAGCCCCCATACAGCGCGCCATTGATGCGGGGGATAGTCAAACAGGGATCAGCATCATGCAAATGGATGCCGGGCTGGATACTGGTCCGGTGCTGCTCAGCAAGCCATTGGCAATCACTGCAACGCACACTGCCGGGCAGCTCCATGACGAGTTGGCGGCCCTGGGAGCCGAGGCGGTGCTCGAGGCGCTAGCAGGTTTATCTACAGGCCAACTACAGCCGCAGCCGCAGCCCGAGGGGGCGACCTACGCAGAAAAACTTGAGCGTAGTGAGTCGCAGATTGATTTTTCTTGGTCGGCAGAGCGTATTGCACGTCGGATTCGGGCTTTTAACCCCTTTCCCGGGACGACGATCGAATTACCCGGGGTCAAAGGGGCGGTCAAGGTATGGGCCGCGCAGGCGCTGGATGTGCCGGCAACTGTTGCCGCAGGCGAAATACAGGCGGTCAATAGCGACAGCATCGATATTGCCACAGCGCAAGGGGTGCTGAGGGTTACTGAGCTACAGCGCCCTGGTGGACGTCGCCAATCAGCCCGGCAATTCATCCCGGGCTGGTCGTATGCCCAATCTTGATAGGCAGGCCAGAGGCAGCCCGGACAGGCTGCCCGTTTGTCGTTTTCAAAACAGTACGCGCTCTATCCCGCCTGCGTTGGCTGCCTTGACATAGTCCTCGAGCCAGGAGTCTCCCAGGATATGTTTGGCCATTTCCACTACAATATAATCCGTTTTAATTCCTGTGTCGTCCTGATAGCGACTGAGTCCTTGCAGGCAGGAAGGGCAAGAAGTGAGCATCTTTATCTGCCCGGTGTGCCCCTCATCGCGTAGGCGGGCCTGATCCTTTTGCAGCTCCTCTTGTTTGCGAAAACGAATTTGTGTCGAGATATCAGGGCGTGTGACTGCCAGGGTGCCTGATTCTCCGCAACAGCGCTCGCTCAGGGTGGTTTTGCTGCCCATCAACTGATCGACAGTGCGCATCGGATCGCCTTGTTTGAGCGGGCTGTGGCAGGGATCATGGTACATGTATTGCACTCCCTCAATGCCCGCGAGCCGGATGTCCTTTTCCAGCAGGTACTCATGAATATCAATCAACCGACTGCCCGGAAAGATTTGATCAAACTGATAATCTGCCAACTGGTCATAGCAGGTCCCACAGCTGACGACGACTGTCTTGATATGCAGATAACTCAAAGTAGTCGCCAAGCGATGAAATAGCACCCGGTTTTCCGTGACGATTTCATCCGCCTTGTCCTCCAGTCCGTGGCCTCGCTGTGGATAACCGCAGCACAGGTAACCGGGTGGTAGCACCGTTTGTACCCCGGCATGCCACAGCATGGCCTGGGTAGCGAGCCCTACCTGTGAAAACAGGCGCTCGGAGCCGCAGCCGGGGAAATAAAACACCGCCTCTGTATCGACCTTGGTTTTGATCGGATTACGGATTATCGGCACGTATTTTTTGTCTTCGATGTCGAGCAGTTTACGTACGGGTTGTTTAGGCAGGCCACCAGGCATCTTTTTATTAACAAAGTGGATGACCTCCTCACGTATAGGCGGGCGACCCACTGTGGCAGGTGGTTGGGTTGTTTGTTTGCGGGCCGCTGTAGCAAAGAGCTCATTGCCCAGCCGTTGGGCTTTATAGCCGCCACTCAAGAGCTTGCGCGTGCTGTTGATGACCCGGGGGTCTTTGGCGTTGAGGAAAAAGAGGGCGGCTTCACCGGACAGGCTTTTGGTTTTTTTGCCCATTTTCTGCAATAGAGAGCGCATTTCCATGGATACATCGCCAAAATCTATGTCCACAGGGCAGGGATTAAAGCATTTGTGGCATAAGGTGCAGTGATCGCCCACATCTTCGAACTCTTTCCAATGCTGGGTACTGATGCCTCGTCGGGTCTGCTCTTCGTATAAAAAAGCCTCAATGAGCAAGGAGGTGGCCAGTATTTTATTGCGTGGTGAATACAGCAGATTGGCGCGAGGCACGTGAGTGGCACATACCGGCTTGCACTTGCCGCAACGCAGGCAGTCTTTGATGGCATTGGCGATGGAGCCTATTTCACTGCGCTGCATGATGAGTGATTCATGGCCCAACAGGTTAAAGCTGGAAGTCCAGGCCTGCTCGAGGCCTGATCCGGGCATGAGTTTGCCGGCGTTAAAGCGCTGGTCAGGATCGATTTCCTGCTTGTACTGATGAAAGGGTGCGAGCTCCTCTGCGGTCAGGTATTGGTATTTGGTCAGGCCAATCCCGTGCTCACCCGAGATGACTCCGTCCAGGTCGCGGGCAATAATCATGATGCGATCAACAGTTTGATTGGCCTCCTGCAGCATCTCATAATCATCTGAGTTGACTGGGATATTGGTGTGGACATTGCCATCGCCGGCGTGCATGTGCAGGGCGACAAAGAGTCTGCTGCGCAGCACTTTCTGGTGAATGGCATTGAGTTTATCGATGATTCCGGCATAGGCTGCCCCCTGAAAGTGTTCTGTCATGCGCGCCCGAATCTCTGATTTCCACGAGGTGCGCAGGCTGTGATCTTGTAATAGCTCAACAATCAGGGTATCTGGCGCAGCTTGCAGACGCTGTTGCAGGACTTTTTCCTGCTCGGTGTAACCCAGCTCCTGCAGGGTCTCCAGGTTGTCGGCCAGCGGGCTATCCAGATTATCCAGCAGCCACTGCCAGCGGCGGCGTACGGTCGCCAGCGTATGTAGGGCTGCTTGTCGGCGCGCCTCGACAAAGGAGGTCTCGTCAGGCTCATCATCCTGTGTTAGTGTCTCTGTACGTAGTGGCAATTCGCCCTGCAGAAACGCTTCCAGAGTGTCCACGAGACGTAGCTTGTTTTTGGTGGAAAGCTCAATGTTGATGCGCTCTATTGCATTGGTGTACTCGCCCATGCGCTCCAGGGGGATGACAACATCCTCATTGATTTTGAAGGCGTTGGTGTGACGGGCTATGGCTGCAGTACGACTGCGGTCCAGCCAAAACCGGCGGCGGGCCTCCGCACTGGCTGCTGTAAAGCCTTCTCCCTGACGGCTATTGGCCAAACGTACGACCTCGGCTGCTGCGCGGGCGACGACCTCCTCGTCATCGCCCACAATATCGCCTATCAGAACCATTTTGGGCAGGCTGGCACGCTTGCTTTTGGTGCTATAACCTACTGCTCGCAGATAGCGTTCATCCAGATGCTCCAAGCCGGCAAGCAAAGCCCCCTGTTGACGCCCCTCACCATCCAGGTAGTCCTTGATTTCCACAATGGAGGGTACGGCCAGATGTGCCGGACCAAAAAACTCCAGGCAGACCGTGCGTGTATGGGCCGGCATGCGGTGCAGGATCCAGCGTGCTGCTGTAATGAGACCGTCGCAGCCTTCCTTTTGTACGCCCGGCAGGCCGGCTAGGAATTTATCTGTGACATCCTTGCCCAGTCCGGTCTTGCGAAAGGTATGGCCCTCGATGACCAAGGTCTCAGTGCGTAGCACCTGTTGGCCGGGGGCGCTCTGTCCATCGGACCATTGCAGTTCAAAAATGGCTTTATCGACCTCGTGGATCTTGCCCAGGTTATGGTTGATGCGGGTTACTTCCAGCCAGTTGCCTTGTGGATCTATCATGCGCCACCAGGCCAGATTATCCAGCGCAGTTCCCCACAGCACGGCTTTTTTGCCGCCAGCGTTCATGGCAATGTTGCCGCCGATGCAGGAGGCATCAGCAGAGGTGGGGTCAACGGCAAAGACGTAGCCCGCTGCTTGGGCCGCCTCGGCAACGCGTCGATTAACCACTCCGGCCTGGGTTTCTATGGTTGCTACCGGTGTGTCCACCCCGGGCAGATTGGTGTGTTGCACCGCACTCATTTGCTCGAGCTTTTCGGTATTTATGACCACACTATGAGGACTGAGCGGGATCGCACCGCCAGTGTAGCCAGTGCCCCCGCCGCGCGGGATGATGGTCAGATGCAGCTCGAAGCAGGCTCGTACCAGGGCGCAGACCTCGGCCTCGGTATCCGGGGTGAGTACTACAAAGGGATAGGCTACTCGCCAGTCGGTGGCATCAGTGACATGGGAGACACGTGAGAGGGCATCAAATTTGATATTGTCTGCGTGGGTGTGAAGCAGGAGATGTTTTTTGACCTGATGCCGAAAGCTGTTGGTGTAGTGCAGCTCGCGTTCAAACTGCCGTACTGCCTCGCGAGCGGCATGGAGCAAGCGGAGCACTTTTTGGTCACGCTCCGGGACGTGGGTCTCACGGCGCGCATCGATTTCCCTGAGGCGCTGATGCAGGGAGTCCACCATTTGCTTCAGACGCTTTGGGTTGGCCAGTAGATCATCCTCTATATAGGGGTTGCGTTTTACGACCCAGATATCGCCGATGATCTCAAAAAGCATATAAGCAGACCGTCCTGTACGGCGCTCTGAACGCAACTCACTGAGCATTTCCCAGGCCTCCTCGCCCATGAGGCTGAGGATAATTTCGCGGTCGGAAAATGAGGTGTAGTTATAAGGTATCTCACGTAACCGTGACTGATGTTCGGGTTGGGCGGCCAGGTAGTAACTGGCAAGGGGAGCATTCATGGCAAGATCAACGATTCAATAAGATAGGACAAGATTAGAATTCAAAACCCAGATAAGGGGCGATCCAGATCAGGAAAGTCGTCATGAGCACATAGCGTAAAAATTTTCCGATCGCCATATAAAATGTGCTTTGGGCAATGGGGAGTCGCAGCCAGCCGGCCAGGGCGCACAGGGGATCGCCTACAATGGGCAGCCAGGACAACAGCAAGGCCGGTGGTCCAAAGCGCTCGAGCCAGCGATTGATGAGCCGATGCCAGCGGCCGGCAGTTTTTTGGCCATAATCGCTTTCCTGCTGTTTATCGGGATTATTTTGACGCCATCGTTCGTAACCCCGCTGTGCCAAGGCGCCTGTCCAATAGCTGGTCAATCCTCCCAGTGTATTGCCAACGGTCGCTACCAGCACAGCTGGCCAAAACATGTTGGGTGCAAGCGACACATAACCAAAGACCGCAGGCTCTGACCCCAGGGGCAGGAGCGTGGCGGAAATAAAACTGACAACAAAAATGGCGCTCAGGCCAACCTCGGGTAAGGCAAATGTAGTCAGTATCCATTGTACAAGGTCTTGGACCCAGGCTTCTATCATCTGTGATGGCCAAAAATAGTATAGACAGGAAAGGCTAAAGTGTACATTGACATGAAATGATTAGGGCAGTCAGAAGCCCTGTGTTATTCTTTTTTAATTTATTGCGGCACCCTTGCTTCTGGACATGATGTGTTGCAGTAGTTGATCTAAAGGGTATTACATTTTCTAGTGGCTGGTATGACCTATTATGTCTAATGACTATTTAAAACGTATCCTCACGTCCAAAGTGTATGACGTGGTTACGGAAACTCCCCTGGAATTGGCGCCTTTGGCTTCTGCGCGATTGAATAATCGAATTTTGCTCAAACGCGAGGACCAGCTCTCTGTGTTTAGTTTTAAATTGCGGGGCGCTTACAACAAGATGGCCAACATGGGCGCAACTGAGCTCGAGCGCGGGGTTATCGCTGCTTCGGCGGGCAATCATGCCCAGGGAGTGGCGTTTTCTGCTCAGCGTCTGGGTATCCGGGCGGTGATCGTTATGCCTGTGACCACCCCGCAGCTGAAAGTCGATGCTGTGCGCAATTTGGGCGGTGAGGTTGTGTTGATAGGGGATAGTTTTACCGATGCCTATGAGCATGCCCTTACTCTGGAAAAGGAGCAGGGGCTGACCTTTGTTCACCCCTTTGATGATGAGAATGTGATTGCTGGTCAGGGTACCATCGGTATGGAGATTTTACACCAGCACCCCGGCCCCATTGACGCTGTCTTTGCACCGGTGGGAGGTGGGGGATTAATTGCTGGGGTGGCTTCTTATATCAAGCAACTACGCCCAGAGATTAAGATCATCGGAGTCCAGACCGAGGATTCCAATGCCATGCAGCGCAGTTTTGTGGCCCGGCGTCGTGTAAATCTCAAGGAGGTGGGCTTGTTTTCTGATGGCACAGCAGTGCGGGAGGTTGGTCAGGAGACTTTCAGGCTTACACGCAAATTTGTTGATGATTTTGTGCTGGTGGATACCGATGCCGTGTGTGCTGCCATCAAGGACGTATTTCAGGATACCCGTAGTGTGCTTGAGCCGGCAGGGGCGCTGGCCTTGGCTGGAGCCAAGCGTTATATACGGGAAAATCGGCTCAATGGGCAGACTTTTGTGGTTATCACCTCCGGGGCCAATATGAATTTTGAGCGCTTGCGTTTTGTCGCTGAACGCGCTGATGTGGGCATGGCACGTGAGGCTTTATTTGGTGTCACCTTGCCCGAGGAAAGGGGCAGTTTTTTGCGGCTGTGCAAGGCTCTGGGTGAGCGCTCAGTCACAGAGTTCAACTACCGTATCTCAGATGCACAGACTGCTCATGTATTTGTGGGTTTGCAGATTCAAGCCGAACGCGAGATTGCCGAGATCGAGCAAAATTTCATTAACCAAGGTTTTCCCGTCATCAATCTGACGGATAATGAGATGGCTAAAAGCCATTTGCGCTATATGGTGGGTGGGCGTTCAGAGTTGGCTGAGCATGAGCAATTGTTTCGTTTTGTTTTTCCTGAGCGTCCGGGCGCTTTACGCAAGTTTTTGCAGGCCATGAATCCCGAGTGGAATATCAGCTTGTTCCAATACCGTAATTATGGGGGAGATTATGCCCGTACCCTGGTCGGAATACAGGTGCCGCCAAAAGATAAAAAAGAGCTCAAGAAATTCCTCAGCGAGCTAGGCTATCCTTATTGGAATGAAACCCATAACCCCGCCTATAGGTTGTTTTTATAACAGGCTCAGGCAGAAGAGGGCGGTGGGACGACCCGCGTTGCAGGAAAATGCAGGGCAAAGGTACTGCCATGATTCAGGCGGCTTTGTATGACGAGTCGCCCTTGGTGGCGCACAGCGACATGCTTGGCGATGGCCAGTCCCAGTCCGGTGCCGCCGGTCGCCCGGCTGCGGGCCTTATCCACGCGATAAAATCGCTCAGTCAGACGGGGAATATCCTCACTGGCGATTCCAATCCCGGTATCACGGACGGTAAATACTGCCTCTTGTAAATGATTCTTGTGCCATTGCACATGAATGGTCCCCTGGTCAGGGGTATAACGGACGGCATTATTCAACAGATTGCCCAGAGCAGAGGCCAGTTCGGTTTCAATGCCAAGGATGTGCAAATCACGGGTTATTTCCACCTGGAATTGATGCTGATTTTGTGACAAGGCCATGCTTTGGTTCAAGGCTTGCTCTATCAATTGCGGCACATCGACAGTAGTGTGGGGGGTAGTGCTCGCAGCTTCCAGTGCTGCCAGGGTGAGCAGATCAGAAACCAGGGCGCGCATGTGCTGGGCTTGCTCCATCATCAAGCGTAAGTAATGCTGCCGTTGAGCATCGTCCAAATCTGCAGGCGGCGTGTCATGCAGGGTTTCTATGAAACCGTACAGCACAGTGAGCGGGGTGCGTAACTCATGGGAGACATTGGCCACAAAATCCCGGCGGGCGCGCTCTAGTTGCTCCAGCTGGGAGATATCCCGACTCACAAGCAAATAATGCCCCAGACCATATTGGGAGATGTAGATGAGCAGGGACTGCGGATAATCGGGTGTGTGATTTTTCAATAGCAAAGGCTGCTCCCACTTTTTATTTCGTACGTAAGAGATAAACTCTGGATGTCGCACAATATTGAAAATGGGCTGCCCCCGATCCGAGGATAGGTTAAGTCCCAGATGATTGCTGGCGATCTGATTGCCCCACTGTATGTGAAAGTCCTGATTCAGGCTGACAGTGCCGTCAGGTAGCGCCTCGCCGGCCATGATGATCGCGTCCACCTGGCTTTTAAGTTGGTGTATTTGCAGACGGTTTTGTTTGAGCTGTCTATAAATGGGGGCAAGAATATGATCCCAGGGGCCTACTGAGGCAGGGGGAGCAGTATGCAGGTTGGCAGTCCAGTGATTGATTTTCTGCAGCTGATGGCCGCTAACGAGCACCATGATTAATAAGCCCACGGCAAAGGCTGCCCAGCCGGTTGCGGCCCCGAGCCACCAGCCCAATAGCCAACCAATAAAGGCAAGGATTAAAATGGTACTGTGGGTTTTATTCATGTCAGGGCCACTATTGATAACAAACTAGGGCTTATGGCTAAAACGGTAACCTGCGCCGCGCACGGTCTGCACGTGTTTGTCATGTCCCGTAGGAGCCAGGGCCCGACGCAAACGTCTTATGTGCACATCCACGGTGCGCTCTTCTATGAATACATGGTCGCCCCATAGCTTGTCCAGGAGTTGAGCGCGTGAAAATACCCGTTCCGGATGTGCCATGAAGAAATGCAACATTCTGAATTCGGTAGGCCCCAGATGAATCACCTGTCCATTGGCCTGGACACGGTGTGTGGTGGGATCGAGCATCAGTGCGCCGAGAGTGATTGCATCGTGACTTAGCTGTGGTGCCCGGCGTCTGAGCACCGCCTGGATGCGGGCACATAGCTCTTTAGGGGAAAAGGGCTTGGTGACATAATCATCTGCCCCGACTTGTAGGCCAGTGACCTTGTCTTGCTCTGCCCCCTTGGCAGTGAGCATGATAAGGGGTATTTGCTGAGTCCGGCTTTCGCTTCGTAATTCTTTGGCATAGTTGATTCCTGAAGTACCAGGCAGCATCCAGTCCAGCAATATGACATCTGGTAGCTTATGATTAATCAGTTCTCTGGCTTCATTAACATTCAGAGCCTGCTCAACTTCGTACCCTGCCAGGCGTAGATTGACTTCGATAAGCTGTTGAATGGCTGGCTCATCTTCAATCACAAGGATAGTAGTTTTCATGGAGAGATAAATTTAATACCTGTTTTAAACGAGCAAAGGGTAGTTTCAGCACGAATAATACAACAGATTTTTATGCTTTTCATTTTTAAGTAGCAAGGAGAGTGCTTGGTAAATGCCATTTTTCCTAAATGGTTTAAGATAAAGGGTACACTTTCATATTACAACTGGGGTACGATTAGCTCTATGGAAAATAAATCTCAACAGCCACACCCAGCGGACCCTATTGATGAAAATGACGTACCTGGCATCGGTACGGGGTCGACCACACATTTTGGTTTTAAAACCGTAGACAAATCAGAAAAAGCACGTGCGGTCGGACAGGTGTTTCATTCAGTGGCGCAACGCTACGATGTGATGAATGATCTCATGTCTGCGGGACTACACCGCCTGTGGAAACGCTTTACCGTCATGCGCGCTGGTATACGGCCTGGCATGCGGGTGTTGGACATTGCTGGCGGGACCGGAGATTTGGCCGGTGCCTTTGCTCCTTTGGCGGGTGCGCAGGGCCAGGTCTGGCTCACCGATATCAATTCATCCATGCTCAGTGTCGGGCGCGATCGGTTGATCGATCAGGGGATAATTTTGCCAGTGGCTGTCTGTGATGCTGAGAAACTGCCCTTTCCCGAGGCATATTTTGATCGGGTCACAGTGGCTTTTGGCCTGCGTAACATGACTAACAAGGAGCAGGCACTAACTGAGATGTATCGGGTGCTGAAACCAGGTGGTAAACTATTGGTATTGGAGTTTTCACAGGTTGCCCGGCCGCTGGCGCCCGTGTACGACTGGTATTCTTTTAATATTTTGCCCTTGCTGGGGCGCGCAGTTGCAGGTGATGCGGACAGTTATCGTTACCTCGCCGAGTCCATTCGCATGCATCCTGATCAGGAGCTGCTTGCACAAATGATGCGTGATGCAGGGCTTGAGCGGGTACAGTATTTTAATTTGGCGGCTGGTGTCGTGGCCTTGCATGAGGGGGTGCGGTTAAACCCTCCCGTGCAAGCGTAGGGGCAGAGCGCATGTATACCGAGTTTAGTATTCAGGAGTTTTTATGATTTCAAGGCGTTTATCTCGCGCTGTGATGGTGTTTGCCCTGGCAATCACTACGTTCATGTTCATTGCTATTTCTTTTGATGCCCAGGCCCAGCGTTTTGGTGGGATGCGCAGTTTTGGGCGCCAGTCTCCCAACATCATGAAGCAACGCCAGGCGGTAAAGCCGCCAGCGGCAGCCCCCAGTGCCCGTCAGCAACAGGGGGCGACGACCAATGCGGGCCGACAGGGGGCAGCCGCTCAGGGGGCAGCCGCTCAGGGGGCAGCTGCCCGTAGTGGTTTCTCACGCTTTTTGGCGCCCATTGCCGGGATTGCAGCCGGGCTCGGGATAGCGGCGCTTTTGTCCAGTCTGGGGCTGTCCGGGGCGTTTTTGGAGTTGATGTCCAGTCTGCTGCTCATTGCTGCTATTGTATTTATTGGTAGTTGGCTGCTGCGACAGCTCAGGCGACCAGCCCCTCGTCAGGCTTATGGCAGTGCCACACGAGCCCCTGGCGGAGCTACTTATAAACAAACGCATCAGGGGGCCACAGCAGGGCAGACGGGTGCGGTAGTAACGCCCCTATCGACTGCACCGTCTGAGCAGTCCATCGAGGATCCAAGCTGGTTTATTCCCGCAGATTTTGATGTCCCTGTGTTTCTGGATAATGCCAAGGCCCAGTTTGCACGCATTCAAGCCCTGTGGGATGCTGGTGATGAGGATAATCTTCGCCAGTATCTGACTGATGATTTATTCCGGGAGGTCAGCCCAGCCATACAGGCCAATGCGCACAGTCAAACCAACAGGACAGAGATCGTCTTGCTTAATGCCGAGTTGATGGGCATTGAAAAGCTGGAGGATGGCTATTTGGCCAGTGTGCGCTATTCGGGCATGTTGCGTGAGGGAAATCAACCAGAGGCCG
>Ga0209487_1001841_pt1 | contig 17588 bp, 16 predicted proteins | sample Poulit2012_FD_187524 | JGI IMG/M metagenome (GOLD analysis project Ga0209487, IMG submission 187524) | Agricultural soil microbial communities from Georgia to study Nitrogen management - Poultry litter 2012 (SPAdes) (version 2) | ecosystem: Environmental > Terrestrial > Soil > Agricultural land...
TCATCAGCCCCAACCAGGCGCTGACGCTGGCCGAAGTGCCGCTGGCCTATGCCGGCAGTTCGGGCGCGGTGATGCAAACCGGCCAGCGCATTGGCGCCTCGGTGGGCATTGCCGTGATTACCGGCGCCGTGTTTGCCGCCCTGCGGGTCATGAGCTGGTCCTATGCGGTGCTGGTCGGACTCGGCATCATTTCCCTGGCCGTAACCCTGGCGCTGTGGGTGGCAGTAAAGGACCTGCGCGATCGCCAGCGCGCCGGGCAGCAGGCACAAACTCCGGAAACGGTCAAAAACTGACCGTCAGCTGCGCCCAGTAGCGCCGTCCGTCGTGCACCTCGTCGTAGTCTTCGTACGACACGCGCCTGTCCAGCAGGTTGTAGACGCCCAGCCCCGCGCTGACCTGCCGGCTGAAGCTGTAGTTGATGCCGGCATCGGCAAAGGCGTATGAAGGCGTGCCCCTGGCCATGGCGGTGCGGTTCAGGTAGTCGGAGGTGCGGCCCCTGAAGTTGACCCGTGACCAGGCGCTGACCCAGTCGGTTGGCGTCCACTCCAGCGTGGTGTTGAGCATGTGTTCGGGAACCTTGTTGAGCGGCTGGCCGGCAAAATCTCCGCTTTTCTGGCGCGACCAGGTGTAGGTGTAGTTGGCCGCCAGGCTGATATCCGCGTGCACGCGCCAGCTGGCGGTGGCCTCGACGCCGCGCAGCGCGGCCCTGTCGACATTGACCCGGTCGCTGATGTATTTGTAGCCCTCGTCACCGGGTAACACGTGGCAGGTGGGCTGGTCATTGGGGTCGGTGCAGCGCCGCACTTCTGAAATCTTGTCCCTGAAGGCGGTGTTGAACAGGGTCAGGCTGCCCGTCCAGCCTTCTGCCGACCAGGTGAGCCCCAGCTCCTGGCTGACACTTTTTTCGGGCTTGAGATCGGGGTTGCCCATGATGATGGCCGGCACGCCGCCGCGCCCGCCGGTTATCTGGCCCCAGTCGGCCACCGACTGCCTGAGCCCCGGTGCCTTGAAGCCGGTGGACAGGCCCGCCTTGACGCTCAGGCCCGGCGCGGCGTGCCAAACAGCGTACAGGCGCGGGGTCCAGTGGGTGCCGTAATTTTCGTCGCGCGTCATGCGCAGTCCGCCGGTCAGCGCCAGTGAATCGGTCATCAGCCATTCGTCTTCGCCATACACGGCCCACTGGTAGCGTTCCAGGCGGCTGACCTCGGGCCGGTACTGGTTGCCGAAATCGTCCAGGGTCTCGTTCTGGTACTGGGCGCCCACGCTCAGCAGCTGGCGGTTAAGGGGAATGTTCCACTGGCTGTTGAGTTCGTTGCTGCGCAGGCGCATGTCGCGCGTCGGGTTGTCAAAATCGTTGTGCTGCCAGTATGAATTTGACGATATGCCGCCGTAGCGTCCGATGTGGGTGAGGGCATGGCGGGCCTGGTCGTAGTCGGTGACCGAAGGGGTGTTGGGCGCGCCGGCGGGCGTTTCCGGCGCAATTGAGCGCCCCGGCGTTGAAGTCCTGTTCTGGCGGGTGTGCGCAGCTTCGGCCATCAGGTCGTGGTTGGACGACGGTGAAAAGCCCAGCTTGACCGTGCCCGATTCCGTGTCCTGGCGGTTGAAGCCGTGCTCGATGCGGTCTTCCTGCCGGCGCGATTTTTCGGCCCAGGCCTGAATGCCGAGCCGGTCGCTGACCAGCGGCCCGGCCGCGTAAATGCTGCCCTGATACTGGTCGCCCGAGCGCGAATCTTCCTGGACCGTAATTTCGGCGCGTGCGCTGCCCATCCACTCGCTGGCCACCTTGCGGGTAATGATGTTGACCACCCCGCCCATGGCATCGGAGCCGTACAGCGAGGACATGGGGCCGCGTATGACCTCTATGCGCTCTATGGCCTGCAGCGGCGGCAGCCAGCCCTGCTCTATGCCGGGGCCGTCGGCGTTGGGCCGGGTTTCCCTGGAATTCTGGCGCTGGCCGTCAACCAGAATCATGGTGTAGCCCGGCGCCATGCCGCGCACGCTGATATCGCGCGCGCTGCCGCTGCCGGTAATGAACACCCCGGGAATATCCGCCAGCGCGTCGGTGATGTCGCGGTAGGCCTTTTTTTGCAGCTCCTGTCGCGGAATCACGCTGATGGAGGCCGGCGCATCGTCGAGCATTTGCTCAAAGCCGGCGGCCGACACCACCACGTTGTCCAGCTTGACCAGCGAACCGGGGCTTGTATTTCGGGCCCAGGCCGCATTACAGCCAAGCGCACAAGCCAGCACGCATGACAAACCGCACACCAAAGCCGCCCGTTTATGGCAGCGCAAGCAGGAGATGGAAAACATTGGGAAGCTCTTTGTTGGAGGAGGTGAGAAAGAAAACGCGAATCATTATCATTACGAAGCGGGGTTCTGTCAACACCACCTGCCTTGATATTTTTTGGCCCCCGGAAATGCACATTTTCTGCATCAATACCCAACCGTATGGCGCCCGGCCGTGCTATGCTTTGACGTCGTGAAAACGGGGTAATCGCAATGCCTGCCGCCAACGCTGCCATCAGCATTGACCAGGTTAGACGCCGCTGCGCCCAGTGTGCATTGCGCGAGCTTTGCCTGCCGGCGGGGCTGGACCGCGATGACATGGACCGCGTTGACATGCTGGTGTCCGAGCGCAGCTCGCTGGCTGCGGGCGAAAAGCTCTATCACGCCGGCTCGCCCTTTCGCGCCCTTTACCTTGTCCAGACCGGTTCGCTGAAAACCCAAACCTATTCGGAAGGCGGCGAGCTGCAAATTCTGGGCTTTCACCTGCCGGGAGAAATCATGGGGTTTGACGCGCTGGCCGACGAGGTTCACCAGTGCGATGCCGAAACGCTTGAGCCGTCCAGCGTGTGCAAGCTGCCCTACGCTCAGCTGGAAAAACTCAGCTCGGTTCTGCCCGGCCTGCAGCGCCAGTTCATGCGCCTGGTCAGCCGCGAGGTCAGCGCCAGCCAGCACCATATGGCCGTTATGGGTCGCGGCCAGGCCATCAGCCGCCTGGCGCTGTTTCTGTACAACTACAGTCAGCGGCAAAACCGGCTGGGCCGCAGCCGCAACCAGCTCAGCCTGACCATGTCGCGGGCCGATCTGGCCAACTACCTGGGCCTGGTGCTGGAAACGGTCAGTCGCCTGTTCGGCCGGCTGCAGGACAAGGGGCTGATCCGGGTCAAGCGCCGCGAAATCACCATTCTCGACATGGACGGACTGAAGCAGATCGGCGAGTCGGCCCAGGGTTCCCCCGACTGAATTTCGAGCCCGTTTGATTCGGGTCAAAACCGGCCCGTGCCGCCGCCCGCATACTGCAGTGAGTCAATACGTGGAGCCTGCCATGCGCCACCGCCTGCTGTTGCTTGCCCTTCTCTTGCTGTGGGCCGTACCCGGCCTGCCGGAAAGTTCCGACAAGTGGCAAACCTCGCTTGATCTGCGCTACCGCCTGGAGCGGGTTGATGACGACCGCTTTTCACCCCATGCAGCCGCTTCCACGCTGCGCCTGCGTGCCGGGTTCATCAGCCCGAGCTGGTCGGGCTGGCAAATTGCCGCCACCGCCCAGGGCAATCGCCACATTGGCGCCCAAAAATTCAATTCCACGGCCAACGGGCGCGCAGACTATCCCGTGGTGGCCGATCCCGACGATGAAAACGTGGCCGAAGCCTGGGTTGGCTATACGCGACCGGGCGAGCTTTTTGTGCGCGCCGGCCGCCAGGCCATCAGCCTGGGCAACCAGCGGTTTTTGGGCAGCGGCGACCCCGGTCATCGCCAGCTGCAGCAAACCTTTGACGCTGTCCGCGTCGGGCTGGAAGGCAATGCGTGGAACGCCAGCCTGAACTGGCTGAACAGGGCTCACCGGGCCAACGGGCGCTCCAACCCCAACCGGCTGCTGGCGCGCGCCGACCTTGACGCCTGGCTGTCGACTTTTGACTATTCACCGGGCCGACACACCGTGGGTGTGTACGCACACCATATTGAATTTCGCGACCGGCCGGCCTCGCACCGCAACCTCGGCGCCTTTGTGACCGGTCCGCTGCCGCTGACCGACGGCCTGACCTACCGGCTGGAATACGCCCACCAGAAGGGCATTCGCGAGTCGCGCAGCCCGTCCGGACAGAGCCATGTCAGTATTCGGGTGCAGCAGCAGCTTGACGGCTGGCACTGGCTGGCCGGCCACGAGCGGCTGGGCGGCAACGGCCGCCGGGCCTTTCAGACGCCGCTGGCCACCCTGCACGCCTTCAACGGCTGGGGCGACCAGTTTGCCACCACGCCCGACGACGGCCTGCTCGACACCTATCTGGCCGCCGGCAGCCGAATCAACCGCTGGCGGGCGCTGGCCCGGGTGCATGACTTTCGCAGCGATCGCGGCTCATACCGCTACGGCCGCGAGCTCGACCTCATGCTCGGGCGGGGGCTTTCGGACAATCTCGACATGGAAATCAAGGCCGCCTTTTTTGACGGGGCCGGCACCCGCGCCAGCGTCAGCAAGATCTGGCTGGCGCTGGTTGCCAGCTGGTAGGGCTATTGCCACCACGCCGACACGGCATCGTCGCGGCGGCCGTGATGGGCCACCTGGGCCTGCAGCAGCTCGGCCGTGGCCAGGGCGTCGGTAAGCGCATGATGGGGTGAATATTCCGGCAGCCCGTAGCGGCGCCGCACGTCGGCCAGGCGCAGCGACTGCCGGCGACGGACAGACGGGCTGAACCAGGCCAGCCGGCGCTGGTGGCGCAGCACGCGGCGCTCGATTTCCATGGTGTCGATAAGAGGAAACAGCAGCCCCTCGCCAAAGCGCAGCCTGAAGGCCTGGTACAGAAATCGACGCTCTATGGCGCGGTAATGCACCACCGCAATGCGCCCGGCCAGCGCCGCCAGCAGCTCATCGGCAATTTCGGCCAGATCGGGCGCATCGGCCAGGCGGGCGTGGGTAATGCGATGAATGGTGACCGAGCGCGCCTCCAGCTTGCGGCGCGGCTTGACCAGGCGGTAAAAGCCCCGGGAAGGCCTGATGCGGTCGAGCGTAAACGGCACAATGCCAATGCTGACGATGGCGTGCCGCCGCCAGTCCAGGCCGGTGGTTTCCAGATCCAGGGCGGCCATTTGGACATTTTCCATGGGCGCGTCGGCCGCCGGCCAGGGGCCCCGATAAAAACGGGCCAGCGCTTCGTGCCGGCTGTCGCCGGCCAGCTTCTGCAGGCGCGCCGGCCAGTCCTGTTGCCGGGCGCTGTCGCGCCCAAACCACCGGCGCTTCATGGCTGGCCGCGCCGCACCGGGCGATACCTGAAGCGGATGAATTTTTGTGCGTTGGCCAGCACGCGAAACGCGTCCTTGAGGCTGCGCCTTTCAAAGGCCGACAGGGTTTCCGGGTCGATGTTGTTGTTGACGGCGCCGCCCCGCTCGGCGTCATGGGCCTGCAGGCGGGCACGCACAATGGAAATGAACTCCAGGGCATCGCGCAGGTTGGCCCCCATGCCGGCGGTCAAAAACCCTGCGGCGACCGCATCGTCAAGCCGCTGAAACGAGTTTTGTGACTGCGAGCTGGCGGCCAGCGCGTGAATGCGTATGACATCGACCAGCGGCGCGGTGCCGCGCCGCTTCAGGTTGATGGAGTTGGCGTGCTTTCCGCTGCGCTCGAGCACAAAATCGCGGAAAAACCCCAGCGGAGGTGTACGCCGCCGGGCGTTGATGGCCAGACAGCCCAAAAAGGCCGGATGAGCCGCCGCCTGCTCGGAAACCAGCGCCTTGAGCTCGTCGGCCATGCTGGTCATGCCATACACGCCGTCCAGGTCGAAAAATATCGAGCTGTGCAGCAGCCGGCGCGCGTCGGGCTCGCTGATCCACTGTTCAAAATTCTGTTTCCACACCGACAGGGGCTGGCGCCACTGCGGGTTGGTGGCCATGACATCGCCCGTGCAGTATGGGTAGCCGGCCCGATGCAGCCCGTCGCAGACAAACTTTGCCAGCCGCGAAAAATAGTCGTCGTGCAGCCCGGCATCATAGCTGTCGTCCAGAATCAGGGCGTTGTCCTGGTCGGTGTACAAAAGCTGCTCGTCGCGCGCCATGGATCCCAGCGCCACCAGGCAATAGGGCACCGGCGGCGGGCCCAGCTGCTGTTCGGCCAGTTCGGCCAGGCGCTGCTTGAAGCTGCGCCCTATGGTTGCCATGGCCGCGCCTATCATGCGCGAGTTGGCGTCTTCGCTGACCATGCGCACAAAGCTGGCCGCCACCGAAGGGCGCATCTCCTCAAGCTCGTCCACGCTGTTGCGCTGCATGATATTGCGCACCACAAACAGGCTGTTCTGGGTTTCGTTGTGCACCACATCGGCCAGGTCAAGCACGCCCACCGGGCGCTGGTGATCGAGAACCGGCAAGTGATGAATATCGCTGCGCAGCATGAGCAGCAGCGCCTCGAACAGATACTGGTCGGCCTGGATGCCAACGATGTCGCCGGTCATGATCTCGCCCACCGGGGTGCTGCCGCCCAGCCCGCCGGCCACCACGCGGCGGCGAAAGTCCGAATCGGTCAGAATGCCGGCCAGCTGTATTCCCCCCTGGCCGGGCTTGTGGGCTTTTGCAGCCGCCCCGCCGCCCTGCTCCTCCCGCCCTTCACCGTGGCTGTCCCTGTACACCAGCACCGCGCTGCTGTGCTGCTCGTTCATGCGCCGGGCCGCTTCTTGGACAGGCGTGGATGCGGAAATCATGAGAGGGGCGGTGCGCACCAGCCGACCGGCCTTGAGCGTCAGCAGCGGATGCTTGCCGGTGCCGCGCTCCACCGCCTGGCGCAGGCGCTGGCGCTCCTCAATCTCGACGTGGTCGGCAAAATCCGCGTTGCTGTCGAGCAGGCTCTCGAACACCGCGGCCGGCACAAAATAAATCAGCGTGTCTTCCTCGGCCCGGGCTTCATAGCGGGCCGGACGGCCGGACAGAATGCCCAACTGCCCGAAGATCTGGCCCTCGCCCATTCTGTTTTGCAGCTCGCCGGCGCGGCCCATGACCTCGACCGAGCCGCTTCTTATGTAGTGCAGGTGCTCAAGGCTTGCGCCCCGGGCAACCACTGTGGAGCCGGCCTGAAAGTAGCTGATTTCTATGGATCTGGACACCTGCTCCAGCTCGGCGTCATCCAAAAAGCTGAACGGTTCCCGAGCGCGCAAATGTTCACGAATTTCAATCTGTTCTATGTTCACTGTGTGGCTGAAGCCTGGCGGTACCCGCCCCCATAGTAGCGCGCTGTGTTCGCGCCGCGCGCAGCCGGATCAGGCAGGCCAATTTTCGTTTCAATTGGCTACAATGCCAGAATCATGACAGCAGCGGAGGCTTGATGGCCTTACTGGCCCTGTATCTGTTTCTGGCCGTTGGCGTTTCCTTTTTGTGCTCCATACTGGAAGCGGCGCTTTTAAGCATTACCCCGGCCCAGATTGCCGTGCTTGACGAAAGCGGCAGCCGCACCGGCCGGCGCCTGCGCCGGCTTAAGCAGGACATCGACCGTCCGCTGGCGGCCATTTTGAGCCTCAACACCATGGCCCACACCTTTGGCGCCGCCGGCGTGGGTGCCCAGGCCCAGGTGGTTTTCGGCCAGGCGTCGGTCACCATTGCCGCCGCGCTGGTTACGCTGGCCATTCTGATTTTTTCCGAGATCATCCCCAAGACCCTGGGCGTTGCCTACGCGCGCTCGCTGGCCGGATTCACCGCCGCCGCCTGCATTGTGCTGCTGTGGCTGCTGTGGCCGCTGGTGCAGCTTTCCAGGTTCATTACCGCCTGGCTGGCGCCCAACCAGGCGGCGCCCACCATCAGCCGCGAGGAATTTCGCGTGCTGGCGCAAACCGGCTCGCGCGAGGGCGTGTTCGAGGAGGAAGAATCCAATATCTTCGGCAACCTCATCCGTTTCAGCGCCATTCTTGTTGAAGATGTGATGACGCCACGGGTGGCGGTGTCCTTGCTGCGCTGCGACGACACGGTGGCCGAAGCCATGGCGCTGGTCCAGTCAAGCGGCTTTTCGCGATATCCCGTGTACGGTCAGTCCGACGAGGACATTCGCGGCTACGTGCTCAAAAGCGACATCATGCTGGCCCAGGCCCAGGACAAGGGCGACACACGGCTGGGCGAGCTGCGCCGCGACGTGCTGTTTGTGCCCGAATTCATTTCCCTGCAGTCGCTGTTCAGCCAGCTGCTGGCCGAACAGGAACATTTTGCCGTGGTTGTGGACGAGTACGGCGGCTTTGCCGGCGTGGTCACCATGGAAGACGTGCTCGAAACCCTGCTGGGCATGGAAATTGTCGATGAAAGCGACACCGTAAAAGACCTGCGCCAGGCGGCCCGGGAGCAGTGGAAGGCCCGTGCCCGGTCCCTGGGCGTGGACTGGACGGCCACCGAAACTGCAGAAGATGAGGACAGGAACGATGACGACAGCCAGGATTAGAGTTTTTGCCCTGCTGGCTGCAGCGCTTGTGGCCGCCGCCTGCGCCGCGCCCGACAAGCCTCGCGTGGAGCGACCGGAAATGGCCGCCGCCGTGGGCCACGGCAGTCATCACCAGGTGGCCGGCCAGCCTTCGGCCGATGAGCTGGCTGCGGCCGCCGAGGCCGGCGTTGTGCACGTGGTCAATGCGCGCGCCGAGGGCGAGTTTGATGAATTTGACGAAGCGCAGGCCGTTGATGAACTGGGCATGCGCTACCACCACCTGCCCATTGCCGGCCCACAGGACCTGACCCGCCAAAATGTGGCGCAGTTTGACGGCCTGCTGGCCCGCATCGGCGAGCAGCCGGCCATCCTCCACTGTGCTTCGGGCAACCGCATAGGGGCGCTGTTTGCGCTGCGCGCGGCGTGGATTCACAACATGAGCGTTGAAGATGCCCTGGCCGAGGGCCGCCGGCACGGGCTGACCGGCCTCGAGCAGGCGGTTCGCCGCATTCTGGAAAAGCGGGACTGAGCGCTTCAGCCCTGCCCGGGGCCACCGCCAGCCAAAATCTCGTCGACTGCCGCCAGTATGCGCGCCGGCTCGGCCAGCGAGTTGGGCCAGTGGGGCGCCAGCCGCAGCCAGCCGTCGGGGCTGGCACAGGCAATGCCGCGTTCGGCCAGCGCCGCCGCCCAGGCCGGCGCCAGCGCCGGATTGTCTGGCCGCACGCTTAAAATCCCCGAGCGCCCGCCAGCATCCTTCATGCGGGCGCTGGCAAAGCCGCGTTCCGCCAGCCCCGGCTCCAGCCGGTCGTGCCAGGCGTGGACATGGTCGAGAATTGCTTCAACTCCAAGCTGCACGATCAGATCCAGGCTGGCTTCCAGCCCGGCAATGGCAAGGGTGGCCGGCGTGCCCAGCTCGAGCATTTTCCCGCCGCCAATAAACGGGCGGTCATAGCGCAGCTCGCCCGGCGCGCGTTCAAGAAAGGCGAAAGGATCTTCCTGGCTGAGCCAGCCGGCCAGGTTGGGCTGCAGGGCGTCTGCCCGCTGCGGGGCAACGTACAAAAGCCCCGCACCCTCCGGCGCCATCAGCCATTTGTGGCTGCCCGAAGCCAGGTAGTCAATGCCCAGCGCCTGCACATTCAGAGGCACGATGCCCACCGCCTGGATGGCGTCCACAAACAGCTCGGCGTCATATTGGTGGCACAGTTTGCCAATCTGTTCCAGCGGCATGCGCTGGCCGGTGCTGAACTGCACGGCGCTGACCGCCAGCAGGCGCACGCCCTGCTTCAGTTCATCCTCCAGCCTTGACAGGGCACGCGCACGGCTGATGCGGAATTCATCGGAGTCCAGCCATGACAGGGCAAGATTGTGGCGCCGGGCCGCCTGCTGCCAGGGAATAACGTTGGCGGGAAATTCGCCGTCGAGCAGCAGCACCCGATCGCCGCGCCGCCAGTCGAGATTGAGGGCCACGGCCAGCACGCCCAGGGATGTGTTGCCCGTCAGTCCGACGGTGCCGGGCTCGGCGCCAATCAGGCCGGTCAGCGCGGCGCGCACGCGGCGACGGCGCTGCACCTCGTTGCGATACCAGGCCATGCCGCGGCGCGCATAGCCCGCCAGGCTGTCGGCCACCGCCTGGCGAACCGGCAGCGACGGCGGCGAAATCGACGCGTGGTTGGCGTACACATCGACTTCCAGCCCCTTGAACAGGGCGCGGCTTCCTGCCCGCGGCGCGGGCCGGCTGACTGTTTGATCATTCATGGTTCAAATGATAAGTCAGCCGGCCGCCGCGCCGGGGGCCATAGCCTGTTATTTGTTATTCATGGCTGGGGCGCGGCGTATCGACTCTTGAAGACGGCAGAATGGGCAGCTTGAGGGCATCGGCCGGAATTTCACCTTCCAGCGTCTGGTAGAAATCCATCAGCCTATCCATGTCGTCTTCGTTGATCTCGGAACCCAGCTGAACCCGCGCCATGATTTGCGTGGCGTCGCGCAAGTCCCACACCGAGCCGTCGTGAAAATACGGGTAGGTGCGGGTGATGTTGCGCAGCGACGGCGCCTTGAACACATAAAGATCGCCGGCGTCCTGGGTCACCGCAAAGCGGCCAACATCCATGGGCATGGTGGGCTGGTCAATGGCGATGAAGTCGCGCGTGGCTTCCCAGTAGGATTCGACCATGCCGAAACGCGCCATCATCTGTCCGCCCAGCGCCGGCCCGGCGTGACAGGCCACGCAGCCCTGGTTCAGGAACACCTGCAGGCCGGCCAGTTCGTTGTCGCTCAGGGCATCGGCGTCGCCCTTGAGAAACTCGTCAAAACGGTCGGGCGTCATCAAGGTGCGTTCGAAGGCGCCGATGGCGTTGGCCACATTGTCGTAGCTCAGTGATTCCGGCTCGTCGGGGAAGGCCTGTTCAAACAGCTCCACGTATTCCGGCATGGACGCAATGCGTTCCACGGCGGCATCCCCATCGGGAATGGCCATTTCAATCGGGTTGAGAATGGGGCCCTGGGCCTGCTCCTCGACATCGGCCGCCCGCCCGTCCCAAAACTGGACGCTGTGCAGCGCGGCGTTGAGGACCGTGGGCGAGTTGCGCGGCCCCAGCGCCCAGCGATGCCCCAGCGAGGTGGGCAGGTTGTCAACGCCGTAGGTGGCCAGGTTGTGGCAGCTGTTGCAGGAAATGAACCCGCTTTCGGACAGGCGCGGATCGTAGAACAGCATCTTGCCCAGCTCCACCTTGACGTCGCTGAGCGGGTTGTCGGGGTTGTCGACCTTTTCGGGCAGCGGCGCAAACAGGCTTTGCGCCTGCTCCTGCAGCTTTTGGCGATCAATTTCGTCAGCCGTGGCCGCCGTGCTCAACGCCAGCGCACCGGCCATGAACAGTGAAACAAAAAGCGTTCGTGGTTTTTGCATGGTTGAATACCCTGATTGCAGTGACCGATCAATACATTCTAGCCATTTCAGGATACTCTAATGTTGACGCGGATCAAACCGCCACGGCCTCTCAACGCTGCGGGCTGTATGGCTCGGCGGCTATCCCGGGCGGGCGGCCGTCGACAAGCGCGCTCAGCAGGTCGGCCGAGCCGCAGGCCATGGTCCAGCCCATGGGCCCGTGCCCGGCGTTGACAAAAACACCTTCGGCAGGCGTTTTGCCCAGCAGCGGCCGCCCGTCGGGCGTAACCGGGCGCAGGCCGGCCCACAGCCGCCCCCTGGCCGGCGTCAGCTGATCGGCCAGACTTGGAAACAGCCGGCGCGCCCCTTCGAGCATGACATCCATGCGCCCTGGCGCCACAGCGCGCTTGTGCCCGGCAAAATCGGCCAGGCCGGCAATGCGAAAGCCGTTTTCATGCAGACGCAGGGTGACAAACCGGTGGGCGACATCAAGCAGAGGCAGTTGCGGCAGATGTTCGGCGCTGTCGATGTGAAACGTGGCCGAATAGCCGCGCACCGGCTGAATGGGCAACGGTATTCCGGTGTCGGCCAGCAGCCCGGGCGAATCGCTGCCGGCAGCCACCACGCAGGCGTCGGCCTCAATCAGGCGGCGGTCTGTCTGCAGCGCCCTGAAGCGGTTTCGGTCAAACTTCAGCGCCTGCGCCTTTTCGTTGAAGCTGAAAACCGCGCCCAGTTTTTCGGCCTGGCGGGCGGCAAGCATTGCAAAGCGGGCCGCGTCGCCCGACTGATGGGCCGGAAAGTACAGGGCGCCGGCCAGCTTATCGGCCACCGGCGCCAGCGCGGGTTCCTGCGCCACCAGCCCGCTGCGATCAAGCGGCACCACCTGACCGGGGTCTTCAATCAGCTGGCGGCGCAGGGCCAGCGCCTGCTCAAGCGCCTGCCGGTCGTGAAACAGCTGCATGGAGCCGGCCGTCGTCTGCGCATAGTCAAACCCGTAGCGTTGACACCAGCGCTGGAGGCATTCGAGTGAATACAGCCCCAGGCGGATGTTGGCCCGGGCATTGTCAACAAAACGATCGCGCCTGGACTGGGCCAGAAAGCGCGCCCCCCAGCGCCTGAGCGCCGGCAGTTGCCAAACCGGCAGCCGCCAGGGCGCATTTTTGCGCCCCATGTAGGCAAACAGGCTGGAAAACAGGCCGGGACTGTTCCAGGGCTCGGAATGCAGCGGCGTAATGCCGCCGCCGTTGGCGTGGCTGGTGCCCTCGGCAATGTTCCCGCGGGCCTCCACCAGCTCCACGTCGTGCCCGCGCTCGGCCAGCGCCAGCGCACTGGTTGCGCCTATAATCCCGCCGCCGACAACAATTATTCGCACGGGCAAACTCCGCAGGCGAACCAGGGACCGCAGATGCTCAAAAGCTCCGGCACGGGAACAAGCCTTTGCATGCTGTTCATCAGACAGACATTATCGCACCATAAGAATATGCGCATGACATACATGTTAAAATTTATCAGCCGCACAGCCATTCCTGTTCAGGTGAAATCATCATGACCTTTGTTGTTACCGACAACTGCATCAAGTGCAAATACACCGACTGCGTGGAAGTCTGCCCCGTGGACTGTTTTCACGAAGGGCCCAACTTTCTGGTTATCGACCCGGAAGAATGCATTGACTGCACCTTGTGCGAGCCGGAATGCCCCGTCGAAGCCATCTATCCCGACGACGACCTGCCGAATGACCAGAAGCATTTTCTTGAAATCAACGCCGAGCTGTCGCAGCAGTGGCCGGTATTGACCGAAAGCAAGGGGCCGCTTCCGGACGCCGAGGAGTGGGACGGCGTGCCCGACAAGCTTCAGTATCTGGAGCGCTGACCCGCCGCGCTGACAGGGCCGGGCCGGCGCTGCGGCCCAAACCGCCCCTGGGGTAGAATCTGCTGACATGACCCCACCGGAGCGCGAACATGAACATGAAAGCACTGGCCGCCGCAGCCGCGCTGTTTTTGGCGACTGCCTGCACCTTCAACCTGCGCCCGGGCGCAGATGATGCCGACGAGTCTGTCGCCGCAAGCATGAAGCGCATGGAAATTGTTGCCAGCCTGACCTACCGCGAGCGCATTGCCCTGCCGGCAGACGCGGTGGTGCGCACGCGCTTTGAGCGCATTGATGAATCCGGCGCGCACCGCATCAGCAGCTACGACACCTCCCTCGACGGCCGCCAGGTGCCCATTCCGCTGGAACTGGGCTTCAGGCATTCAGTGGGCAGTGACGCGCTTTTGACCATGCGTAGCCGCGTTTATCTTGATGACACTCTCTTGCGCGACACCGGCCCGGTGCTGCTGGACGCCACCCGCCGCAGCGCGGATCTGGGCGAGCTGCAGCTGTATACCCCCGCGCAGCTTGGGCTGGACAGCGAAAGCACTGAGCTGCCCATGCCCGAACGGGCCAGCGGCAACGAGCCCGGCTGGATGCTGCAGATTGAAGGCGACCGCAGCGCCCGGCTGGTGCGCGACTACGGGCAGGTTGAGGACAGCCTGCAAATTTTGCAGCTGGAACGCGAAGGCGGGCTGGTTCAGGTTTTTGCCCGCGGCGAAGACACCGGCATTGTTGCGGCTTTCCACAGCCGCATCTGCCGCGATTCGGCCACCGGCATGCCCCACCCTTGGCAGGCCAGCGTACAAACGCTTGACAACGGCACGCTCAACGGCTGCGGCGGCAGTCCGCAATCGCTGCTGACCGGCGCGGAATGGCACATCGAGCAAATTGGCGATACGGCCGTGCCCGACAAAATCCGCATGACCCTGCTGTTTGACGACGAAAATCGCCTGTCGGGCCAGTCGGCCTGCAACCGCTATTTTGCCGACTACCGGCTAAGCGGCGAAAGCCTGGAAATAAAGCAGCCCGGCGCCACCCTGATGGCCTGCGCCGAGCAGCAAATGGAGCTGGAACGGGCATTTTTCGAGCGGCTGCCCGAAATCCGCCACTTTGACATTTCCGCCGACGGCAGGCTGCTGCTTAAATCCACCGATGGTGAGGCGGTCGACATTGTGGCCGCAAAGCCCGAAGGCGATGCCTGACGGTAGCGGCGCGGCGGCTCAGTCCGCCGCCCGCCCCGGCTCGAACACGCGCCGCCTGAGCGCCTCGACCGGCGCCGGCAGGCTGCCGCGGCCGGTCAGCTGGCCGGCAATGGCGCGCCTGAAAGGCGCCAGCCTATTGGCGGCCCTGAGCACGGTACGGCGCACCAGGCGCGCCGGCGCGCGCTCGTCGGTGTACAGCCCCACCACGGTCGATGTGGCCACAAACAGCGGCAGGCTGGCCGCCCGCGAGCGCCGCTGAAAGCCGCTCAAAACCGCCGGCGCATCCACTTCATTGCCCCGCTCGAGCGAGCGGCTGATTTCGTCGGCCAGAACGCGCACGCTGTTGAGCCCCAGATTGAAGCCGTGGGCCGTAACCGGGTGCATGCCCACGGCGGCATCGCCGACCAGCGCCAGGCGCTCGGCCACCACCCGGTCGGGCCACACGCCCACCATGGGGTAGACGTGACGGTCGGCGATCAGGCGCATGCGGCCATGGCGATTTTCGTACAGCGCCGTGACTTCGGCTCCAAACTGTTCGGCATCGAGAGCCGCCAGGCGCCGGGTTTGCGCCGTTGGCAGGGTGATAACAGCCGAGGCACGCTGGCCGTTGAGCGGCAGCAGCGCCAGGGTGCGGCCATAGGCAAACCATTCGCGCGCCACGTGGCCGTGGTCGGCCTCAATTTCCATTCGCGCCACCAGCATGCTGCGGCCGTAGTCGCGCATGCGCGCGCCTATGCCGGCCGCGCGCCGCATGTTTGAAAAGCGCGAGTCGGCGGCCACCACCAGCCGGGCGCTGACTTCGTCACCGCCTTCCAGCCGCAGAATGCGGGCATTGTCTTTTGGCGACGTGCCCTCCACCCGCCGGCCAAGAATCATTTCAATGTCGGACTGCCCGCTGACGGCCTGCCAGGCCGCCTTCCTGATCTGGTAATTGGCGGCCAGCCAGCCCAGCTGCTCGCTGCCGCCGTCGTGGCGGCTGATGCGCAGCGGCTCGAGGCTGTCGCCGTCGTAGATTTCGGCGTCCAGCAAATCGCTGATTTCGGCGCGGTCGATATGTTGCCACACGCCCAGCTTTTCCAGCAGGCTTCTGGATGCGTGCGTCAGGGCAATTTCGCGCCCGTCTTCGGGCGGCCTGGCCAGCCTGTCGCGGTCGGCCGCTTCCAGCAGCATGATCTTAAGACCCAGCCCGTCCAGCGCGCGCGCCAGACACAGGCCGGCCGGGCCGGCGCCCACAATGGCAACATCACAGTCCGTGCTCATCAGCCATCCTCAAACTTGGCAGTCAAAACGCTAGAATAACAGCCGCTCCGCGATAACGGGCGCCAAACCGCCGGCGCGGAGGACAAGCCGTTACCATATAGCCGTCGAATCGATCCGCTTTTGCGAAGGAATTGCCCCACATGGTTGCCAAACGCAAACAAGGTGAACTCGGACCCGCTTCCGAGCAGCAAGAATATGAAATCGGCTGGGAGGACCTGCCGCTGTCCTGCCCCACCGCCGCCATGAAAATCTGGAATGCGCATCCGCGCGTCTATATTCCCGTTCATCGCTCGGGCCGGGAATCGTGCACCTACTGCGGCGCAACCTATATTTTGCGCGACCCCGAGCCCGACGCGCCCATGCCCATGTACGACAACGCCGAAATCGAGATGGCCTTTCGCAACGCGCAGGAGCGGGTACGCAAAAATCGCGGTGGTTAGAGCTGATCGATCATTGATTCATTTTCACCGCATGATAAGCTGATCCTCAGGCTGTCCGGCGCCGGCATCATGGCCTGGCCCGACCGCAGCTTTTCACCCCGACCCGAGGAGATGCATCATGAAAAATGTGCTGTTTGCCGTTATGGTGTCCGCCGCGCTGGCCTGTGCGCCCGCGCTGGCCGAAGACGAAGCCGCCGACAACGACAGCGCCGCCAGCGCGCTGAGCCTGATCACCGCCAATGCCGACGAGGGCTTTGCCCTGGCGGTCACCCTGGCGCGCCGGGCGGTCACCACCACCCAGCCAGACAAGGAAGTGCTGTTTGACCAGCGCCCCGAATACAGCACCGATGCCGACGCGCTGATTGCCGTGTCGCAAACCGTGGCGCTGTACTTTCAGACGGTGGCGGCCGCCAACGACTACTGGCGCGACTGACCGAAAGCGGCGCGGCTGTCGGCCGCGCTCAGCCGCTGCCTTTCAGCCTGCGGCCTAACACTTCGCGCAGCACAACCGCCTGGTTGTGCTCGCGGTCCCTTGCGCCGTAGAGCAGCGCCAGCGGCTTGGTGCGGGCCAGCTTGACGAGCTCGTCCAGGCATTGCTTCTGCGCATCGTTGTCGCGCAGCTCCTTTTCGTATTTCTGCCTGAAGGCGGCCCACAGCCTGGGGTCGTGCCCAAACCACTTTCTGAGCTCGGCCGTGGGCGCCACCTCTTTCATCCAGTAATCCAGCGCAGCGTCATCCTTTGAAATGCCGCGCGGCCAGACGCGGTCGACCAGCACGCGCGCGGCCTTGCCGGTGTCCGGCCTGTCGTAAATGCGCGCAATGCGAACATGGTCGGTCATGGCGGCCTCCGCCGGCTTCAGATCTTGCGCAAAAACAGCATCTGCTTGATTTTGGCGATGGCGGTGGCCGGCGCCAGGCCCTTGGGGCAGGTGCGGGTGCAGTTGAGTATGGTGTGGCAGCGGTACACCTTGAATGGATCTTCCAGCTCGTCCAGGCGCTCGCCGGTGGCCTCGTCGCGGCTGTCGGCCAGCCAGCGGTAGGCCTGCAGCAGGGTGGCCGGGCCCAGAAAGCGCTCGCCGTTCCACCAGTGGCTGGGACAGCCCGAAGTGCAGCAGAAGCACAAAATGCATTCATACAGCCCGTCGAGTTTTGCCCGGTCTTCGGGCGACTGCAGGCGCTCGCGATCGGGCGGCGCCGGGCTTTCGTTGCGCATCCACGGCCGAATGCTCTGATACTGGGCCAGCACATGGGTCTGATCGCCAACCAGATCCTTGATCACCGGCAGGCTGGGCAGGGGATAGACGTGAACCGGCTGCCGGAGTTCTTCGATGGGCTGGGTGCAGGCCAGCCAGTTGCGGCCGTTGATGTTCATGGAGCATGAGCCGCAAACCCCCTCGCGGCAGGAGCGCCGGAAGGTCAGGGTCGGATCGATGTGATTCTTGATGTAAATCAGCGCGTCGAGCAGCATGGGGCCGCACTTGTCCACATCAATGGTGTAGTGATCCAGGCGCGGGTGCTCGTCAATGCCCGGCTCGTAGCGATAAATGCTCAGC
>Ga0209487_1001842_pt1 | contig 17582 bp, 14 predicted proteins | sample Poulit2012_FD_187524 | JGI IMG/M metagenome (GOLD analysis project Ga0209487, IMG submission 187524) | Agricultural soil microbial communities from Georgia to study Nitrogen management - Poultry litter 2012 (SPAdes) (version 2) | ecosystem: Environmental > Terrestrial > Soil > Agricultural land...
GCGGGTTTTTAGGCGTGATAAATACCCCGATACCAGCGGTAGCAACGCGGCGTTTACCACTGCTGTGGAGGTCCGACCATACTCTCCAATTAAGGGCGAAACCTCCGACGACAGGGTGATCTCAAGCGTGAGCTGATTAGTGTGGAGATAGTCTTGAATTAGTGTTTTAGCCCTTTGCTCGTGGCGATCATTCTTATAGGCGTGCAAAAAAGCAATGCAAAGCGACTCGGCTCCTGATGCGATTAAGGCTTGGGTTTGCTCAATGACCTGCGCTTCATTTAAAGGCATGGTTTCCTCGCCCGCCGCATTGATACGACCTTCCACGCCTAAACGCATGCTACGAGGCACCAGCACTGGGGCGAAAGGCGCGCGGTGATCCCACACATCGTCGCGCATGCCACGACGGATTTCTAAGCTGTCGCGAAACCCCTTTGTCGTTAACAATCCTACTTTGGCGCCTTTGCCTTCCAGCATGGTGTTGGTGGCCACCGTGGAACCATGAATAAAGGTATGGCAGCGTGTTAACAATTCGCCCAAGGAGAGGTTGAGCTTATTTGCGCCGTGTTCCAGGGCTCTGAGCACCCCTTCACTGGGATCTTTGGGATTGGAGGGGACTTTATAGATTTTTAAGTGTTGATTTTCACTATAAAGCGCCATGTCAGTGAAGGTGCCCCCCACATCAACGGCAATTGCCCAGTTATCCCTGCTGTCGAGTGTCATGACGTCTCCATTGGACTTGTTATTAATGCAATCGCGTAAAAACCCAGAATATCAGGATAGGGAATTGGCCACAAGACCTATTCATAGGGGATGCTAACGGCGTTTTACGCGGTATACTTAAAATCTATAACGTTGTACTTCTTTAGCAGATTCTCAGGATACCGGCAGGACGCTTACTTTCCCTTGTTCACCATTCACTTTGGTTGCGCCCTTTTTACGGTGGCGTAGGGGCGGACATATTTTTAAGCAAGGTTGGCTGCCTGATGGTCAAGGTTTTATGGCAAGATGACTCATGATGAACAGCCCAGCCTGCGTGTGGGTATTGACGTGGGCGGAACTTTTACAGACTTTACGGGTTACGATTCCGCAACCCATCAATTTCTTTACCACAAAGAGGCCAGCACGCCCGCGGATCCGGCCCATGCTATTAAGCGGGGACTCACCACACTGCTGGTGCAACACCAGCTGGCGCCCGAAGCCATTGGCCTGCTGTCCCATGGCACGACCATCGGTTTAAATGCAATTTTGCAGCGTCGCGGGACCGAGATGGCGTTGATCGTTACCGAGGGTTATCAAGACATCCTGGCCATTGGCCGGGGACGTATGCCCTCGGCTTTTAACTTTTTACGCCGGCCTGATGCCCCCATCATTCCCCGTCATCATATTGTTGAGGTGCCGTTGCGGGTGGATGCCGATGGCGCGGTGCAAGATCATGTTAATTCCGACACCATTCAAACCTTGGTGCAACAGCTTACCGAACGCGATATCCAGACCGTGGTGTTATTGGTGGTGAACAGTTATTTGCGCCCCGAGGTAGAAACCGAGTTGGCTGCAAAGTTACAGGCCCAAGCGCCGGACTTGACCATTGTGCCATCGGCCGCCACCTGGCCCATTATGCGGGAATATGAGCGCTGCATGGTGGCCAACATGAATGCCTACATTATGCCCTTGATGCGCCGCTATCTGGAAGATTTGCAGATCCAATTAACCGATTTGAAGCTTAGCGCGCCGGTGTTGATTACCACGTCTAACGGCGGGTCGCTGTCCCTCGATTCTGCCATGGAACGGCCTATTGATACGATTTTGTCGGGGCCAGCGGCGGGCGCTATGGCGGCCACCAAACTGGCTCGGTCATTGGACTTGTCGCACACGATTAGCTTCGATATGGGCGGCACCAGCAGTGACATTGCTATTGCCGACCACGGTTTGCTGGATGTTACTGATCAAAGTGTCATTGGTAGCTACCCGCTGTCGCTTCCCGTAGTGGAAGTCTCCGCCATTGGGGCCGGGGGTGGCTCGATCGCCTGGGTGGACCCCTATGGCATTCTTAAAGTGGGGCCAGAAAGTGCTGGCGCCGAACCCGGACCGGCGGCCTATGGCCGAGGGGGGCGTGATGCCACTATTACCGACTGCTATTTGGCGTTAAACCTTATTGATCCTAACAGTTTTTTAGGCGGACAAATGACGTTGTCGGCCGAGTTGGCACGGGCTGCCTTGCAGCCCATTGCGGATAAGCTGGGCTACACCGGCGAGCATGCGATTGAGCAGGCGGCGGCTGGCGTCTTGCAGGTGGCTACGGCCCAGATGGCCACCCAGCTGCAAAAATTGATGTCGCGCACGGGGCGGGATGCACGCGATTATGTGCTCATTCCCTATGGGGGAGCTGGACCCACCCATGCCAATTTGTTGGCCGAGGCAGCTTCCATTAACCACATCGTTGTCCCGTTACGTCCCAGCACGTTTTGCGCCTATGGGGCCGTGACTTCCGACCTCAAGCGTGACTTTATTCAAACCTTTCGCCAAACCCTGGATGAGGATTCTGTGGCCCAGGTCATTGACGTGATGGCAGGGTTAGAAAAAGAAGCCCGAGACTGGTTAACGCAAGAGGGTATTCCTTTTATTGAACACACCTCCTTTAGCTATTCCATGGACATGCGCTATGCGGGGCAGGCCTATGATTTAACTGTCCGCTTTCCCGACAAGCAGGCTGCCGATTTGGACCTCAATACCTTGCGACAGGGGTTTGATAACGACCATCGCTCGATTTATGGCTATGCCGACGACGCCTCGGCGGTTGTGGTCAACAGTATCCGCTTAAGCGTGACGGGGCATTTGCCGGGTTTGCCCGCACCTGCATTTGAGGCATCGCAAGGCTCTGTTAGCAAGTCCACAAACCGCCAGGTTTTCTATCAAGATAAGACAATGCCGGCCCAGGTTATCCAGCGGTCACACACCGTAGTGGGCCAAGAAATTGCGGGGCCAGCCATTATTGAACAGGCCGACACCACGATATTTATTTTGCCGCACTGGCAGGCGGTGGTGGATGCCGCCGGTAACCTACACATTACGCGCGAGGCTGTCGATAGCACTATAAGACAGGAGGCCCCCAATGAAGCTTGATCCCATTACTCTCGAAGTGTTGAATCACAAGCTTACGGCCATTGCGGAAGAAATGTGTTTGACCCTGCAACGTACCGGTAAAACCTTATACGTTAAGGAAACGGCCGACTTTGCCTGCGCCATTGCCGACCTGGATGGCAAGTTTTTTGCCTACCCCAACGACATGGGGGTGTCTGGCTTTGTGGGCCTGGATTGCCTGCCCACCATAGAAGCAGTCGGCGCCTTGTCCGAAGGTGACGTTATTATCACCAATGATCCCTATCGCTCGGAAGGCTTGGCTACCCATCTGCCGGATGTGCAGGTGATCGCGCCGTTTTTCTCTGAGGGGAAAATCATCGCCTATGGCTGGGCTTTTCTTCATGCCTCCGACTTGGGTGGCAATGTGCCCAGCAGTATTTCCCCACGCAACAACACGATTTATCAGGAAGGCTTGCAGATTGCCCCCTTGAAGTTGCTAGACCAAGGGCGTTGGAACACGACACTTTTAACCCTATTGCGCAACAACGTCAGGGATCCCGACTCCATGGTGGGCGATTTAAATGCCATGGTGGCTGCCTTGGAAAAAGGCCGACGACGGGTGAGTGAAGTCATTGCCCAGCATGGAGCAGCACAATTCCTGCAGGCGCAAAGCGATTTACTGGAATACAGTGAGCGTCGTGCCATTGACGTTTTGCGTAGGATTCCGGAACAATCCTACACCTTTACCGATTATCTGGATGATGAAGCGGGTGTTGGCTGGCCTGTCAGAATTAAACTCACGCTAAAGCGTGACCGGGATCAGGTCGCGCTGGATTTCACCGGCACTGATGTTCAATCGCACTATGCCTTAAATATTGCCAGCAATGGTAAGCCGCATAGCTGGGTGGTGTTGCGGTTGCTAATTTTTATCTGCTCACTGGATGACAGCATTCCTATTAACTACGGCATCGTGCGGCCGATCCGGGTGCGCTCACAGCCGGGATCGCTCGTATATGCCGTACGGCCGGCGGCGGTTGGGGTACGACACGCCAGCGCCGTGCGGGTGAGCGATACGTTGAATGGCGCGCTTGCTCTAGCCTTGCCCGAAGTCATGCCCGCTGCCAGTGGCGGTACCATTGTGCCGGTGGTAGTGGCTGAAGCCAAGGCGGATGGCAGCAACAATGTGCAAGTGGTGGAACCGCTGGTGGGCGGAACGGGGGCGCGCAAAGGGGCGGATGGTACGGATGGCCGTGACAGCAGCATTTCGAACCTTAGTAACAATCCCGTAGAGGCGGTGGAGGCGGAGCTGGGAATCCGTATTCTACGCTATGGCTTACGGCCAGACTCGGGGGGTCCGGGGCAGTGGCGGGGTGGTTGCGGCCAAGTATTGAAATTTCAGTTGCTCTCTGATTCCGCTGAACTGCTTGCCCGCGGCATGGAGCGTTTGCGCTACCAACCTTGGGGCGCCGCTGGGGGTTTACCAGGCATGTCTATGGAAGTGATTCTTAATCCTGACCATCCACAGGCTCAGCGCATTGAGACGATTAACGTTTTAGCACTGCAGCAAGGCGATGTAATTGAGTTTCGCACGCCTGGGGGTGGGGGCTGGGGTGATCCTTTACAACGCCCCGTGGCGCATGTTCAACAAGACCTTATACTAGGTTTAGTGTCACCCGCTTATGCGCATAGATATTACGGCGTGGTAGTGAATGCTGACGGTACAATTGATGCTGAGCAGACCGCCCAGCGGCGACAATCACGCAAGATCGCGTCAAAGGCAACGGTTGCTCAAATCCACCATGGTGCGTTTCGGCAGTGGTGGGATAGCGTTTTGCCCGAGGCTCAATTGGATACCTTAATACAGGTCTTATTCCAGGCGCCACCCATTGCCCGATATCGCTTGCGAAACGCCTTTTTTCAAGAGGTGTTTGGGAGTGATCACATACATGCCGTGCGCGACTACCAAAGCGTTGCTTCAGCAACCATACAGCAGGCGGTAACGCCGGCAATTGAACGGTTGCAGCAGCAGTTTTTTCCAATTAAGTAATCAGAGGACGAAGTCATGAAGTCAAGACGTCAGTTTATTAAAAACTTATCGACGGTCGCCGTTGCTGGTGCAACGGTAGGCTATCTGCCGCTGGTACGCGCTGCTGCCAACGACTTGCCAGAAACCGACAGTGTGGTTATTGGGGTGTATGGGGGCAATTGGGAAAAAAGCATTCGTGAGGCGGGGCTGGACGACTTTGCAGATAACGAGGGCATCAAGGTGCAAATTGTGCCTGGTGCGGATGCCGAGTGGCTGGCTAAGCTCCGGGCCTCACGCGGTAAAAACCCTCCCTATGATGTGCTGATTTTTCAGCCTGACAGCATTCAACGGGCCATGTCCCTGAACTTGCTGGAGCCCTTAACAGATGATCGTATTGAGAATCTACAGTATTTGTCGCCATCAGTTCAGGAGAGATTGTCCCAAGACGGCACGGCTTACGCCGCCGGTTTCAGCCTCGGCCAGCTTGGCATTGCCTATTTGCCAGATGTGATTGATACGGTGCCCGAGCGCTGGCTGGATTTATGGAATCCAGCCTATGAAGGTCAGCTCGCCCTATCGCCACTTACCTATACCTCAGGATTGCAATTCTTTGCTGGGCTGGTAAATGCGCTGGAGGGTGAAATGGCTGATCCGGACGCCATCGACCAAGCTTTTGACAAGTTAAGTGAGCTTTCCGGGACGCTGGCGGGTTTCCCCAATAGCGCGGGAGCCATCCAAACCCTGCTAGAGCGTGGTGAAGTGGGCATTGTGCCATTTTGGGATGGCCGAGTCTTTGCCTTGCAAAACGATGGTTTGAATATTGAATTTGTGTATCCGGAAGAGGGCGCTGTCGTGGGGTCAGCCAACTGGATCATTGCCCGGGGTGCTAAGAACCTCGCCAATGCCTACAAACTGGTGAACTTCTTAAGTAGTGCCGAGGTGCAAAAGAAATTCTCCGACACCAGCTTCTACGCTATGAACAATAGCCAAATCGAGTATGCGCCGGAAATCGATGAAAAAATTGCTACCGGGGAAGAAGCCTATTCTAGTTTGGTGTGGATTGACTATGAAGTGGCTACGCCCAAGCTTAATGAATGGTCGAATCGCTGGCGCCAGACACTCGGAGGATAGTAATGGCGGGTATCCGGGTGCAGGAAATTGCCAAAACTTTTGGTGCTAAAAAGGCACTGAGTGACGTGAGTCTAACGGTTCAGGATGGGGAGTTTTTCTCCCTTTTGGGACCCAGTGGTTGTGGCAAAACCACTTTGTTAAACGTCATTAGTGGGTTTATTGCTGCAGATAAAGGGCAGATCTTTATTGGCGATAAAGAAGTCACCCGCCTGGAACCCAATAAGCGTGATGTTGGATTGGTGTTTCAAAGTTATGCCTTATTTCCGCACATGGATGTGGCGCATAACATCGGCTATGGCCTTAAGCTGCGTGGCGCCTCACGCGCGGCGATGGATAAGCGTGTGGAAGAAATGCTTACCTTGGTGCAGCTGCAAGGCTATGGCGAACGTATGCCGCGCGAGCTCTCCGGGGGTCAGCAACAGCGGGTGGCCATTGCCCGCGCCCTGGCGCTGGAGCCGTCGGTGTTGTTATTAGATGAGCCCCTGTCTAACCTGGATGCCAAGCTGCGCAAGCAAATGCAGTTTGAACTACGCCGTTTGCAACAACACACGGGGGTGACCACCTTGCTGGTCACCCATGATCAGGAAGAAGCCTTTAGCCTGTCTGATCGAGTGGCCGTATTGGGCGATGGGGTGGTCCAGCAAGTGGGCACACCGCGCGAGCTTTACGATGCGCCGGAGAATCGCTTCGTGGCGGACTTCGTGGGGGAAACCAATGTGTTTCCTATTGTCGAATCGGAGGGCAGTGAATCGCGGTTCACCACTACTTTGGTGGATGACACCGGACAGGCGGTTGTTTTAGAAACTGATAAGGCCGGACCATTTCAGCAAATTTTTCTGCGCCCAGAAAATATACAACTGCAGATCGCTGGTCAGGACATTGCGGAAGCAGCCGCTAACCAGGCCTTAGTACGCGTCAGCGAAGTCAGTTACACCGGTGCGCTTATTCGCCTACGGGCCGCCTTTCAAGCGGGAGAATTCATTACCGTGAATCTGGAGGGAGAGCGTCGTCACCAGGCCCCAGGAGTCGGGGATCAGGTATTGCTGCAGTGGTCGCGTGATCAATTAATTGGATTTGGTGCCAAATAGGCTGCCGTCATGAGTGCTAGGCAGAGACTTTAGGATGCAAAAAGGCCGGTTTTTTAGTGGGATGTTGCTTGCACCCGCGTTGATTTTTATGCTGCTGTTTTTGCTAGGGCCACTCCTATATGTGGGGGTGCTGAGTCTGCAGAATACTGATGCTATGTTGAATCCGGTGGCAGAGGTTGGCCTAAGCCAGTATCTTGCGGTGTTTAGTGGCAAATCTTATATAGAAGCGATATTTGTAAGCTTGGGGGTAGCGGTGATCACCACCGTTTTGTGTGTTGTGATTGCGCTTCCCATCGCGTGGACGCTGATTAATACTCAGTCACGTGCTTTAAAAGTTTTGCTATTTATCGTGGTGGTCTCGCCCCTGCTAACCAGTGTGGTCATACGTACCTTTGCCTGGATTGTATTGCTGGCCCGCAATGGCTTGTTAAATGATAGCTTGCTGCAACTGGGCCTGATTGATCAGCCCTTAGGCATGCTATGGAATTTAAAAGCCGTGATTATTGCCTTGGTTCAAGTGCTCATTCCGTTTGCTGTATTGCCCATTGCTACCGCATTGAATAAGTTACCGCGCGATACCATACGGGCGTCGTTGAATTTGGGCGCCTCCCATTTTTATACCTTTCGTCATATTGTGCTGCCGTTGGTGATTCCCGGCATTTTGTCGGGCGCCATTGTGGTGTACGCCCTGGCCGTAGGCAGCTATATTACGCCACTGCTGATTGGTGGTGCCATGCAACCCATATTGCCCGTGACGATTTACCAGGAAGCTATACAGATTGGTAACCTGCCCTTGTCTAGCGCGTTGGCATTGATTTTGCTGGCCATCACCTTGGTCGTGGTCTTTCTGCTGGCGCTGACGCTGCACCGATGGGAGAAAAAAACCTATGGATAATGGTTTATTAAAACACTCCTGGTTTAGTCGTTGGATCACGCTATTTGCCTGGCTAGGCTATTTGTTCTTGGCCATCCCCACCTTGGTGATTGTGCTCTCGGCTTTTAGCCCCACCCCTTATCCTTCCTTTCCGCCAGAGTCGTTGTCGCTGAAATGGTTTGGGGAAGTTTTTGGGGATGCAGACTGGATGCATGCCATCTGGATGAGTGCGGTGCTGGTGTTGGTGGTAACGCCCATTACTACCGTGTTGGGAAGCTTAGCCGCCTACGGTTTGCGTCGTGTTGGTGGGCGACTGCATTCATTGTTGCAGACGTTTTTGTTGTCGCCGCTGATGGTACCTGAAATTGTGTTGGGCATGGCCTTGTTATACCTGTTTATTGCCTTGGGAATGAATGGCAGTTTTTTTGCCTTGGTGGCGGGTCATGCGTTGATTTGTTTTCCCTATGTGGTGCGTAACGTAAGCGTAAGCCTTGCCGGCATTGATCCCAAGTTGGAAGATGCCGCGTTAAATTTGGGCGCATCACGTTGGGCAGTCTTTAGGACCATTATTATTCCTTTGGCATTGCCAGGCATTATTGCTGGCGCCATCTTCTCTTCCGTGATGTCATTGGGAGAGGTATCGATTAGCCTGCTGGTAAGCGCGCCGGATACCATTACCGTTCCCGTGCGAGTGTTTAGCTATATCGATCAAACCTTTGATCCGTCGGTAAACGCCGTGGCCGTGATCTTTATTGCGATTGCCGTGGTGGCGATGCTGGCGTTGGATAGGGTGATTGGGTTGCAGCGGGTTTTTTAGGCGGCAGGCATTTGAAGATTGCTTGAGCTGTGGCAACGATTACCTGGTTTGCTGTTACTTCCGCCTCAAGAAATAATAGAGTCTTAGTTTGTCGAACCAGACGTGGTTTAACGATTAAAAAGTCACCAATCGTGGCAGAATGAATGAAGTTCGTGTTGAGTTGTAGTGTGATGCACGGTGTCTTGTTCATAAGCTGCCAGCCGTGCGCACTCAATGCGTGATCTATTAGCGTTGTAATAGTGCCACCGTGGATATATCCCGCTGCGTTTAGATGAATGTTAGTAATGACTAATCCATAATGCCAACAACCATTGCTTTTTTTGCTAAGCAACGGGCCAATTGCCCCCATTAAACCGGGTAAGTTATGGGATTTCCAATCTTTCATACGTAAGTGGCTCTAAGGATAAATAATTTTGGTTCGCCATGGTTATATTAAGGATTTGGAGATTTGGTGGGAATAAGCCTTAAGTTCACTCACCAACGTCTCTATTTCTTGTTGGCCGAGTTGTTGCATGATTCCTGCGACAACAAGAGTGTGTGTTAATTCGTCAAGTTCGTTAAATACAGGGACTGCAATTAAAGCAATGCCGGTAATATACTGACCCCAATCAATGCTATAACCTTTTTGTCCAACGTCTTGAACCTCTTTTTTCCACTGTGAGAATTGAAGAGGGTTGTCCCATCGAAGGCGATTAAAGCTATCTTTAAGCGTATCCAAATCCTGCGTGTTATAGGCAGCAACCAACCTGCCAGTTGAGCTAATTAGTCCAGGAAATCGACTTCCAATGTCTACATGTAAACGAAATGGGAGTGTTGATTTTGATAGTGACGTTACAACCATGCGGTCTGTATCCTGAACGTTGACCCCCATAGCGGTTACACGCCATTTTTGTGCAACCTGGTCCAGGATTGGTTGAACAGTTTGGGCAAATATATCATTTTCAAGTACGGCACGTGCTAAAACCAACATGCCGGAACCCAAGCGGTATCGTTTTGAGTTTTGGTCGAATGTCAATAGTCTTTCATGGGTGAGGACGCGTAGTATATGTAAGCATGTGCTAGGCACTAAGTCCAAGGAATCTGAAATTTCTTTAGCACGTTGTGGTCGTCTAACTGTTCCTAAGTATCTCAATATTGCAATGGCCCGACTGACGGCAGGCACCGGGCGAATGCGAGGGGATTTTTTTTTAGGAGCTACTTGAGGATCCGATGACATGTCATTTTTAAGATTGAAGGTGCAAAGCTCACTATTATAGAGCTTTGCACCTTTTTATATAAATGTATAAATTAGTCAAACTTGAGGCCAGCATGATCAATAATTGGACCCCATTTTTCTGATTCATTCTTAACAAGATCACGTAGGCGATCAGGACTACCACCGCCTGCATCGTAACCCAATTCAAGTAGCTTTTGTTGCGTAGCGTCTTGCTTGAGGAATTGATCGAGCGTTTCGTTTAGTTTTTCTATAATCTCTTGTGGTGTACCTTTAGGGGCGAATAGTCCATTCCATGCGATTACTTCAAAGTCATCTATCCCCTGGCTGGCTACCGTGGAAACGTCAGGTAATAAACCCGTTTCTTTGAGGCTAGTAACGGCAATGGGGACTAAGCGGCCCGCGCTTAAATTTGACCTTGCTGCCATAATAGTGTCAATAGAAACCTCCACATCGCCACCAATCAGGTTGGATAGCGCAGTGCCAGAGTCTTTATAGGGGATGCCATATAAATCAACACCGGTGCGTTCTTTTAAGAACTCATAGACTAGCCTCGCTGTGGTACTTGGCATCGCAATATCTGCTTTTTTGCTTGAATCGGTGACGGTTTCAAGGATCTTATCAATCGATGTTAGCGGTGAGTCCGGCGTCGTTAGTAATACCATAGGGAAAGTTCCCGTTAGGATGACTGGATCAAAATCGTTGACGGGTTCAAATCCGGGGTCGGAGTATAGAAATGCATTTAATGCATGGGTTGCATTTGTTCCCATAGTTAGCGTATAGCCATCTGGTTTAGCGTTAGCAGCAAGGCGCGTTCCGATATTGCCACCGGCACCGCCATGATTTTCTACAAAAAATGTTTCGCCAAGTTCTTTACTTAAATAGTCGGCGAAATATCGAGTGGCAATGTCGGTGCCTTGTCCCGCTTGATACGCTACGATAATTTTGACAGGTTTTTCTGGGTAATTCTCAGCAGATGCCATCCCCATGAATGATGCACCGCAGAATAGGGAAATGCTTAAAATCGTTTGTGTTAGCTTTCTCATGTCTCTCTCCTCTTTGAGTGGATAGTAATAGTGCTACGTGTTGGATTGAATATTTCTGTTTCGAACTATTTCTTGTAATTGTTTCTTGATGGTGTTGTTATGTTCACCAAATTTTGGAGGTTTTCGTATAGGAGTAACGTGGTTTTCTGAGAGTTTTATGGGACTCCCTAATCCTTGATATCCGTCTTTAGAAATTCGCATTTTTCTATGTTGGGTATGGGGATGATTCAATATCTGGTCAACGGTATGGATGGGCGCGATGGGGATGTTTAGTTTTAATAATTTGTCACATAACTCATCAGAGGTGTACGCCAAAAAAGAGCTTTGTATTTCAGCAGTCAAATCTGCTTTATGGGCCACCCGATCCTTGTTGGTTATATAATTTTGATTTGCAAGTAGGTCTTCTCGCTTGATGCATTCACAAAGTTTATGGAATTGACTGTTATTTAGTATCCCTAAGAAGACGGGGTTGGTTTTTGTTTTAAAAGAGTCATAGGGTGCGATGTTCGGGTGGCTGCTTCCAAGGGGTTGCGGTACGATCCCGGAATAAATCCAGTTTGCAGCATGTGGGACAAGCAAACTAATCGCAGTATCGAATAGCGTAGCATCAACTTTTTGAGAAATACCGGTTGTATTTCGATGCAATAATGCTAGAAGAATTCCTGAAAATGCGGTGTAGGCAGTCAAATGATCCACAATTGGAATCCCAATTTTGGTGGGGCCTGACTCTGGCGTACCATTAATACTCATTAGGCCACACATGGCTTGTAAAACGGCATCATAGCCAGGAAGTTTTCCAAGAGGGCCATCGTCCCCAAACCCGCTGATACTGCAATATATTAACTTGGGAAATCTCTCCTTAAGGCTCTCGTTATATCCCAATCCCCATTTCTCCATAGTGCCCGGGATATAATTTTCTATCAGCACATCAGCATTTTCCAAGAGGATCAGTAGTGCTTTTCTGTCTTCTTTATCGCGGAAATCTAATGTAATTGATCGTTTTCCTCTATTTAACGCTGAGAAATAGGCTGCATCTTTACCCTCGTAATACGGTGGAGCTAGGGCACGAGATTCGTCACCAAAAGGTGGTTCGATTTTAATAATATTGGCCCCCTGATCAGCCAACATTTGGGTGCATAGGGGGCCAGCAAGGACTTTTGACAAATCAACAACCCGTACACCTTTTAGTGGGCCACTAAAATCATTAACATCTCCCCAAATGGTGGCTGAATTGGTTGCAAAACTGCTGTCCATAACTACGACTCCTGCCCTATTACAGACAACTATCGTATCGGGAGCTCAACGACAGCCGAGCCCACCACTGATAGTTCATTATCTTGATTGTGTCCTTCTTGTTCGATGACTACATAATGTTTGTCATTTTCTTTATATTTATTGGTCACTTTTGCGGAAATAAATAACATGTCGCCTTCAGGATTATGTCGTCTAACTTTGCAGTGTGCACGATGAAGAAAGGCGTTATCTCCCATCCAGTTTGTTATTTGATGAGTTAACCAAGAATTGCGTTCAGGTCCATAGTCATAGGCCCCTGGTGCCCCCACTTCAAGTGCGAATGCTTCCTCCCAATGCACACGTTCAGGAACATCCGGAATACCAAACCGGTTCTTGATTCCGAGCCCTGGATGTGCATCGATTAATTTCCACGCAAGCTTATTGGCGCGTATATAGAGACCACCCCATCCTTGGGCATAAGCGATGAATCCAGTTACAGTCATGGGGCCTTTGAATAGAACGGGGAGCTCGTCACCAACAGTGACATCTTCCCAGTATCGTGGCGTGCTCCCACGAATTTCTTCTTGTGCATAGAGCTTATAAGCTTCGTGCAATTCTTCTTCGGTATATTTTCGTATGGGCTTTTCTTTGACCTTTTTGTACTTGGTTCCTACCTCTCTAGCGTGATCCCGTTCAGTTCTAAAGCACCAACTATCTGCTTCGGCGACCTTATCGCCGTCTTGATTGAAAAAATCTACATGATAGATTTGTTGGATTGCTCGTCCAGCAAATCTGGTTTCATGTGGAATAAGCTCTTTTAAATAGGCTTCGGTTAATATTTCATCGTTTCTCTGAATGGTTTTATGCCAGGTCCAGTCGGCACCCGACCACATGGCATGGACACCCGGGAGTCCTCCTACATAGCCCGAGACAATTCTGCTTGTGGCAAATAAAAAGCTTGGCAATGCAATAATGTCGCCGTATTGAGTATGTTTTGCATAGTTGGGGTCACACCAGAGGGGATTATCATCTCCAATGCCGTGTGCATAATGGCGGATATTGTCTCGTGTTGCTTCATAACACCATGGTTCTGCAGTATCTGTAATTTTTACATTGATACGTCTATTAAGTGCCTCTAATTCCTGGTCTGTTATTTTTGGAAAATTTCTTGTTTCTGTACCCATTACTGTCTCCTGGTAGAAGTGGGTTGGTTTTAATGCCTAGTTAATTGCTGATTGGGATTGTGCTTGTAGAGTTTCACGGTCACGAAGGATTTTCCTGTTTATTTTTCCTGCCGGAGTTTTTGGAAGTGTGTCGACATATTCGACTAAACGAGGATATTCGTGCTTACTTAGTTGATTGCGTACAAAATCCTGAATGTGAGTTGTGGTATCGGAATTAGGTGTAGAGCGCAAGATGATAAAAGCTTTAACAATTTGGCCGCGCAATTCGTCGGGGACACCAATAACGGCAGCTTCCAATACGTTGGGATGTTTTAGCAAAGTATCTTCAATTTCAATAGCACTCATGGTCCAGCCGGCTGAGATGATGACGTCGTCTGCCCGTCCGGCATGGTAGAAATATCTATCTTCGTCAACCCATCCTAGGTCTTTGGTGCCAATCCATTGGCCGTGTCTAAATACCTTCATTTCGCCAATTTCATTTGGTGAACAAGGTTCGCCTTTATTGTTGTGTACTTCTACACGAACGCCAGGGACTGCTTTGCCAAGGGAGCCCGGCTTCACAACAAAATCATCCGCTCCAGGATAGCAAGCGAGTATTACTCCGATTTCTGTCGTTCCATACATGCTGCAGATAGCTACATTGAAAAGATTTTGCATATAGGAGTTTGTGTCACTATCTAATGGTTCACCTGTAAAGGAGAGCTTTTCAAAAAAGTAGCGGTGTTTTTCTATGTCGGGGCTGTTACGCATCATCCGGTAATGGGTTGCTGCAGCGGACATATTGGTGAAACGATGTTGACTAAGGGCAGCTAATAGGCGGTCTGCGTTAAACCGGCCTGCATACGTTCCTATGCTAATTCCCAGAGAAAGAGGCGCTAACGTCCCATGCCAAAGACCATGGCCCCAAGCGGGTGAAGAGGGGCAGAAGAATTTATCACTGGGACGCAGTCCAGTGCCGTACAGTGCGGCCACGAGTAGTGTCACAATGGCCCCATGATGGTGCTTTATTGCTGCTGGTAAGGCTCGGGTTGTTCCTGAAGTGTATTGATAAATTGCTATATCACGACTTGAGGTTGAAGTTTGATACGCGCTGTTATAAGAGGATAAGTTAGTGAGAAATTGCTTATCCATAAAAATTTGCTGCGTGGAACCCAAGACCTTCTTTGAGATACTTTTTTCTTGCGTCGTAACGAGTAGTGTTGGGTGACAGTCTTGAAACCTGAGCTTCACCGCATCAGGCCCAAACAGGGTAAATAGGGGTACGGCGATAGCCCCTGCTTTAAGCGATCCAAATAGTGCAGTGTAAAACGCAAACGACGGTTCTAGCATCAAAGCAATGCGGTCGCCCTTTTTAATGCCAATATCATTCAGGTAATGTGCAAAACGAGAAGAAGCGATGGATAGCTGTTGAAACGTGATGAGCTCCTCTGATCCATCTGATTGAACGACGGTAATAGCAAGCTTTTCTTTGTTGGTTGCATGGCGATCCACACACTCATAAGAAATATTGAAATTATCTTCGTTGCCTGCCATCAATGCCCACAATGTTTTTTTGTTGCAATACGTTTGAGCGTCTTTGTATGAGGTGTAATCAGTAAGTTTTTTCATGAGTTTTTGGTGTCAATTAGTTGTGAACAGCCATAGAAAAAGTATATTCTGCTTTATTGAAAATTGTCAAATACATTGTTTGTTTGTCTATATACAATTATATAGCAATGTAATAAAGTTTCTTGTTCATGCTTAAAATTAAGCGTCCGGTGAAAGCATCTTATATTTCAAATAAGTGAAAAATAGCCTCTACTCAAGAGGCTCAAAGCTTAGATAGTTGGCGAATGCTAGGTAGCCCAAGCTAGTGGTGCTTACGATTTATCGCCTTCTAAGATGAAGAGCTGGGTCTAGGATGGTAAGAGCGGTATGGAAAACGCCTTGCGTGTCAAGCCGCATGATGTGCGAGAGCAATATGAACACCAGGTCAAGGATTTGCAGGAAGCCTATGGCAAAGCAATGCTAGAGTTGCGTGCATGAAAACGAAGTTTCTGTGTTAGCCAAAAAAGTTGCATTCCCTGTTAGTGAAGTGACCCCCATGAGTTAGACACTACCCAACTTTAAGGGGTTTCATGGGCGAGGACGAGAAATGATTGAGACGATCCGCGAGGGACTTAGAGAAGATGGTTTTGATGTCTCTGATTGCGCGGTTTGGTACGCTGGGACGTGTCCCCGAGTCATTCCTGTTGCGTTCGGATAACGGGTTGATTTTTACCTCCCGCCATTACACTGCGCTGGTGCGCAGCTATGGGTTGCAGCAAGAGTTCATCACACCTTATTGTCCACAATAAAATGGCATGGTGGAACGCATGATTCGTACGCTTGAAGAGCAATGCGTGCATCGACAGTGCTTTGAAAGCATTCAGCATGCCAGCCGTGCTATCAGTGATTGGATTACTTTTTATAACCATCAGCGCCCGCATCAGGCGCTAAAGATGAAAACACCCGCCCAGGCATTCGCCTTAGCGGCGTAATGCTTTGAATAGTAATTTGTTCATGTGGCGTGGTTAGCCATTCCCAAAACCCAGGAACCACTTGCATACGGTAGTGTCGATTTTCTGCTTCAATGAAGGAGCTTGTATCAAGAAGATAAATTACATCCCGAGCTCTGTTTTAGCAAATTTCTTAAGGTTCTCTGGGCGTACCTCGATCAAGCGTGCCGCATCTCGCAGCAATAATCTCCCGCTAAGTGCTTCACTGGCCACCGCATTAACTAAATTATTGCTATAGCGCATTTTAACGAGGCGATTAAAAGGAGGACCGCTTTCTTGTTGGGATTTTGTTTTGTTGAAATGATTTAGTATTTTTCGATAGTGTTCCCAATATTGTTGCTGGTCGATGAAGTTGTGCTCAAGTGCACGCCGTGCAATGACCCATTGGCTTACATGAAAGTGTTGAGTAAGTATTGCTAGGTTTTGAGTCCAGGGGTCTTCCTTGGGCTTCCATAAATGAATAAACTCCCCACTTGGCACTAAAAATTCTGCAGCGATTTTATTGCAAAACTTTTCAATTTCATGGGGATTGTTAGGTGCGAGATCAGAGACACCAGATTCACCTAAAAGTAGATGGGTGAACTCATGTAAGAGTGTAAAGACCTGCGCTTGGGGTGTGTCGGCTGTATTAATAAATATTAACGGTGCGTAGGGGTTACTAATGGCAAACCCGCGAAATTCGTTGTGATCCAATGGTCGGTGGACATTATTGCCAACAACACTGTTACGCATTATTAGTATGCCAAGCGTTTCCATGCGGTTGCGAAGTTGCTGGTAATACGTATCGAAATTTTTAGGTCGTGCTAGTCCGCCATTCAAGAGCGCATGAGCGGTTTGTAGTGTTTTATCAAAATTATGAACGTTTGCGCTTCCCAGCCATTCTAGAGGTTGATAGTCATTACGTTGGCAATACTCTCGATACCAGTCTTGGCGTTCTAACGCCATGTGTATGGTTGCTTGTAACTCGGGGCTATATTGATTAATGGGATGATCGCCAATGGTTCGGCAATCAGGTAGTAGAACCTCTTCTTTAGGGGTCTGCTTGAGGTATAGATACCCAAAGGGAATATATGTTTTTTGAGCAAAGTTTTGCGCTTGCTTGAAGGTTGGTTTTTTAGTGCCGTCTTCCCACTGTAAAAACTGCTCTGGCTTAACGTTTAGCTTTTTAGCAATTTCTGGCACAGCAAGACCAGCTCGTTCACGAGCCCAGATTAATATACTGGGGTTAATCAATGCTTGGGCCATCGTATAAGCCTGTCAAAGTAGTTGAATTTATCGGGGCTATGTTAGCTAATTATACGTAGTTGGATCTCGTTCACTAGTGGTTCGTGGTGTTTTTGTCCTTTCGGGATACA
>Ga0209487_1001843_pt1 | contig 17573 bp, 17 predicted proteins | sample Poulit2012_FD_187524 | JGI IMG/M metagenome (GOLD analysis project Ga0209487, IMG submission 187524) | Agricultural soil microbial communities from Georgia to study Nitrogen management - Poultry litter 2012 (SPAdes) (version 2) | ecosystem: Environmental > Terrestrial > Soil > Agricultural land...
CCTGTTCCGTCTGTATGGAGATGGAGCTCTCCCTGCTCTACATCTACTGCGTTAACAGGGGTATGCAGGAGTAGAGTAAACATAAAAAGCGTATGGACGGCTAAGCCTGATACAGCGTGTAGCAGTTGGCCCATTCAGCTGGTATTCGTTCCGGTGGATTCCCTTCCTGCCCATTAATTAAACAAATTCTTTAGCAACTATTTGAATAAAATTCAAGAGCTATTAATACTGTACAACCAGAAAGCCGTTTCCCACTATCCTCCTCCAGCCACCCCTCATAGGTCTCGCTGTTTTTGTATGGGCCCACCTGAATATTTATCGAAGTCCTCCTGTGGATCGCCACACACTTATTCCGATGGACTACCTCCCTCATCTGGTTCAGAAGAAGAGGGTTCACCCAGAAGGCCCTCGGCAGAGGCCACTGCAACAGCCACAGCAGCATCACCGGTAACATTGACCGACGTTCTCATCATATCGATAACACGGTCGACTCCGAGAATCAGTGCGATTCCCTCAACCGGAACCTGGATAGATTGAAGTACGATGACCAGCATCAGAATCCCCGCCCCAGGTACTCCGGCCGTTCCGATCGATGCGAACGTTGCCGTCAATACGATGGTGAGCTGCTGACTCAGTGTCAGGTCCATCCCCAGAGCCTGAGCGATAAAGACGGCAGCCACCGCCTGATAGAGACTGGTTCCATCCATATTGACCGTAGCCCCTACCGGCAGGACAAAACCGCTAACCTCTTCATTTACCCCCAGGCTCTCGACCCTCTCCATCGTGACCGGCAGAGCCGCCAGACTGGAGCTGGTACTGAAGCCCAGCAGGATGGCCGGCTGCATTGTGCGCATGAATTCGATCCAGCTGATCCGCGTATGGGCCCTGAGCAGCAGGTAGTAGACGACAGAGACGTGCAGCAGCATACCGATCGCTATGGCCAGCGTGTACCAGCCAAGGGCACGGATCAGGTTCAGGGCCTGCAGCGGATTATCCCCCGCCAGATCCAGTATAACGGTCGCCATCAATGCAAAGACCCCATAGGGTGCGGTTCTCATGATCAGATCCACGATACGGATCAGCAGATCATTCAGAGCCCCGAGCAGATCGACCAGAACGGCCCCTTTTTCTCGGGGTATATTGATCAGTCCGATCCCAAGCAGGATCGAGATGAAGACCACCTGGATCATGTTGGAGTTGTCGGATGTAGCCCTCACTACATTGAGAGGGACCATATCCACAAGAAACTGCAGAGGCGGCCGCTCAGCCACCTCCTGTGTATGTTCATCCGCCTCTTCTAAGTTTGAACTGTACTGCTGAACCAGCTCCTCCCGTGCCTCATCCGGAAGAGCGTGTCCCGGCTGTATGACACTCACCACGATCAGGCCGAAGAGGATGGCAAAAACCGTGGTAATGAAGTAGAGAACAATGGTCCTCCCTCCCATTCGGGAGAGCCTGGTGAGATCATTGAGATTGCTGATCCCCGTCATGAGAGAGGTGATGACCAGAGGGATGGCGATCAGCTGAAGCAGGTTTACAAATATGGTACCGAACGGTCGAATATAGTCTGAAGTGAAACTGGACAGACCGACCAGACCGGCGAACAGACCCCAGAGGAGCCCTGCAGCCAGACCTATCAGGATCTGCCAGTGAAGTTGACGGTACCATCTCATAAGTTCTCTATATCAGGTCAGTTGTTTCAGGCAAATTGTTTCAGTGCCAGAATCGCGGGAGCAGGATCGGAGCCTGTCAGAGCTACATCAAGATCCGCTCCAGAATCATGTCTGTTGTTTTCAGATACAGATCCCGGTCAGGTCAGTTGTGTCAATAGCAGAGCGATACCCGTCCCAGCTCCGGAAGAGAGCCAGTTTATCGCATTGTTGACATGCTCCGAAGAGCGGGGTCCATGCTGCCACCTGCTGAGGCCAGAGTGCCTCCTCCACGGCCCTCTCTCCTGGTGGTAGAGTCCCCCGAGAAACGAGTCGGTCAGCATACCGCCCACCCCGCCCGTCAGGATAATCAAAAGAGAGCTCACCGTAAAATCGCCTGAAAACAGTGAGTGGCAGATGGCGATAAGCAGTGCACCAAGGAGACCTGCCGTACTGCCCGCCAGGCTGACGCCACCCTCATCACCCGACTGCACCCGGGTAAAGTCTGTCAGCAGAACTGTTCTCCTGGGCCTCGATGAGCCCACCTCTGTAGCCCAGGTATCTGCAGTGACCGAAGCTATCGCCGCAGCCACTGCCAACACCAGCGTGTCAACATCAGTTATAAACCAGAATATCACCATAATCACCACCCAGAACCCGTTCGCCCAGATCTGCAATCCGTCTCTCCGGGGGGCTCTGTCTCTTTCACCCGCTCTCCCACGGGTCGCACCTCCGGATCTGTTACCCGCAGTCTCTGTCAGATAACCGGTACCGGATGATGAGAGCAAGCTGCTGGTGCAGAAGAAGATAGCAATCAGAAGTGCAGGAACCCAGCCGCCCAGACCAAGTGTAATCGTACCCAGAATGGTTGCCGCAGAGAGCGCACTCAGTGAGAGCCAGTTGAGTAAAAAAGCGGCAAGTGAGGCAAGAAAAGAGAGAAACAGAGCGATCAGAATCCAACGGTGTTCCGAGGAATCGGCTTCAAGAATAAACAGCAGGATCAGGAGGAAGGCAAAGACGTAATTGATGATTTTATCCACATCTTCAGCTGGCTCGTTCTGACTCCACCGGCTCCTCATCGTCATGTTTTAAGATAGCTACAATCACCAGCAGGTACCCCGCTACAATAAGGACGGGTGAGATGTAGAGAGAGATAAATCCGTAGACCTCATTCTCCAGGGCCATGATGGTAAATCCGATGATGACCAGCAGCACACTCACCGCCAGAACCTTGTAGTTCCCGGGAGTGAATATCATCGGTTTTCTCTGAGGAGCTCTTCCTCTTCTTCCTGTCTGTCTTCGGGCCGTCATGGTCGTGGTCAGTTCGGGGATCCTGTTTTACAATCTGATGTCAGAGGATTAATTTACTGTTTATGCTCCAACAGAAAAAATCCGATCGAAACGGAACGCTTCAACGAGGCGGTGCCTGAAAATATCAGATCCGGACACACATCTTGAGACAGAACATCTTGAGACAGAACATCTTGAGACAGAACATCTTGAGACAGAACATCATAAACTCATTTCCTGAAAAAAACTTCTTTCTTGAAACAGAACACATATCAGCCTTTGACATCACCTGAACCATTTAACCGCCTGATACTCGCCTCCTCCAGTCCCCGAAGAAAGAAAATTCTCGATCAGCTGGGACTCTTCTGCCAGGTCATTCCGAGTGGTGTGGAGGAGTCTGTCGACCCCTCTCTTGCCCCCTCTGACATGGTCACAGCTCTTTCTGAAAAGAAAGCGACAGCCGTCTCCCGCCAGAATCCGGAAGCACTGATTATTGCAGCAGATACCCTGGTGACCCTGAACGGTGTGGTATTGGGGCAGCCGGAAGACAACGATCACGCCAGAGAGATGCTGCGACAGCTAAGCGGCCAGACACACGATGTCTACACCGGAGTAACGCTGATCAAGACCGACAGAGAGTCCAGTATCACCGCTCTTGACTCCTTTTCAGAGCGAACCAAAGTGACATTCATCCCGTTAACTGAAGAGGAGATCACAGCCTATGTCCAGAGCGGGAGCCCGCTGGACAAAGCCGGAGCCTACGGGATCCAGGATGACTGGGGGGCGGTATTTGTATCGGGTATTGAGGGTGACTACTACAATGTCGTCGGATTTCCAGTTCACAGATTCTATCAGCAGATGAAAGCTTTTGCCCCCGAATGTTTAGAAAAAATGATGACATCCTGATGTTGACACCAAACAGATGTTGAAACTGAGCAGCCTCTCTTTCACTCTTCTCTCTCTAGTTCTGCTGATGCTGCAGGCAGTGCCACTCTCTGCCCAGGATACGGATTTCCAGACAGCCAACCGGCATCTGCAGCAACAGAACTTTGAAGAGGCGAGAGTGATTCTTCAGCAGCTCTACCAGCAGAACCCGGGGACAACCATCTTTCTGGACCGCTATCTTGACAGTCTGATCGGACTGGGTGAATATGAGGAAGCGCTCTCGGTGATCGATGAACAGCTGGAGGAGTCCCGGGGGTCGGGTCAGTTGCGGATCAGACAGGGTGAACTGAACTATCTGGCGGGGCGTCGGAATGAAGCACTCCATATCTGGGATGAACTGCTCGGAGCAAACCGTGACAACATTCAGATCTACTACCAGATCGGCAGCCTGCTGATGAATCACAGAGAGTATGAGAGAGCCTCCAACCTGTATGAATCAGCGAGGGAGGCTTTTGGTGATGAGTCGCTTTTCATCAATGAAGTGGCTGCATCGAGGATGCAGTCGGGGGACTTTGCAGGAGCGATCCGCGAGTATTTCCGGCTGATCCGGCAAAATCCAAATCAGGTCAATTTTGTCCAGCAGCGGCTGTTGCGAATGCAGGATCGCGAGATGCTTGAAACAGCAGCCACGGAGTTGAGTCGGTTTATCGGGAGTGTGGAGATCGCCGACCCCTCCTACCCTCCTCTTCATCAGCTCTATATCTGGCTTCTTGTGGAGACCGAGCAGTATCAGGTGGCTGTTGATGCCGCCCGGCAGTATGAATCGGGAACTGAGTCCCTCACCTATGCTCTCTTCTCACTGGCCGATAAGCTGGTGGCCAGCCATGAGTATGAACTGGCCGCGGATGCTTTTCGATTCTATCTGGAGAGGGCCGGCACCTCTGTACGAACGCAGGCTCTGGACCGCCTCTCCCGGACCTATATGATGTGGGCCGATTTTCTGAGTGAGCACCATCTGGAGGAGCGTCCGTTCCGAGATGAACTGGTTCAGCAATCCTATGAAACCGGAGTAGAACTTCTGGAATCAGATCCGGGATATACAGGCAGGGACCAGGTGATCATCCGGCTGGTAGAGCTCTCACTGGACCACTACAACGATACAGAGCAGGCGTCGGCCTGGATCGACAAGCTGGAGAATGAAGGGGGGAGCAGCCCGGACATCTACTATCTGAAGGGCCGGCTCCACCTCTACAGTCACTCCTGGACGGAGGCAAGGCAGGCATTTACCAGGGCCAACCGAACCACTGACGAGACAGAACTGGCCGAGAAGTCGAGATACTTCCTGAGTCTGACCGATTTTCTCGCCGGTGATTATGAATTTGCACAGCTGCAGCTTCGCCAGCTCGAGCGCCGCTATGTCTCCTGGTATGCCAACGACGCGCTTCAACTCCGGCTCTGGATACAGCAGGGTGAACAGGCCGATACAACAGGTCAGACACTTCAGGAGTTCGGGAACTTCTACCGGCACCTGATTGCAGGCAGTTCACAGGCCGCTGTTGAGTCACTTGAGCCCATTCTGGATAAACAAGATAATCCTCTTGCCTACCATGCAGTTGTACAATTTGCCTCAAAAGCTGATGAGCAGTATGCACCTCTCAGCTATACCCTGCTCCACCACTTCACGCGACCCGGCAGCCAATCACCGCTCAGAGAGCGACTGATGTGGGAGAGAGCCGTGACCGCCAGGCAGATGCTCAATGCAGGAGTTCATGCACCCGTCTATACGACAGATCTTGAGGGTGGATCCGATTCAGCCAGTCTCTCATGGCTGAACCGATTGATGCCTGACCCCTCCGGGTGGCCCTCCTCCCTGGCGGATGTGGAGGAGCTGTTTGAACAGCTGATTATCGAATTTCCCCAAGGTTTTTATGCTCCGTATGCCAGAGAGGAGCTCCAGAATCTGACCCAGCTCAGCTCATGAATCGTCTGTATCACCATCTGTCGCTATATTTTTGGCTGCCACTGATGCTGCTGAATCTGTTTTCGGAAGCCCCACCCGGCTACGCTCAGGAGAGGGTGCTTATTCCGATGGATGCATCTCAGACTGACCACTTGAAGGCTTATGGAGTCATCTTCAACCATCTCTCAGAAGGTGAGAGTGGCCAGTGGCTGCTGAACTATCGGGGTGGCAGTTTTCTGACCACAAACAGTCACGATATTGTCAGAAAGAGCCGGGTCCGGAACGTGTCGGTGGAGGTCATCTCCGAAGGCAGAGCCGCCGAGTTGATCCAGGAGGTGGAGAGGCCAGAGGCCAACATGGCGGCGATCCCCCTGGAGTCTGTTCCCTCGATCGCTGTCTATACCCCGCCCCAGTCGATGCCGTGGGATGATGCGGTGATGCTCGCGATGGACTATGCGGAGGTCCCCTATGATCGCGTTTATGACCGAGAGATCCTGTCGGGTGATCTCCGTCAGTACGACTGGCTCCACTTGCATCACGAAGATTTTACCGGACAGTATGGCAAATTCTGGGCCTCCTACCGTAACGCTCCCTGGTATATTTCGCGTGTCAACTTTCTGGAAACTCTCGCGGCTGAGCACAACTTTTCAAAGGTCAGTGACCTTAAACTTGCCGTGGCTGAGGAGATCCAGGCCTATGTTGGAGGCGGTGGCTACCTGTTTGCCATGTGTTCAGGAACTAATACGCTCGATATTGCGCTTTCCGCTGCAGAAACGGACATTGTAGCAGAACCCTTTGACGGAGATCCGGTCGCTCCGGACGTCAATGAACAGCTCGACTACTCCCGCACCTTTGCCTTTGAAAATTTTACGGTCAACACCGACCCATACATCTATGAGCATGGTGACATCGATGTGAAGATCGATCCGGAACGGATCAGTGAGAGTCTGGACTACTTCACCCTCTTCGATTTCTCAGCCAAATGGGATCCCGTGCCGACCATGCTGACCCAGAATCACGTCAGCAGTATCAAGGGGTTCTACGGTCAGGCTACAGCCTATCAGAAAGACAAAGTAAAAGATACAGTGGTCGTACTGGCAGAATCGCCCGGCCGTGACCAGGTCAAGTACCTGCATGGAAACTACGGGCAGGGGACGTTCACTTTTTTTGGCGGCCACGATCCGGAGGACTACACCCACCGCGTCAACGATCCCCCCACTGACCTCAGCCTCCACACCAACAGCCCCGGCTATCGGCTGATCCTTAACAACATCCTGTTTCCGGCAGCCCAGGAGCAGAAGCTGGAGACCTAGTCCGGCTTTCCGGGGTTGTAGAAGCCGCCGGAATCCGGTTCAGCTGTTCAGAAGATCATACCTGAACTAACGTTGCACAGATAAAAAGATGGTGAGAAGCCACCGCCTGAACCGACAGGAACAGAACAATTCACCCGACGATCCAGAACAGTTCAATACTCTATTAAACTCTATCTGAACCATGAAACCGAGTGCAGATTTCAGTGATTTTATCCAGCTGGTTGCGCGACTTCGCAAGGAGTGCCCCTGGGACAGGAGACAGACCCATGAATCCATCAGAGACAATCTGATTGAGGAGGCCTATGAAGCCGTGGATGCCATCGATCAGGGGGACATGGAGGAGCTGAAAAAGGAGCTGGGGGATCTTCTGCTCCACATCGTATTTCACAGCCGGATGGCTACCGAAGAGGGTGCGTTTACCATCGACGAGGTGATCTACAGCATTTCAGAAAAACTGATCCGCAGGCACCCGCATGTTTTCGGAACTGAGACCGTAAGCAGTGACCAGGAGGTGGCGGAGAACTGGGAGACAATCAAACTCCGGGAAGGGAGAGAGTCGGTACTTGAAGGCCTGCCGCGTCCCCTGCCCGCACTGATCCGGGCCTACAGGATGCAGGAGAAGGCCTCAGGTGTCGGGTTTGACTGGAGCGACTGGGAGCTGGCCTGGAAGAAGCTTGAGGAGGAGCTGGAGGAGTGGCGGCAGGCTGTGCATCACGAGGGTGCAGAGGCGCGTGCAGAGGAGTTTGGAGATCTGCTCTTCAGCATGGTTAATGTCGGAAGACTTCTTGAACTGGATGCTGAAGCAAGCCTGCGGCAGACCAACAGCAAGTTCGAGAGGCGGTTCAGATATATAGAAAAAAAGCTGCGGAGCCGGAACAGCAGTGTCAATGAGGCATCACTTGAAGAGATGGATCAGCTATGGGAGGAGTCCAAGCAGAAGGCTTAGCACGCTCTATCTGATCGCTGTATCTGACAATTACAGAGTCACCGCCCGCAATGTTCGTGTCACAGGGTTTCTTTGGGGGGCTAACTTCAAGGGCCGTAAATTCAAAGCTCTTTTGCACTTCATAAATAAGCGCTCTTTTGTTACCTTACCGGACACCATCCAGATGGTTCGACTTGTCAGTTTAACATCCGGTACCCTGCCTGATAGAAACCGTCGTCAACTGAAGCGGGGACCGGTCCAGCACGATTCCGGCCACCCGTACAACGTGACAGTTGAGGTGCCTGACGATCTGCCGGAACGATAACCAAAATCACAATTTTCAAGAATGGCCAAGCAGAATTTGCAAGACATCAACACGAAGGATTATCCACATATTAACCGCGGCCTGGAGGGGATTGTCGCATTTTCCACCAGCAAGAGCTCCATTGACGGACAGAAAGGAGAGTTAATATACAGCGGATACAATATTGATACCCTGGCTGAGAACGCCACGTTTGAAGAGGTCTGTTTTCTGCTGTGGAACGACCGGCTGCCGACTGTTGAGGAGCTGAATGAACTGAATAAGAGACTGATTGGCGAGAGAGATGTACCGGAGCCGGTGTTTGACTATATCCGCAGCACGAATAAAGATGCAGAGCCGATGGCTGTTCTGAGAACCGCCACCTCGATGCTCGCAGATTTTGCACCTGAAGCGACTGGGGATCTGATGGCAGATAACCAGAACCAGGCTATCGCCATGACAGCTCAGATGCCGGTCATCATTGCGGCATTTGATCGTGTACGGAACGGAAAAGAGATTGTGAAGCCTCTGAATGAGGGCAGCACTGCATTTAACTTCCTCTACATGCTCAATGGCGAGAAGCCGGGCAAGCAGGCGGAAAAAACGATGGATCTCTGCCTGATTCTGCACGCTGAACATGGAATGAACGCCTCTACCTTTACCTGCAGGACCATCTGTGCCACCCAGTCTGACATCTATTCTGCGGTAACCGGTGCCATCGGCGCCCTGAAAGGTCCGCTTCATGGTGGAGCCAACACGGCGGTCATGAAGATGCTGCTGGAGCTCGACGCTCAGGGTGAGAGTGCCGATCCCGTTGCATTCACCAAGAAGAAGCTCGATAACAGAGAGAAGATCATGGGCTTCGGCCACCGGGTCTACAAGACGTTCGATCCCCGTGCCCATCATCTGAGAAAAATGTCCAAGTCCCTCTCTGAGGAGACCGGACACGAACAGCTCTACGAGTGGTCGGAAGCGATCCTCAAGACGATGAAAGATGAGAAGAACATCGATCCCAATGTCGACTTCTTCTCGGCCACAGTTTACTACTCCATCGGGATCAAGCCTGATCTCTACACCTGCATCTTCTCCATGAGCCGTGTATCGGGTTGGACTGCCCACTACCTGGAGCAGGCTGCCAACAACCGCCTGATCAGGCCGCGGGCGCTCTACACCGGTGAGAGAAACCTCGACTGGATACCGGCAGAAGAGCGGTAATCGGGAATTGAATACTGGCAGAAGAGCGGTAATCCCTTACGAGAGGGGGTACTTTTCTTCTGTTTCATAAATGGCGTGAACTGTTTCAGAAGGCGCCAGATATGTTTCCATTGCGATTGACCTTCAAGATCCCGGACTCTCTGCGATTCCGGGATCGGGGTCATTTTACGTGATCTACATCTTCTCCGGAAGCGACTCACCTCTCCATCTGTTCTGGCCTCTCCATCTGTTCTGGCCTCTCCATCTGTTCTGGCCTCTCCATCTGTCCGATACTTACTCCCTGAAATTCATATAGTCACTCCCGTAACTTCAGATACTCACACCGGGAAATTCACATACTCACTTTCTGAAGCCGGTTCGATATGGATCGCTACCGCCATAACAACACTGTCTGCATTTATCTCTCCTGATCACACGGCGGATCAATCAGGCGGATCAATCACTTTTTCCGCCCTCACCCTCTCTTGATCACCAGGTTAACGATCCGGCCCGGAACATAGATCTCCTTGATCAGCTCACCCTCATCAAGATACCGCCGCACATTCTTGTCCTGCTTCGCCAGATCAAGTACATGTGCCTTGTCATCTAATTTGTCGGCATCGATATGAACCTCCCCTCTCACTTTTCCATTGACCTGTACCGCCAGATCAACCGTCTCATCCTTGAGATACTCTTCAACGACTTCTGGCCAGGGTTCATAGGCAAGAGTAGTCTCATGACCGATTCTGCTCCACAACTCTTCGGCCAGGTGAGGAGCGAATGGTGACAACAGGAGTAGAAACGGTCTGAGAACGGTCACAGGCAGTCTCTCCCACTGGTTGGCCTCATTCACAAAAATCATCAGCGCCGATATTGCAGTATTGAACCGCATCGCTTCAATATCTTCGGTCACTTTGCCGATCGTCTCATGGAGCACCTTAAGCTCCTCCCCGGATGGCTCCACATCTGTTATCCCATCGCGGAGCTGACCCGTCTCCTCGTCGATCACGAGGCGCCAGACCCGTTTCAGAAACCGATGGACCCCTTCAACACCTCTGGTACTCCACGGTTTGACCTGCTCCAGAGGCCCCATGAACATCTCATAGAGACGGAGGGAGTCGGCTCCATACAGATCAACCACATCATCTGGATTGATCACATTTCCGCGGGATTTGGACATTTTGTGAGCTCTCGCCTCCACCTCGATACCGGTCTCCCTGTGGATAAAGCGCTCACCCTGTTTCTCGACATCCTTCTCATCAACCTTGATCCTCTCGATATCCCCGGAATTATCGGAAGCGGCTTCATCCGGTGAGAGATACTGTTCTCCTTTTCTGAAGAGTACGAACTCCATCTCCCCGAGAATCATCCCCTGGTGAACCAGTTTCTGAAACGGCTCCTTCGTTGAGACGACGCCGCAATCGTAGAGAACCTTGTGCCAGAACCTGGCGTAGAGAAGGTGGAGAACGGAGTGTTCAGCCCCGCCGACGTAGAGATCTACAGGCATCCAGTACCTCTCGGCCTCCTTCTCGACAGGACCGCCGTCAAATTCAGGGCTGATGTATCGCAGATAGTACCAGCAGGAGCCCGCCCACTGCGGCATGGTATTGGTCTCACGAACCGCCTTCTCCCCTGTCTCCGGATCGGTGGTCTCCAGCCAGTCTCCGGCTCTGGCCAGAGGGGGTTCTCCGGACTCGGTCGGCAGAAAGTCATCTATCTCCGGAAGTGTCACAGGGAGCTCGCTCTCCGGCAAAGGTCTCGGTTCTCCGTTGACATGGATCACGGGAAAGGGTTCTCCCCAGTATCTCTGTCTGGAGAAGAGCCAGTCACGCAACTTGTAGTTCACACTCTTTTTTCCGGCCCCCTCTTGCTCCAGCCACTCGATGATGCGGGTCTTGGCATCCTCCGTGTAGAGGCCATCCAGAAAATCACTGTTGATCACCTCGCCGTCTCCGGTCCAGGCCTTCCCGTCAAAATCCTCCGGAACCGATACCGTCCGGCGAATCGGAAGGTCGTACTTCTCTGCAAACTCCCAATCCCGTTCATCCTGACCGGGAACCGCCATGATCGCCCCTGTTCCGTAGTGTGCCAACACATAATCTGCGATCCAGACCGGGATTTTTTCCCCGTTGACCGGATTGATCGCGTAAGATCCTGTAAAGACTCCGGACTTCTCTTTGGTGAGCTCCTGGCGCTCAAGATCGGATTTCCTGGCAGCCTGTTCACGATACTGCTCTACCTCTTTGTGATATTGGCCGGTGGTGAGCTGGTCCACCAGATGGTGCTCCGGGGCCAGTACCATGTAGGTCGCTCCGAAAATGGTATCCGGCCGTGTCGTGAATACCTGAAGCTTTTCATCCAGCCCCTCCAGCTCAAATTCAATGTCGGCACCAATGGAGCGGCCGATCCAGTTTCTCTGCATCTCTTTGGTGGACTCCGGCCAGTCGAGATCATCCAGACCCTCGAGCAGTTGTTCGGCATACTCGGTGATACGGAGCATCCACTGCCTCATCGGTTTCCGGATCACCGGATAGCCGCCCACTTCACTTTTGCCATCAATGACCTCTTCATTGGCGAGGACAGTGCCCAGCTCCGGGCACCAGTTGACCGGCACCTCATCCTGATAAGCCAGCCCTTTCTCATAGAGTTTCAGAAAGATCCACTGCGTCCACTTGTAGTAGTCGGGATCTGTCGTATTCACCTCTCTGTCCCAGTCGTAGGAGAAGCCGAGCATCTGGAGTTGCTCGCGGAACTTCCGGATGTTGCCGGCAGTGGTAACTTCAGGGTGTGTGCCTGTTCTGATAGCGTACTGTTCAGCCGGCAGTCCGAAAGCATCCCATCCGATGGGATGGAGGACGTTGTAACCCTTCATTCGCTTGAAGCGGGCCAGAATATCAGTCGCGGTATACCCCTCCGGGTGTCCCACATGCAGCCCCGAACCACTTGGATAGGGGAACATATCCAGGATATAGTACTTCGGTTTCTCAAGGTCTTCCGGCGTTCTGAATGTCTTTTTCTCCAGCCAGTAGGCCTGCCACTTGCTTTCTATATCCGATGGATTATATTCGTGCATTATTGAGCTGTTTTACCTCTGCGGTTTACGATGAGATCGTTCATCAGATTCCCGGACCAGCAGGAATCCCTTTCCTGTCAGGAGCGCAAAGATACAGCTTTTTTGACGGAATTATCACCGTCACAACAGAGGATACCGTCCCCGGTCATCTCTCCTCTATCCGGATATCGAAGAGCCCCTCCTCATCCGGTTCCAGACGGATCTTGTCGATAATGGCATCCAGGTTGAGCCGTTTCTCGATGAGCGGGTACTCCTCACCCTCCACAGGTGTAAAAGTGACCTTTCCGGCTATTCGCCGGCTATTGATCACCAGCATAAGAATTGTTTTACGCCCTTTGAAATGTCGGTTGGCTGCTTCAGCCACCTGATCTGCCGTATAACAGACGATGACCGGATTTTCGGCATCCTCTGCCGGATAGTAGTATCCGCTCTTCTGGCGCTCTTTAAATCTGCGTCTTGATACCAGATGGAATAAAAGATCGTGCTTCATTAAACTGACTCTTTGGATGTAGCGATATGCATGATGGCGTCCCCCTTGTGAACCACCGGGCTGTTGTTCAGACCGATAACTCTACCGTCTGTCGGGGCCACCACCCTGAATGATTCAAAACCGAATGGATCTGTAATTCTTCCCAATACCTGCCGCCGGGTCACCGGGTCTCCCAGCACGACCGAGGGCTGAAACAGTCCGGCATGGCGGGCACGGACCCATGCAGACTTGTAGTAGAACTCGGTCTCTCTCTTCACTTCCGGAATATTGGATTTCATACCGAGATGCTTCATCACCCGCAGGGTACCTTCAATCCCCTCCCGGACCCCCTTCTCATCCAGACGGTGCGCCTCTCCCGTCTCATAGACAAAGATGGACTTCTTCCTCTTCTGAGCCTCTTTTCTGAATGACTTGTCGATCACCCGTGAATCCAGGACGACCGGTGGAGCAAATGCTTTGGCAATCTCAACGTGGTACGGATTTTCAAGCGTACAGCGCAGCTGCGGGAAGTTGGCGCGGCTGGCACCTCCGGTGTGGAAATCAATACCCAGATCAATCTTCGGGATGATCTCGTTCAGCAGTGTGTAGGCAACAATCTTGGCCAGAGACCCGCTCTTGGAGCCCGGGAAGCTCCGGTTGATATCTTTACCGTCCGGCACTCCTCGTGAGTTCTGGATGAATCCATAGATGTTGACAAGAGGGAGGGCGATCACAGTACCTTTCTCCGGCTGAACCAGTCGGTTGGCGATCATGCGGCGAACAATCTCAATACCATTGATCTCATCCCCGTGCAAACCACCGGTCAACAGCAGTACCGGTCCCCGGACTCTTGACCGCAGGATGTGGACCGGGAGATCGATCGGCGTGTACGTGGGTAGACGGGCAACATTAAGGTTAACATCAGCCGTTTCTCCACGGCCAATTTTGCGTCCGTTTATCGCAATGTACTCAGGCATTACTCTTGCGGTTTCTGTGTGCAGTGCTCTTCCTTCTGGAAGCTTCGATCTTGTGTATCATGAAATCTATAATCTTGGCAGCAATATCTTTTCCGGTAGCTTTCTCGATGCCTTCGAGGCCCGGAGAGGAGTTCACCTCCAGGACCAGCGGTCCCCTTTTAGACTGAACCATATCCACCCCGGCGATTGAGAGGCCCATCACTTTGGCCGCAGTCAGGGCGGTTGAACGCTCCTGCTTCGTAAGCTTGACCAGGCTGCCACTTCCTCCCTGATGAAGATTGGAGCGGAACTCCCCCTCCCGCCCCTGCCGCTTCATCGCCCCGACCACCTTCCCGTTGACGACGAAAGCCCTCAGGTCTGCACCCCCTGCCTCCTCAATAAACTCCTGTACAATGATGCGCGCTTTCATGCTGTGAAAGGCCTCAATAATGGACTCCGCCGCCTTCAGAGTCGGGGCCAATACGACTCCATACCCCTGCGTCCCCTCCAGCAGTTTGACAATCAGCGGAGCGCCACCCACACCCTCGATAATTTTGTCCACCTCACGGGAGTAGTTGGTAAAGACGGTTTTCGGGAGACCGATCCCCGATCTTGCCAGTATCTGCAGACTCCGGAGCTTATCCCGGGAACGGACCAGTGCCTGGGACTCCACTGCCGTGACCGTTTTCATCATCTCGAACTGGCGGATAACCGCTGCACCGTAGAAGGTGACGGACGCACCGATCCTCGGGACGACGGCGTCGATACCCCGGATTCTCTCTCCGTGATGGATGATGGACGGATCCCCTTTCTCTATGACGATATCGCACTTCAGGTGATCCAGCACGACAGCTTTATGTCCTCTGTTCTCGATCGACTCTACAAGTCGTTTCGTGGAGTAGAGTTTACGGTTCCTGGACAGAATGGCAATTTTGAAGGGCTGATTTTGCATGATTGAGAACTACTCCCCCCTGTTCATCTGCTTCTCTGTTATGTATGACCGGGATACATCGACAACAAACCGCCTTCTCAAAAATCTACGGCCAATCAATACAGGGTACTTCATATCTGTACGATCCGTCAGGGAGAGTTCAACAGGATAGAGTGTGCCACCCAGTTCCATCTTCGTGGCTATAATCACCCGGTCTTCAATCTGCCCGTTGGAGCTCCTTATGGAGCGAATATCCCTGATACGACTCCGGAACTTCCGCTTTTCATACTCCGGATGACCCGGGTCCAGAAGATAGAACGAGACCGACTCCTGGTCATGATCCATCTCGATGTGATGACAGTGCAGGCTCGATGTAAAAGCCCCGGTATCAATTTTAGCATCAAGGCCGTACAGATTCCAATTCGGAAAGCTGACACGCTCCAGACGTCCGAGCACTATTTTTTTCTTAGCGTTCAAGATAGTAATAACTCATTAACCTTCTGTAGATGTCTAAGTACAACCGGATATATAGGACCGTCTGGCCTGTCCGGTAAAAATAAGTCATTTGGATATCATATCATTCACTATTTTCAAAGGCTGCCTTCCGAACTGAATGAGGTGATATGCTGACGATCCATGAGAAATTTTCCCGCCACTGGTCCACTGCTGCAGTCATCAGCGGAATTCTGGTGCTGGTTCTGGGACTGCTCTGGCTGAATTCGGAGGAGATCCTTCTGAAAGGGTATCTGAGATTGGCGACCTTCTGCTTCTTTGCGCTGACACTGCTGATTGCACTGAAGCTCAGACAGGGACAGACGTTGATGGACCTCAGAATCGATGAACCGAATGCCAGTCTAAACCTCATCTACCGGTTCAAAGGAGAACAGGTGGATCAGCAGACGTTTGATCTGCGAAACATGACACAGGTGGATGTGGTCGAGATGCCAAACCGATCACTCTATAACGATTTTTCCACGTCTGATGTGACGATACGTATACGGGAGCGTGATGATGACCATGGATACTACCTTTTCAGCCTGAATGACCGGGTCATTCCTCTCGACAGCGAGACAGCCGGGAGGGTGGTTGAGTTTCTGAACCACCACCGGTAATAATCCGGTTAACAAATCCCGGCAGCGCAAAAGCGGCCTTGTGAACGTCCGGTGTGTAGTAGTGCAGCTCACCGAGACTACTCAAGCCCGTCTCTGCCCGCTGGATTACAGATGGATCCAGAGGGTCCTCCTCTCTGGAGGCGATCATCATCGACCACATTCCCGAGGGGTAGAGCGGGATGTAACAGAGATAGAGATGAGCATGTCTGAACAGGTTGGTCAGAGTCTGGTATAGCTGATGCATTCCGTCATGGTAAGAGCTCACCCAGGGACTCTCGGTCTGGGCGACCAGGATCCCGGAACCGGTCAATATCGAGTGACAATTCAGATAGAACTCCCTGCTGAAGAGACCTTCCGCCGGTCCTACAGGATCTGATCCATCGACAATGATAACATCATATCTGCGGGAGGTTGCCTTCACATAGTCCAGACCATCACCGATTATCAGGTTCAATTTCGGATTGTCAAAATCACCCACCTCAGGCAGAAACTGGCGTGAAGCCTCCACGACCGTCTCGTCGATCTCTACCAGATCGACCCGCTGAACGGATGGGTGCTTCATCACCTCTCTGGCTGTTCCGCCATCACCCCCGCCGATGATCAGAATATTGCCTGGCTCCGGATGGGTAAAAAGTCCGACATGAGTCAACATTTCATGGTAGACAAACTCATCTTTCTCGGAGAGCATAACCATCCCGTCGATGGTCAGCAGGTTCCCCCAGCTGTCAGTTTCGAAAACTTCGACCCGCTGCCAGGGAGACTGTCTGGAGAAGAGCTGCCTTTTGACGCCAACCGTCAGCCCGGTTCGCTGATGATAGTACTCGTTATATTGCAGTGATGACATGAGTGGAATATTGCGGTGATGACATGAGTGGATGAAGAGATTGAAGAGGAACCTTTCTATCTATACCAGAGTGCTATTTATACCAAAGAACCACAGCGGCGAAAGCAGATCCGCACCGCTCGATCTTGTGCTCAATCCCGATCGACCTGATCTCGCGCAGAGCGCGACTACGATACTCAAACGCATCGATGACCATCTGTCTCACGATCTCCTCTACAGTATCAAGATTGGCGTGATCCTCAAACTCCATGATGACTCCGGGTTCACGGTCATCTTCGGGGATTCCGACCGCAACAGCAGAGGAGATCAAACGGCCGGGTGTGCTTCCGTCTATCGCAGCATAGGCGATAGGTATCAGCCCCCCTTTGGGGAGTTTCAGCTGATCCGGTTCGATCTGTTCAGCAGCAGGTGGTAATATGCTGCTTACACGCATCAAGTTGGTATCGCCTACACCGGCAGCAAGCAGTGCCTTGTCAAAGGCGTTCAGACGCGTTCTTCCCTCTGCCGCCCCTTTGACGAGGGCAAAGGTTTCAGGGGTTCTGGCCATCATACTATGCAGGATAATCTAAGGTAAGAGTTATTCAGGAGATAACTGATGGTTTGTGGAGCAGCTTCTCACCATCAGCAACTTTAAACAGACCACGTTTGTGCTCTGTGTTGGATACCCGTTT